>CDYU01004312.1_pt1 | contig 153378 bp, 116 predicted proteins | sample 480701 | NCBI WGS metagenome assembly CDYU01 (sample SAMEA3182105, study PRJEB8094) | gut metagenome | biome: human; feature: gut; material: Stool; isolation source: human stools | place: Canada | collected 2013-02-26 | reverse complement strand
AGATTAAATTGCTTAACTTTACGCAAGATTATCTTGCTCAAGACAGTTAAAGGGTTCTGCTGCCTTATGCAAGAAATAAAAAATGGAATTGATAGAACCCACCTTAACTGCATTCATTCCGAGCGGATTTGCTGTCGCAAATAAACGCATCGCATGTTACAGATCCGTTACAACACGGTGACGTGGCTATGAATTCTTTTTCAGGGTGAAGATAAACTCCAGACCGCCGCTCAGGCGGTTGTGGGCCTCGATCGTACCGCCGTGCATGGCCACGGCATTCTTTACGATCGACAGGCCGAGACCCGTGCCGCCCATCTTGCGCGAGCGGCCCTTGTCCACGCGGTAGAAACGTTCGAACAGACGCGGCAGGTGCTCCTCCTCCACGCCTATGCCGTTGTCGGCAAACGAAATGGTATATTTCTCGTCATCCTCGGCCACGAGGCGTATGAATATGTCGCGGCCCGACGAGTAGGCCACGGCGTTCGAAGCCAGATTGCGGAATATCGAGGTGAGCATCTCGCGGTTGCCCACGACGGCCAGATCATCCGGAAAATCACAGTTGACGCGCAGCCGCCGCTCGGCCGGCTGCAAAGCGACCTCCTCGGCGATCTCGTCGACGATGTCGTTCAGTACCACGCGCTCGCGGTTCATCTGCTCGCGCCCGTCGTCCATGCGCGTTATCGTCGCCACGTCCGACAGCAGCTTGCCCAACCGCTCGCACTGCGACAGACACCGCTGCAGAAAGGCCGTACGCGTAGCCTCGTCCATCTTCCCGTTCGAAAGGATCGTCTCGATATATCCCGATATGGAGGCCACGGGGGTCTTCAGCTCGTGGTTTATGTTGTTTGTCAGCTGACGCTTGATGCGCATCTTCTCCTGCGTCTCGTGCAGCACCTTGGCATGCTCGCGGTCGCGCTCGCCGATGGTCTTCTGCAATTCGGCGTAAAGGCCAATGACATGGTTCGAGATGTCGTCTATCTCGTCACGCGCCGCCGTCGTGCCGCACTCGATACGCTCGCCCCGCTCGGCCCGCTGCGCGAAGTCGCGCAGGCGCTCGATCTGACGGCCCAAACGCCGCGTTGCGAAATAACCGATAATGCTGATTATGGCAGCTACCGCAAGTATGAACCACAGAAAGCCCATATCGGCCCGCAGCGAACTGTAGAGGGAATACGTATAAGGGACAGCCGTACGCATCACCGCATAACGGCCGCGGCGCGCAGAATAGAAATAACGCTCGGAGGTGCTCTCCGACAGGCGCTTTATGGTATAGCCCGAGCCCGACGACAAGGCCGCCTCCACTTCGGGGCGGTGGCGGTGGTTCTCCGAAACGGCATTCGCTTGGCTCGCCTCGTTGTAAGAGTCGTATAGCACCTCGCCGCCGAAACCTATAACCGTCACACGCAGCGTATCGGGCAGGTCGACCTCGATCAAGGGAGCGAGATCGAGGCCCTGCCGACCCTCGACCATATCAAGCAGATGGACATTCTCAAGCTGCAGCACGGCATCAATGCTTGACACCTTGTAACGCCGCTCGCGTACGTATTGGAAGAGGATAAAACAGGCTACCAGCGCCCACGACAACGATATGAGCAGCAGAAACGCACGGCGGTGGAACGGCAGCCTACGCTTCGAATCCGTAGCCATAGCCCTGTCGTGTCACGATTTTGTCGCCGTAGCGTCCGATCTTGCGGCGCAGGCGCGTGATATTCACGTCGATGGTGCGGTCCAGAACGATCACCTTGTCGCTCCAGACGCGGTGGAGGATCTGCTCGCGCGAGAAGATGCGGCCGCGGTTCGAGAGCAGCAGCATGAGTATCTCCAACTCCTTTTTCGTGAGTTGTACCGGCTCGCCGTCCAACGTGCACACCTTGCGGCGGCAGTCGATGCAGAGACCCTCATACACGATACGCTCCTCGCCGGCCTCGTCGCCGTGCCGCGTGCGGCGCAGCACACTCTTGACGCGCGCCACAAGCTCGCGTACCGAGAATGGCTTGGCTATGTAGTCGTCGGCGCCAAGATCTAGCCCCGCCACGCGGTCATCCTCGCCGTCGCGCGCCGTACAGAATATTATGGGTATCTGCGCCGTCTCGGGGTCGGCCTTCAGCAGCGACGCCATGCGCGTACCGCTCATCTGGCCCATCATCACATCGAGAAGGATCAGATCAAAACTCTTGATATCGAGCCGCAACGCCTCCTCGGCGCTGTTGGCCGTCGTCACCTCGTAGCCTTCGCTCTCGAGGTTGAATTGCAGGATCTCGCACAACGACTCTTCGTCGTCCACAACGAGTATTCGACCGTTAGCCATAACAAATCGTTTTTCGTATGCGCCCCAAAATTAGGCAACAAAAGCCAATGCGCCGCAACCGCGCGTCCATATTTAATGAAAACGTAACACATTACGGCGGTGACGGAACTCCGTAGTGCAAAAAAACTGACATTGCGATTTTCACGCCGAAGCGTAGAAATAAGCCTTCACAGACAAGGGCCAAACCCATAGCGTCACAACTGAAACCGCCCGCACGTCATGCCCGACATATCAACCAAAAAACATCGTTTTTCGAAGAGACTAAGCGTAAAATCGACAATATAGTGCGCTGCACCATAACGTAATATCAAAAAATATTGTTATATTTGCTAAGATGCCGCCGGCAGAGACTGCGTTCGGGAATCAACCGTCCGCGCGGGCTGCGTCGGCAACGACAGGGTTTATTTTCAAAAGGGTTCATTTTATAAACGGAAAACGATGTTGACACAACTCAAAGAGGAGGTTTTGCGCGCCAATCTCGATCTTGTAAAGCACGGATTGGTAATATTCACATGGGGCAACGTCAGCGCCATAGACCGCGCCAGCGGTCTCGTGGTGATCAAGCCCAGCGGCGTGGAGTACGACGTCATGCGCGCCGAGGACATGGTCGTCGTCGACCTTGACGGCAACGTGGTGGAAGGATCGCTCCGCCCCTCGAGCGACACGCCCACACATCTGGAGATATACAAGGCCTTCGAAGGTGTCGGCGGCGTGGTGCATACGCACTCCACCTACGCCACGGCGTGGGCGCAGGCCGGACGCGACATACCCAACATCGGCACCACACATGCCGACTACTTCCACGACGCCATCCCCTGCACGCCCGACATGACGGCCGAAGAGGTCGAGGGCGACTATGAGAAGCAGACCGGATGCGTCATCGTGCGCCGATTCGCCGCGCTCAACCCCATCCATACCCCGGGCGTACTGGTCAAGAACCACGGGCCCTTCAGCTGGGGCCGCACCGCCGCCGAGGCCGTGCACAACGCCGTGGTGATGGAGCAGGTCGCCAAGATGGCCTTCGTGGCCTACTCGGTCAACCCCGACCTTAAGATGAACCCGCTGCTCGTCGAGAAACACTTCAACCGCAAACACGGGCCCAATGCCTACTACGGGCAGAAAAAGGGCTGACAAATAACAGACATTAAACCAATCAACAAAAGCCTAAAACCTATTTATCATGTTTGAGAATTATGAAGTCTGGTTCGTAACCGGCGCACAGTTGCTCTATGGCGGCGACGCAGTCGTAGCCGTGGACGCTCACAGCAACGAGATGGTACAGGGTCTCAACGCTTCGGGCAAACTCCCCGTAAAGGTGGTATATAAAGGTACGGTAAACTCGGCCGCCGAGGTAACCGCCACGTTCAAGGCAGCGAATGCCGACGACAAGTGTATCGGCGTCATCACGTGGATGCACACATTCAGCCCCGCCAAGATGTGGATTCACGGCCTGCAGCAGCTCAACAAGCCCCTGCTCCACCTCCACACTCAGTACAACCGCGAGATTCCGTGGGATACGATGGATATGGATTTCATGAACCTCAACCAGTCGGCACACGGCGACCGCGAGTTCGGACACATCTGCGCACGCATGCGTCTGCGCCGCAAGGTCGTGGTCGGATACTGGCAGGATGAGCAGACGCAGCACAAGATCGGCGTCTGGATGCGCGTATGCGCAGCTTGGGCCGACGCTCAGGATATGCTCATTCTCCGCTTCGGCGACCAGATGAACAACGTGGCCGTAACCGACGGCGACAAGGTCGAGGCCGAGCAGCGTCTGGGATACCACGTCGACTACTGCCCCGTCAGCGAGCTGATGGAGTACCACGCCGCCGTCAAGGATGAGGACGTGAGAAAACTTGTTACGGAATACTTCAGCCTCTATGACCACGACGCATCGTTGGAGGACGGACGTACTAAAGAATACAATGTAATATGGAATGCCGCCAAGGCCGAGCTGGCTCTGCGCGCCATCCTCAAGGCCAAGGGCGCCAAGGGCTTCACCACCAACTTCGACGATCTGGGCCAAACCGACGGCAGCTACTTCGACCAGATTCCGGGACTCGCATCGCAGCGCCTCATGGCCGAGGGTTACGGTTTCGGCGCCGAGGGCGACTGGAAGTCGGCCGCACTCTACCGCACCGTATGGTTCATGAGTCAGGGACTGCCCACGGGCTGCTCGTTCCTCGAGGACTACACGCTCAACTTCGACGGCGCAAACAGCGCCATCCTGCAGGCCCACATGCTCGAGGTATGTCCTCTGATTGCGGCCAAGAAGCCCCGTCTGGAGGTTCACTTCCTCGGTATCGGCATCCGCAAGGCACAGACGGCGCGTCTGGTCTTCACGAGCAAGACCGGCATGGGCTGCACCGCTACTGTCATCGACCTCGGAAACCGCTTCCGCCTTATCGTCAACGACGTGAAGTGCATCGAGCCCAAACCGCTGCCCAAGCTGCCAGTAGCATCGGCACTGTGGATTCCGCAGCCCGACTTCGTAACGGGCGCCGGCGCATGGATTCTGGCCGGAGGTACCCACCACTCGTGCTTCTCGTACGACCTGACGGCCGAGTATTGGGAGGACTATGCCGAGATCGCAGGCATCGAGATGGTATACATCAACAAAGACACCACCATCCCCGAGTTCAAGAAGGAGCTGCGCATGAACGAGGTATATTACATGCTCAACAAGGCTCTCTGCTAATAAACCTATTCTGATCGACGCCGGCGTCCCTGCGCGGGATGCCGGCGTCTTAATAGTCAAACCAACCAAAAACTTCGATCAAAATGAAATATGTCATAGGTTTGGATTACGGCAGCGACTCGGCCCGCGCCGTAGTCGTAAACGCCGAGACGGGCCAGACCATAGCCACCTCGGTCAAAAACTATCCGCGCTGGAGCGAGGGCAAGTATTGCGATCCTGCCGCCAACCGCTACCGCCAGCATCCGCAGGACTATATCGACGTTCTGGAGGCTACCGTCAAGGATGCCCTGTCGCAGTGCCCCGCCGGCACGGCCGAACAGGTCGTCGGCATAGCCTTCGACACCACGGGCAGCACGCCCGTATTCACGGACCGCACGGGCACGCCGCTGGCCATGCTGCCGGAGTTTGCCGAGAACCCCAACGCCATGTTCGTGCTGTGGAAAGACCATACGGCCGTTAAGGAGGCCGCCGAGATAAACGAACTGAGCCACAAGTGGAATCCCGACTATACGGCCTACGAGGGCGGCATCTACTCGTCGGAGTGGTATTGGGCCAAGGCGCTGCATGTGCTGCGCGAGGACGAGCAGGTACGCAAGGCCGCATATTCGATCGTCGAGCACTGCGAGTGGCTGCCCGCACTGCTTACGGGCGTCACCTCGTCGGCCGACATTGTCCGCAGCCGCTGCGCATGCGGGCACAAGGCCATGTGGCACAAGAAGTGGGGAGGACTCCCCTCGGAGGAGTTCCTCACGGCACTCGACCCGCTGCTTGCGGGCTTCCGCGCCCGTCTGTTCGATGAGACCGAGACGGCCGACAAAGCCGTCGGCAAGCTGACGCCCGAATGGGCCGCACGCCTCGGACTGACGACCGACGTGGCTGTCGCCGGAGGCGCTTTCGACTGCCACATGGGTGCTGTCGGCGCAGGCGTCACGCCCTACACTCTGGTGCGCGTCATCGGCACCAGCACGTGCGACGTCATGGTCGCCGACTACGAGGAGCTCGGCGACAAGCTCATCCGCGGCATCTGCGGTCAGGTCGACGGCTCGGTTATCCCCGGCATGATCGGTCTCGAGGCCGGACAGTCGGGCTTCGGCGACGTCTACGCATGGTTCAAGCGCCTTATCGAATTCCCGCTCAAAAATATCGTCGCACAGATGGATTGGCTCACGGCGGCCGACCGCGAGCGCATTATCAGCGAGGCTGCCGACAAGATCATCCCCGCACTCACGGCCGAGGCCGAGCGTATCCCCATTGAGGAGAGCACCATCCTCGCAACCGACTGGATGAACGGCCGCCGCACGCCCGATGCCAACCAGCTGCTCACTGGCACCATCACGGGCCTTACGCTGGGCAGCACGGCGCCGCGCGTCTTCCGCGCACTGGTCGAGGCCACGGCTTACGGTACAAAGGCCATCGTCGACCGTTTCGTCAGCGAAGGTGTGCGTATCGACAGCGTCATCGGTATCGGCGGCATAGCGCTCAAGTCGCCATTCGTCATGCAGACGATGAGCGACGTGCTCAACATGCCGATCAAGGTATGCAACACCGATCAGGCGTGCGCTCTGGGCGCCGCTATGTTCGCCGCCACGGCCGCAGGCGTCTATGCCAAGGTCGAGGATGCCATCGCCGCCATGAACTCGGGCTTCGCCAAGGAGTACACCCCCAACGCGAAGAACGCCGCCGCATACGAGAAACTCTACAAGCGTTATCTCGAGATCGGCGCATTCACCGAGCAGCACTGCTGACATCAGGCCGCCGGCCGAAGACAGAACATATAATTTATAGGATCCCCATCCTCTACGCGCACCATCGGCGCAGAGCGTACAATATTTCGGGGCCCGCGGGAAAACCATCCGCGGGCTCCGATTGTTTTTAAGGCTGTCGGTCAATGCCTTCTATATGGCACCAGAGGCCTTTTTCGAAAAAAAAGTTTACGGAAATTGTATTTTTCGAACGAAAGTCCGTATCTTCGCAGCGCTGAAAAGAGTCAAAATGAGAGCGCGAATAATATATATGCTGTTCGTGCTGCTTCTCGCGATAACGTGGAGTGCCGAAGATGTGACGCCCTGTAAGGCGGCACACCGCGATGTATGCCCGACGACGCATCTCTGCACGTCGATCACTCCCGTACAATCCGTACCGCTGTATCTGCGCATGTCGGCCGAAGTGAACGTCTTCACCTGCACGATGGAGCCCGTCTCCACCATATCGATGCAGAAGGCCCTGCCGCGCTACCGCTCCGATACGGACAACCTCGGTGCCGAGCAGACCAGAATCTGCACCGCAGTCCGCCCCGCTTACGGCGAGAGAACTTTCCGCACGTCGGATTACTATGTCTACTCGCTGGAGCGCATCCTGATTTGATCATATACGGGCAGCCGTCAGGCCGTCCCGCCCACAGCCCCCGACTGGGGTATCCGCCTACAGGCGGAGCTGCGGATCGTATCCGTACGATAACTTCGTGATATAAGAATCCATAAACACCGAATTTATGTATTTTACACTATTAGTGGTCGTTATACTGACGGCTCTGGCACTGGTGGCCGTAGCGCTGGGTATCGCACGCGCCATCTCGCCGCGTTCGTACAACCCCCAGAAGGGTGAAGCCTACGAGTGCGGTATCCCCACACGCGGACGCTCGTGGATGCAGTTCAAGGTGGGATACTACCTCTTCGCCATACTCTTCCTGATGTTCGACGTCGAGACCGTATTCCTCTTCTCGTGGGCCGTCGTGGTTCAGGAACTGGGACTCTACGGACTGGCGAGCATCGTATTTTTCCTTGTGATACTTGTATTGGGCCTTGCCTACGCTTGGCGGAAAGGAGCTTTGGAATGGAAATGAGAAAACCCGAAATAAAGTCGATGAAATACGAGGATTTCAACGACAACGAATACCTCGAGAAGATGGCCGAGCAACTGCGCCGCGACGGCACAAACGTCGTGGTCGGATGCCTCGACGACATCATCAACTGGGGCCGCAGCAACAGTCTCTGGCCCCTGACATTCGCAACGAGCTGCTGCGGCATCGAGTTCATGGCCGTAGGCGCCGCACGTTACGACTTCGCTCGTTTCGGCTTCGAAGTGACGCGCGCCTCACCGCGTCAGGCCGACTTCATCATGGTCGCCGGAACAATCACACACAAGATGGCACCCGTGCTCAAGCGACTCTACGACCAGATGGCCGACCCGAAGTATGTCATCGCCGTGGGCGGCTGCGCCATCAGCGGCGGCCCCTTCAAGAAGTCGTACCATGTGGTCAACGGCGTGGATACGATACTTCCGGTCGATGTCTACATCCCGGGCTGCCCGCCACGTCCCGAGGCTATGCTTTACGGCCTGATGCAGTTGCAGCGCAAGGTGCGCATGCAGCGTTTCTTCGGCGACGTGAACAAGCAGATCAGCGAGAAAGAGTACGATGAGCTCATGCGCCGCGACCTCACGGCCGAAAAGAACGATTTGAACGTCGAAACCGAACAAAAGAGATAATATGAGCATAAGAGAGAAGATAACGGCATGGGAGCCTGCGGCCGAGTGGTCGGATGCGGGCGACGGCATCCTTACGCTGCCCGTCGAAACGTTCCACGATGTGGCCGTACGCCTCAAGCAGGAGGGATTCGACTTCCTGCGCAGCCTCACCGGCATGGACTGGGGCGAGGGCCGCTTCGGCGCCGTCTACCACATAGAGTCTACGGCCACGGGCGAGAACGTCGTGCTGCGCGTGCTGACACCCGCCCCCGACAAGTGCGGACTGCCGTCGGTAGGCGACGTATGGAAGGGCGCCCTGCTCAACGAGCGCGAGGCATACGATTACTTCGGCATACAGTTCCTCAACCACCCCGACATGCGTCGCCTCTATCTGCGCGACGACTGGGTCGGATACCCCCTGCGCAAGGATTACGATCCTTCGCTCAACCCCCTGCGCATGAGCAACGAGGTCGCGCAGGACAGCACCCCCCACTTCGAGCTTATGCCCGACGGCAGCCTCATACGCAAGCGCGGCGTCATATTCGACGAGGGTGAGTATGTGATCAACGTCGGCCCGCAGCACCCCGCCACGCACGGCGTGCTCCGTTTCCGCGTCTCGCTCGAAGGCGAGATCATCCGCAAGCTCGACGTACACTGCGGATACATACACCGCGGCATCGAGAAGATGTGCGAGAGCCTGACCTATCCGCAGACACTGGCCCTGACCGACCGTCTGGACTACCTCGGAGCCTCGCAGAACCGACACGCCCTCTGCATGTGCATAGAGAAGGGTCTGGGGCTGGAGGTGAGCCAGCGCGTGCAGTACATACGCACCATCATGGACGAGCTGCAGCGTATCGACTCGCACCTGCTCTTCTTCTCGTGTCTGTGTATGGACATGGGTGCGCTGACGGCATTCTTCTACGGCTTCCGCGACCGCGAGAAGGTGCTCGACATCCTCGAGCAGACCACCGGCGGACGCCTCATACAGAACTACAACGTCATCGGCGGCGTGCAGGCCGACATACACCCCGAGTTCGTACGCCGCGTCAAGGAGTTCATCGCCTACATGCGTCCCACGCTGCGCGAGTACCACGAGGTATTCACGGGCAACGTCATCGCCCGCGAGCGTCTGCGCGGCACGGGCGTGCTCACGCGCGAGGATGCCATATCGTTCGGCGCCACGGGAGGCACGGGCCGTGCCTCGGGCTGGGCGTGCGACGTGCGCAAACGCCACCCCTACGCCATGTACGGCAGCGTGGACTTCGACGAGGTGCTCTTCACCGAGGGAGACTGCTACGCCCGATACATGGTGCGTATGCACGAGATCGAGCAGAGCATGCGCATCATCGAGCAGCTTATAGACAACATCCCCGAAGGCGAATACCGCGCCAAGACCAAGCCCGTAATCCGCATCCCCGAAGGCACATACTATTCGGCCGTCGAAGGCAGCCGCGGCGAGTTCGGCGTCTTCATCGAGAGCCACGGCGACAAGTCCCCCTACCGCATGAAGTTCCGCTCGACGGGCCTGCCCCTCGTATCGTGCATGGAGACCATAGCCCGCGGCTCGAAGATAGCCGACCTGATAGCCATAGGCGGTACGCTCGACTACGTTGTCCCCGATATCGACCGTTAACAAATAAACCTACAACGATATGTTCGATTTCAGCATAATAACCCAAGCGATACATACGGCTCTCACATCCTTCATGCCCGAAGGTGTGGCCATACTGCTCGAGTGCATCGTGGTGGGCGTGTGTCTGCTGCTGCTCTACACCGTCATCGCCATCGTGATGATATTCATGGAGCGCAAGGTGTGCGCCGCCTTCCAGTGCCGTCTGGGTCCCGTCCGCGTGGGCCCGTGGGGCACGCTGCAAGTGGTGTGCGACGTATTCAAGATGCTCACAAAGGAGATCATCACAATACGCCACGCCGACAGGTTTCTCTACAATCTGGCACCGTATATCGTCATTCTGGCGTCGGTGCTCGCATTCTCGTGTCTGCCCATAAACAAGGGCATGGAGGTGCTCGACTTCAACGTCGGCGTCTTCTTCATGATGGCCGCATCGTCAATAGGCGTGGTCGGAATACTTCTCGCGGGATGGAGCTCAAACAACAAGTACTCGCTCATCGGCGCCATGCGAAGCGGCGCGCAGATGATCAGCTACGAGCTCTCGATCGGTCTGTCGATCCTGACGATCGTCGTGCTCACCGATACCATGCAGTTCTCCGAGATCGTCGAGCGTCAGGCCGACGGATGGTTCATATTCAAGGGACACATCCCCGCCATCATAGCCTTCATCATATACCTTATCGCCGGCAACGCCGAGGTCAACCGCGGGCCCTTCGACCTGCCCGAGGCCGAGTCGGAGCTTACGGCAGGTTACCACACCGAATATTCGGGCATGCACTTCGGACTGTTCTACGTGGCCGAGTTCGTCAACCTGTTCATCATTGCCGGCATGGCCGCCACGATATTCCTCGGCGGATGGATGCCGCTGCACATACCCGGATGGGAGGGCTTCAACACCGTCATGGACTACATCCCGGGCTTCGTATGGTTCTTCGGCAAGGCCTTCTTCGTGGTGTGGCTGCTCATGTGGATCAAGTGGACATTCCCCCGTCTGCGAATCGACCAGATCCTGACGCTCGAATGGAAATATCTGGTACCCATAGGTCTGGCCAACCTGCTGCTTATGGTGATAGTCGTCGTATTCAAACTCCATTTCTGACATGACACACAACAGCTACATAAAAGGATTACTGAGCGGCATAGGTTCGCTGCTCACGGGTCTCAAGGTTACCGGACGCGAGTTCTTCACCCCGAAGGTGACGGAACAGTATCCCGAAAACCGCGCCACGCTCAAGATGTTCGACCGCTACCGCGGCGAACTCGTTATGCCGCACGACGCCGAGGGCAAGAACCGCTGCATCGCCTGCGGCCTCTGTCAGGCGGCATGCCCCAACGGAACGATACATATCACCACCGAGACGGTCACCGACCCCGAAACGGGAAAACCCAAACGCCGTCTGGCCCGCTACGAGTACGACCTCGGCTCGTGCATGTTCTGCCAGCTGTGCGTGAACGCCTGCCCGCATGACGCCATACGCTTCTCGACGGCATTCGAACATGCCGTATATACGCGCAGCAAACTCGTAAAAACACTCAACAAGATATAAGCCATGGAGATATCTCTCGAACTGATAGTATTCACGATACTCGCGCTCTTTACCGTCGTAAGCGCCGTGCTGGCCGTCACCACACGACGCATACTGCGTGCGGCGACATATCTGCTCTTCGTGCTCTTCGGCACCGCGGGCATATATTTCCAGCTCAACTACTCATTCCTCGGCGCCGTGCAGATGCTCATCTACGCGGGCGGTATCACCGTACTCTACGTCTTCTCGATACTGCTCACATCGAGTGAGGGCGACAAGGCCGAGGATATCCGCGGCTACAAGCTCTTCGCCGGGCTGGCCGCCACGTTCCTCAGTCTGGGCGTGTGCCTCTACGTGACGCTGCGCCACGACTTCCAACCCTCGCACTTCGTACACGGCGAGCTGGAGGTCACCGCCATAGGACATACGCTCATGAGTCCCGAAAAGTATGGTTATCTGCTCCCATTCGAGGTCATAAGCATCCTGCTGCTGGCCTGCATCGTGGGCGGTATACTCATCGCGAGAAAACGTTAGTCAAAAAACACGAACCACTATGATACACATGGAATATTACCTGATCGTCTCGACGATCATGATGTTCGCGGGAATCTACGGATTCGTCACGCGGCGCAACCTGCTGGCCATGCTCATATCGGTGGAGCTGATACTCAACTCGGTCGATATCAATTTCGTGGTCTTCAACCGTTTCCTCTTTCCGGAGCATCTGGAGGGCTTCTTCTTCACGCTCTTCGCCATAGGCATCAGCGCCGCCGAGACCGCCGTCGCAATAGCCATCATAATCAACATCTACCGCAACATCCGCAACATCAAGGTCAAGAGCCTGCGCCAAATGAAGTGGTAATGCCTAAACATCGATCGTCATGGAGTACACTATTCTGATTCTTGCGCTTCCGCTGCTGAGCTTTCTCCTGTTGGGGCTCCTCGGCACACGTCTGCGCCCGACGGCGGCCGGTGTCGTCGGCACGGCCATCATAGCCGTAGTCGCAGCCGTCAGCTACATGACCGCCTACGCCTACTTCTTCACCACAGGACGCGGCGCCGACGGCCTATACCCCACGCTCACACCGTGGAACACCACGTGGCTGCCCATAAGCGACACGCTCGCCATCGACATGGGCATACTGCTCGACCCGATATCGGTGATGATGCTCGTCGTCATCTCGACCGTATCGCTCATGGTGCACATATATTCGTTCGGATACATGAAGGGCGAACGCGGCTTCCAACGCTACTACGCCTTCCTGTCGCTCTTCACGGCCAGCATGATGGGTCTGGTCGTGGCGACGAACATCTTCCAGATGTATGTATTCTGGGAGCTGGTGGGCGTCAGCTCGTATCTGCTCATCGGTTTCTACTACACCCGCAAGGAGGCCGTGGCCGCCTCGAAAAAGGCATTCATCGTCACGCGTTTCGCCGATCTGGGCTTCCTTATAGGCATACTCTTCTACGGATACTATGCCGGGACGTTCTCATTCACGCCGCAGGCTGAAGCCCTCGCCTCGGCCGGTATCGTCATACCGCTGGCTCTGGGGCTGATGTTCGTGGGCGGCGCCGGAAAGAGCGCCATGTTCCCGCTGCATATATGGCTTCCCGACGCCATGGAGGGCCCCACGCCCGTCTCGGCACTCATACATGCCGCCACGATGGTCGTCGCAGGCGTATATCTCGTGGCGAGGATGTTCCCGCTATTTATCGTCTACGCCCCCGACGTGCTGCACGCTACGGCCATAGTCGGCGCCTTCACATCGCTCTACGCCGCCATAGTGGCTTGCGTGCAGAGCGATATAAAGCGCGTGCTGGCATTCAGTACCATATCGCAGATCGGCTTCATGATCGTCGCCCTCGGCGTCTGCACCTCGGCCGATCCCCACGCCGGAGGACTCGGTTACATGGCCTCGATGTTCCACCTCTTCACCCACGCCATGTTCAAGGCGCTGCTGTTCCTCGGCGCCGGCAGCATCATCCACGCCGTACACTCGAACGAGATGTCGGCAATGGGCGGCCTGCGCAAATATATGCCCGTGACGCACATAACCTTCCTTGTGGCATGTCTGGCCATATCGGGAATATGGCCCCTGAGCGGATTCTTCTCGAAGGACGAGATCCTCACCGCCTGCTTCGCATACAGCCCCGCCATGGGTTGGATCATGACCGCAATAGCCGGACTGACGGCATTCTACATGTTCCGTCTCTACTACGGCATATTCTGGGGCCGCGAAAACCGCCAGCTCCATGCCGAGCATACGCCGCATGAGGCTCCCGTGACGATGACACTGCCGCTGGTGGTGCTCGCCGTCGTAACACTCGGCGCGGGATTCATCCCCTTCGGGCACTTCGTCAGCAGCAACGGCACGGCTTACGACATACATATCGACACGACCGTGGCAACAATAAGCCTCTGCGTAGCTGCGGCAGGCATCCTCATCGCCTCGTGGATGTACGCCCGCGAGCGTCAGGATGTGGCCGAGAGTCTGGCCCGCCGCTTCCGGACGCTCCACACGGCCGCATATCACCGCTTCTATATCGACGAGGTCTACCAGTTCATCACACACCGCATCATCTTCCGTTGCATCTCGACCCCGATCGCGTGGTTCGACCGCAACGTCGTGGACGGCTTCATGAACATGCTCGCACGCGGCGCCAACGGAGCCTCGTATGCCATACGCGGCATGCAGAGCGGCAGCATACAACGCTACTGTATATGGTTCCTCGGCGGTGCGCTCGTACTCACCATAATACTTCTCATCATAAGATAAACGTCATACTGCAATGAATATATTATCGCTTTTTCCGGCCATACCGCTCCTGATGATGCTCGGGCTCTGGATCTCGCGCAACCGCACGCAGATACACACCGTCATGGTCACGGGCGCATCACTGCTTCTGGCACTGGCCGTGTGGCTTGTGGTGGCATACCTCTCGCAGCGCGCCGCCGGTGACACCGCACCCATGCTCTTCACCGACAGCCGCGTATGGTACGCGCCGCTCAACATACACTACGCCGTGGGCGTGGACGGCATCTCGGTGGTGATGCTGCTGCTCTCGGCTATCATCGTATTCACCGGAACATTCGCCTCGTGGCAGATGCAGACTTCCGTCAAGGAGTATTTCATGTGGTTCTGCCTGCTCAGCGTCGGAGTCTTCGGATTCTTCATCTCGATCGACCTGTTCACCATGTTCATGTTCTACGAGGTGGCCCTTATCCCGATGTACCTTCTTATCGGCGTCTGGGGCAGCGGCCGCAAGGAGTATGCAGCAATGAAGCTGACGCTTATGCTTATGGGCGGCTCGGCACTGCTGCTGATAGGTATCCTCGGAATATATTTCGGGTCGGGCGCCACGACAATGAACATCCTCGAGATAGCGCAGGCCGACTGCATCCCCGTCGCGCAGCAGCGTATATGGTTCCCGCTGGTATTCGTAGGCTTCGGCGTGCTGGGCGCGCTCTTCCCCTTCCACACATGGAGCCCCGACGGTCACGCCTCGGCCCCCACGGCCGTGTCGATGCTCCACGCCGGCGTGCTGATGAAGCTCGGCGGATACGGCTGCTTCCGTGTGGCGATATTCCTCATGCCCGAGGCGGCACACGAGCTCTCGTGGATATTCATCATCCTCACGGCAATATCGGTCGTCTACGGAGCCCTCTCGGCATGCGTGCAGACCGACCTGAAGTACATAAACGCATATTCGTCGGTATCGCACTGCGGTCTGGTGCTCTTCGCCATACTCATGATGAACACCACGGCCATGACCGGCGCCGTAATGCAGATGCTCAGCCACGGTCTGATGACGGCCCTCTTCTTCGCCCTCATCGGCATGATCTACGGACGTACGCATACGCGTGACGTAAGGCAGATGAGCGGCCTGATGCGCGTCATACCCTTCCTCGCCGTAGGTTACGTCATTGCGGGCCTTGCGAACCTCGGACTTCCGGGTCTGAGCGGATTCGTGGCCGAGATGACCATCTTCAACGGCGCATTCATGCACGCCGACACCTTCCACCGCACCGTCACCATCATCGCCTGCACGAGTATCGTCATAACGGCCGTCTATATCCTGCGTGTCATCGGACGCATACTCTACGGCACGTGCGACAACCCCGAGCACCTCAAACTCAAGGATGCCTCGTGGGATGAGCGTCTGGCCGTCGTATGCCTCATCGTAGCCGTTGCGGGCATGGGTCTGGCCCCGATGTGGATAAGCGACACCATACGCGACAGCGTCTCGGGAATAATGGCTCACATAATGAATTGAACAGCGTAAGATTATGAACTATACCGATATACTTATCTACATGCGGCACGAGGTGACGCTCATGGCCATCATCATCGTGCTCTTCATCTACGACCTTGCCGCGGGCAAGCGCGGCCGCAGCCGCTTCTCGGCCGTTGCCTCCTGTCTGCTGCTCGTGCAGGTTGCCCTCAACATCGTCCCCATACACCAGTCGGCCGAACTCTTCGGCGGCATGTTCGTCTACGCGCCCGTACACTCGGTCATCAAGAGCATCCTCGCCATCGGCGCCCTCATCGTCTGCCTTCAGGCCGACTCGTGGCTGCGACGCGACGATACGGAGTTCAAACGCGGCGAATACTACATCCTGACTCTATCGACACTGCTGGGCATGTACTTCATGATCGGCGCCGGCAACTTCCTGCTCTTCTTCCTCGGGCTGGAGCTTGCCTCGATCCCGATGGCATGTCTTGTGGCCTTCGACAAGTACAAGCATTACTCGGCCGAGGCGGGTGCCAAGTATATCCTCACGGCACTGTTCTCGAGCGGACTGATGCTCTACGGCATATCGTTCCTCTACGGCACGACCGGCACGCTCTACTTCGACGACATGCCGGCACGTATCGACGGCTCGGCACTGCAGATCCTCGCAATGGTATTCTTCTTCTCGGGTCTTGGATTCAAGCTCTCGCTCGTGCCCTTCCACCTCTGGACGGCAGACTCGTATCAGGGCGCCCCGACACCCGTCACGGGATATCTCTCGGTCGTATCGAAGGGAGCCGCAGCATTCACGCTCATGGTCATCATGATGAAGGTATTCGGGCCGATGATCTCGCAGTGGCAGACCATGCTCGAGATCATCATCGTGCTCTCGATCACCGTCGCCAACCTCTTCGCACTGCGCCAGAGCGACCTGAAGCGTTTCCTCGCCTTCTCGTCCATCTCGCAGGCCGGATATATCATGCTGGCCGTCATCGGCGGCAGTCCCGTGGGCATGACATCGCTCATATTCTACATTCTGGTCTATATGGCCGCCAACCTCGCAGCCTTCGGCGTCATCTCGATCGTCGAGCAGCGCACCGACGGCAAGGTCTCGATGCAGGACTACAACGGATTCTACCGCACAAACCCCAAACTGGCCGTGGTGATGATGCTCGCGCTCTTCTCGCTGGCGGGAATACCTCCCTTTGCGGGATTCTTCTCGAAGTTCTTCATCTTCTCGGCCGCATTCCGCTCAGGCTTCCACGTCGTAGTCTTCATCGCCCTGCTCAACACCGTCATATCGCTCTACTACTATCTGCTTGTAGTCAAGGCGATGTTCATCACCCCGAGCGACGAACCCATACCGACACTGCGCAGCGACGCGAGCGCCAAGATAGCCCTTACGCTCTGCACCGCCGGCATCGTGGCGCTGGGTCTTACCAGCTGCGTATTCGAGGGTATCAATGCACTTACGTCGGGTCTGTGGTAACGGATCGACAAGCCATAAATGACAAGAGCGGTTCCCGCATGGGAACCGCTCTTTTTCGTTCCACGTCTCTCGGATCAAGGGATCCACTCGACAACACCCTCTACCGGATGTTCGGCACGCCAACGTTCAAGCTCTCCGTATGAGCGTACGCCGCCCTCGATAACCGCACGATAATACTCCACGCCCATGATATGCACATCATCGGGCGTGAGCCACTTGAGGCGCAGTATCGCTCGCCGCATCTCGTCGTCCGCGATGCGCTTAACGCCGTCGGCCATACGCTCGAAATAGCCGTCATAGCGCGAGCCACGCTCGATGTGGATCATGTCTATCATCCACGTGCCGTCATCCGGCTCCGCCCACTCGGCATGCCACTCCACACACCGCTCCTCGGTAGCCATCAGGTTGCGGCACTCGATACGCCCTATGTTCGGGCATGCGGCTATGCGCGACATAGCGGCAAAGCTGCGATCGAGCGTCAAGGGGGCAGAATAGATATGCAGGTCTATGTCGCGGTGCTTCATCATGAGGCCCATGCGCAGCGACCCGACGATCTCCACCTGAGCGCCCGCCTCGCGCCACGCCTCCACGATACCGCTGCGGCGCAGGATGTCGCGCGCACGCGCACACCGCTCGTGCGAGATCGTCTCCAGAATCTCGTCATTAATCTCCATAGGATTGAAATTTAATATCGGACATAGTCTGTTCCGGCACGCAAATATACGAAATAAAGCCATGCGGCATGCCACATGGAGATAAACCGTATCCCACACGCATTGCCGCCATGCGTCGTGTGACGGCCGCGCGGCACGAAAAAGACAGAAAGATGATTGCTCGCATAATTTCACACCTTCTTGATCAATATCCGTATTTGTCATTACACGCAAATTTTCTTATTTTTGTATCGGATCGTTACACATACGGTCATTCCACATAAAAAATATAACACCCAAAACCTCTACCTGACGATGATCAACGCAAAAAAGACGATCCTCGCGCTGCTGGCCGCAGGCACCGTACTCGGTGCCGCCGCACAGGGTGAAGTCGAGGATTACCGCCGCGCATTCGCGGCATCCGGCAAATTCACCTATGACAAGGTTCTCGGCACCGTCGCCGATGTCAAATGGAACGATGCCGGCACGGCATTCATATACCGTACACGCACCGCCGAGGGCGAGAAATATGTCGCCGTAGACGTTGCCGCACGCAGCCGTAACGAATATGGCACCATCGCGGAGGCACGCGCCGCGGCCGGCATACCCGAACCGCAGCCGCAGCGCCCGCGCGGCCCGCAACGCCCCGCCAAGCACTGGATGGTAACCGACCCCGAGAATGAGGGCGGCCCCGTGAAGAGTCCCGACGGCACGCAGGAGGCCTTCATCAAGAACTACAACATCTACGTGCGCAACATAGCCGACGGCACCGAACGACGTCTGACCGACGACGGCGGCCTCGGTTTCTATTATTCATGCTACATGTCGTGGTCGCCCGACGGCACACGCATCGCCGCAAGCAAGCTGCGCCGCGCCGAGAAACACTACGTGAGCTTCGTCGAGTCGTCGCCCTCGGACCAGCTGCAGCCCAAGCTCCACACCATGGAGTACTGCAAGCCCGGCGATGAGGTCGACTACCGCGAGCCGCGCATCGTCGATGTGGCCACGGGTACGCTCCACGCCCCCTCGACCGAGCTCTTCAGCCAACAATACAACCTCGGACACCCCTATTGGCTCGGCGACAGCGACAAGATATATTTCGAATACAACCAGCGCGGACACAAGGTCTACCGTCTGCTGGAGTATTCGGCCGCTACGGACGCCGTACGTCCCGTCGTGGAGGAGACGAGCGACAAGTTCGTCAACTACAGCCGCCTGTGGCGCCGGTACATACGCGACGGCAAGGAGCTGCTGTGGACAAGCGAGCGCGACAACCACAACCACATCTATCTCTACGATGTGGCTACGGGCACAGTGAAGCGTCAGATCACCCGCGGCGAGTGGTACGTGCGCAGTATCGTGGACGTTGACGAGGAGCAGGGCGTCATCTACTTCACCGCCAGCGGCATGAACCCCAAGGAGGACCCCTATCTGGTGCACTACTACCGTGTGGGTATCGACGAGGGTGATCCCGTATGTCTTACGCCCGAGGAGGGTGAGCACACGGCTGTCTTCTCACCCGACCGCTCGCTCCTTGTGGACACCTACTCGAAGGCCGACACGGCCCCCGTCACGGAGCTGCGCGACGGCCGCACGGGCAAGTTGGTGATGAAGCTCGAGAAGGCCGACATCTCGGCTCTCGAGGCCGAGGGGTGGCAGGCTCCCGAGATCTTCGCCGCCCCGGGCCGCGACGGCAAGACCCTTATGTGGGGCATTATCCAGCGCCCGACCAACTTCGACCCCAAGAAGAAATATCCCGTCATAGAGTACATCTACGCAGGTCCGGGCAGCGCATACGTGCCCAAGAGTTTCATACCCTACAACTGGACCACCACCTCGCTTGCCGAACTGGGCTTCATCGTCGTACAGCTCGACGCCATGGGCACGTCGTTCCGCTCGAAGGAGTTTGAGGAGGTATGCTACAAGAACCTCAAGGATGCAGGTCTGCCCGACCGCATAGCGTGGATCAAGGCCGCAGCCAAGAAGTACCCATACATGGATATCGACCGCGTCGGCATCTACGGATGCTCGGCCGGAGGTCAGGAGAGCACTGCCGCCGTACTGCAATATCCCGAATTCTACAAGGCCGCATACAGCGCCTGCGGATGCCATGACAACCGCATGGACAAGATCTGGTGGAACGAGCAGTGGATGGGTTACCCCGTCGACGAGTCGTACGCCGAGAGCAGCAATGTCGAGATGGCGCATCTGCTGCAACGTCCGCTTATGCTCGTCGTGGGCGAGATGGACGACAACGTCGACCCCGCAAGCACCATGCAGCTCGTGAACGCCCTGATCAAGGCGGGCAAGGATTTCGAGCTCGTCGTACTGCCGGGTGAGCGCCACACCATGGGCGGCACCTTCGGCGACCACAAACGCTACGACTTCTTCGTGCGTACGCTCATGCACAAGTTCGCGCCCGACTGGAGCGAGTTCTCGGAGCCCGAGACTAAATAACAGCGGATTTCATATCCAGAAACAAGACGTCCTGCAACCCGAAAGTTGCAGGACGTTTTTATATTGCATCTTCTCTATCCGCACAGAGCATTGACACCGACACTCTAACGAATGATCCCCTCGGCGCGCAGCATACCCTCATACACCGCGGCCTTGCGCTCCACAGACAATGGATATGCCCGAGACGATGATGGCATGCGGTAGAAACGCATGGCGCGTCCCTCAAACCCGAACTCTACCGCCGCACCCACGGCCGGAGCGTCGCACCCGACGGCCGCAGCAAAGATCTCGGCGGCCTTCTCGCCCGTCGCGGCCACAGCGCGGCATGCAGGCACTGTACGCAACAACGCCCCGATATCGGTCGGGGTCACCACCTCCAGAAACTTGTCGGAAGCGTTTCCCGCCAGACGCCGCACCTCGCACGCCGTGTCGTAGAGACCTATACCGCGCTCCGTGCAGAAGGCTTCAACCGCCGCGCGGTCAAAACGCCGTTCGCCCGCCACGACGAAGCGGTCACGGTCGCCATGGAATATAAGTCCCATGATACGCCACATGTCGTTATTGAAGTTGGGATAGAAGAACTCCATCGACCACCGGCGCCGCTCGGGCGGGAAGCTGCCCAGCATAAGCAGGCGGCACCCCTCGGGCAGGAAGGGTTTCAGAGGGTGTCGCTCGACGGGACGCTGCGACGCGTCAATCATCGTGTTTGAACTCATAATGCGCCATTTGACCGTCTATCCACACCGAAGCGCCGTCCGCAACGAGGTTCAAGGTGCAATATCCCTTTCCCGAGACTATGCCCCCGGACTGCTGCCCGGCATTGTCCACGCCTACGGCCGGGCCCGAAACCGTTACGCTGTCCCTGCCGCGGCGCATGCATACGCCCGCGCACACGCCCTGACGCAGGATAACGGTCTGGAAGGCATCCGCCTGCACCTTTATCCACAAATTGCTCAGATCACCGGCCCGACACTCCACCACCTTCAATTCGTGCGGGAAATAGCCATCACGGCACACTGTCATCGTCACCGAGTCGGGCGCGGCCGCCGTGGCGGCCGCACGTTCTACCATTTCATCCATATTCGGGTTATTTTTCTTTTATATCCAACTTGTAGAGATTCGTCTGCTTGAGACTGAAGCCGACGGCACGATAGAGTGCATTCGCCGCCTCGCGCGACGGCCGCGACGTGAGCATCACCGTGACGGGTGCACACCCGCGCGCAAAGGCCAGAGCCCTCTCGACCAACATACGGCCCAGACCGCGTCCGCGGTACGCCGTATCGACCACGACATCCTCGATCCACGCCTTGCGGCCCGTAGGTGTCGTGTAGAGCCCCATGGCGAGCATACCCGCAACGCGGCCGTCAACACGAAGCAGCCACAGACGGCTCGCTCCGTCGGCCGAAATCGCAGCCAGCCGCTCCGCCGTAAAGCGTTCGGGCGACGGCGTAAGCTGTTCCAACAGACGGTTTATATCATCCACCGCAGCTCGGTCGTGAGCGTGCGGTTCAATTATCTCTATATTCTCCATAACAGATCTCTCACTCGATACGCCACGCCGCAACGTAACGTGGCGTTATTCATTCACATGTTTCGACTCTCACACCGCGCGCCGTCACAATTTTATGGGTTGGAAACCGCGGCCGTAGACCCCCATGACCGACCCTACGGTCATGAATGCGTCGGGGTCGATCTGACGCACGAAGTTCATCACCGTGAGCGTCTCGCGCCGCGCGCATATCACCATCACCATCTTCGAGCGGTGGTGGGTATATCCCCCCTCCGACTCGATAAGCGTCACGCCGCGTCCAAGATCTCGGTTCAGGCGCAGCGTAATCTCCTCATAGTGCGGCGTTATGATGAATATCTGGTTCGACTGCTTGTTTCCGGCAAGGATCATGTCCACCGTATAGCCGAACACCAGCGTCATGATATAGCCGTAGATGGCCGCGTCGATCGAGAATCCCACCAGCAGCGACGAAGCTATGATCATGAAGTCGAGGGCGAAGATTATGCGCCCGTAACTGATCGAACGGTATTTGTTGATGATCATGGCCACAATATCGGTGCCTCCGGCCGAGCCCCCTTGCATGATGGCCATCGCCACGCCGAAGCCCGTGATCACACCGCCCAGCACCATCGACAGGAAACGGTCCAGATGGAGGAAATCCTCGGGCGGGAGCATCGACTGCCACATGTTCATCGACATCGACAGCATCACGATACAGTAGATTGTCTTCAGACCGAAGTTCCACCCAAGGACAAACCCCGCCACCACAAGCAGCACGGCATTTATGGCCAGCACGATCGTACCGATCTGTATCTCCCAGCCGTAGGCGTTGTGCAGGGCCGTGCTGATGACTATGGCCAGACCCGAGGCGGCGCCGCCCGTACTCTTTGCCGGCAGCACGCACCCTATCCAACCGAACGAATAGATGAACATACCCAAGGTCATGATGGTGTACTCCTTGAGTGTTACGAGAGCCTTGCGGAAGGTCAGTTTTTGGGTTAACATAGTGTTTTACAGTTGTAATACGCAATGCGGCCGCTCTCCCGGCGGCATCGGGGCACGACAGCGCGCACCAATACCCGAACGGCCGGACACGACCTTACGAATTGTGAATTTAATACAAAATAGCGATATTATACACCCTGTCGCCACAATTTTTTCGCTATCTTTACACTATAAATATCATTCCGTCCACCGACACGCCGCATGTCAACATTTCGACATACAATACAGGCCCTCATAACGGTATTCGCAACCATCACGTGCTCATCCGGCGCCGCGGCCGCGACACCGTATCCGGAGCTGGATTCCGTAATATGCACTCTGATGCGGCGATATGACCTTCCGGCCGCAAGCATAGCCCTCATGCGCAACGACCGCATAATCTACACCGCCGCATACGGCGTTACCGACACCCTGCGACATACGCCGACGACCATACGCACCCGTTTCCGCATAGCCAGCCTCTCAAAGCCCGTCACCATGGCCGGCATACTGCTGCTCACGGCACAGGGACGGCTGTCGCTCGATGACCGCGTCTTCGGCGAGGGCGCCATCCTCGGCACCGACTACGGGCCCGTACCCCGAGGCTCGGGCAAAGACCTAATAACGGTACGCAACCTGCTCGAACACAAAAGCGGGTGGGAGAACATCCCCGACGACCCGATGTTCTCCAACGCCGGCGCCACACAACGGCAGATCATTGCCCGCATGCTGGCGGCACGCCCTCTATCCGCACCTGCAGGCGAAAAATACAGCTACTCGAATTTCGGATACCTTGTCTTGGGACGCATAATCGAGAAGGTGAGCGGCATGCCATACGGAAAATTCATACGCCGCCACGTATTGCGCCCCTGCGGCATACGCCGCATGCGTATCGGCGAGGCCCATGGAGACAAACCCCGACACGACGAGCCGCAATACTGCCTGCTGCCCGAAGAGACCGGCCAATCATACTACCTCGACATACGGCGGATGGATTCCCACGGCGGGTGGATAGCCTCGGCCGCCGACGTGGCCCGGTTCATGGCGCGTATCGACCGCAATCCGGCCGTCAGGGATATAATACCCGACTCGCTCGCGTCTCAGTTCTATTTCGGGTTCGAGCGTTGGATACATACCGGCTCCCTGCCCGGCACGGCGGCCGTAATGATACGCATCGACGACAGGTATTCATTCGTGCTGCTCTCAAACAAACGCTCCTACGACGAACGATTCTGGGACGACCTGTCCCAAATGCCCGTCCATGCCATAACCGGCCGCTGAATACCGCACCGCGACGGCCCAACCCCATTGGACATATAAATGCACATGGCGGCATGTCCCGCCAGCGTCCATACCGTTTATTAATAAAAACAGCCGTTCCGCCAACTTACGATTATACGTACAGACAAGAAATAAGGGACAAAAAATGCCACGGCCAATCCGGACTCCGTACCGACTAAATATTGACTGTATATTTTCAGATATTCCGCAATAGGTTTATGCCGGCGGCATAACTTTCCAAAACAGCCACTGTAACAAACCAATATCGGACTGATATCCGTTACGGCAGTCTCCGCGTACATTTTCCCACCGACACAATTATGCCGAAAAAACACGGTACGAATACAGATACTTATTGTTAATAAACGAAAATATAATTATATTCGCGGTACCAACACAACAAACCCAAAACTACAAATATTAGCCTTTTTTAATCATTGTACCGCCTATGATTTAGTTATCCCTGTGCCGTATTACCGGATGCGGAGGCTACATGTGTGTCGAGTCGCCCCGCACTTCTCCAAACAAACTACCTACCTAACCTTAAAACCCAACTTTATGAAGTTAAACTTTACCACCGCACTTCAAAGGTGGCAGTTGATTGCCATTCTGATCCTTACGTTCGGAATAGGCAGCATGAACGTCTCGGCCCAAGAGAATACGGTCAGAGGCGTCGTGAAGGATGCCGCCGGAAACCCCATCATCGGAGCCAGCGTCGTCGAAAAAGGTACGACCAACGGTATGAATACCGATGAGAACGGAACCTATTTTCTCCAGCTGCGAAGCAAAAATCCCGTACTGGAGTTCTCGTTCGTAGGCTACACCAGCCGTACAATCCCCGTAGGCGTGCAAACCGTCATTGACGTCGTGCTCGAGGAGGACAAGGCTCAACTCGAGGAGGTTGTCGTCATCGGTTACGGCACCGCCAAGAAGAAAGACCTCACGGGTGCAATATCTACGGTCAACACCGAGTCGCTCACAAGCGAAGCCCCGCGTTCGGTCAGCGACCTTCTGCGTTCGGCCGCTGCCGGCCTCAACGTCAGCATGACCACAGATGCCGAGGCCGCCGGAAGCTACTCTATTCGCGGTACCACAACCCTCTCGGCCGGGTCGTCACCCCTGATCGTGCTGGACGGCGTGATCTACAACGGCTCCATCACCGACATCAACCCCTATGACGTGGAGAGCGTCGACGTGCTGAAGGATGCCTCGTCGGCCGCCATCTACGGTGCCAAGTCGTCGAACGGCGTCATCTGTATCAACACCAAGAAGGGCCGCGGAGGACGTCCCACCATCTCGTTCAACGCCAACATCGGATTCGTACATCGCGCACGCCCGGTAAACGTACTCGACGGTGCCGGATTCGTCAAGTTCCGTCAGGACTACGAGGAGGGACAGCTCACACAGGAGGAGCGCGACCGCGTACCAGAGAAGTTCACCGACCCGCGCCAGCTGCAGAACGTCGATCTGCTCACGTGGTACAACTACGATCAGGCAACCCCCGCAACGGCGGTACCCGACGAGGAGACCCTTATGCGCACGTGGCTCAGCCGTCTGGAGTTCAAGACCATCGAGCAGGACAACTATCTGGCCGGCATCGAGACCGACTGGGACGACATCGTCTACCAGACAGGTCTGCAGCAGGACTACACGGCCAGCATCTCGAACAACAACGAACACACGTCATACTATTGGTCGGTAGGTTATGCCGATCGTGAGGGCGTTATCGTGGGCAACCGCTACACCAACCTGCGTACGCGTCTGAACCTCAAGTCTAAGGTTACCGACTGGATGACCGTCGGCATGAACACGCAGTTTGCCGAGCGAAAGGGCGGATACCTGCAGGCCGACCACGGACAGCGTGAGAACAACTCGCCATACACCGTCTTCACGATGGATCAGGAGAGCCCCTATTTCCGTTATCCCTCGGGCGACAACAACACCCTGAACCCCTTCTACGAGAACACATTCATCGACCGCCGACAGATTACCCAGACGCTCAATGCCAGCATCTTCGCCATCGTCAGCCTTCCCTTCGGCATCGAGTATCAGATGAACTATACGCCCTACTTCAAGTGGTACGAGTACTACAACCACAACTCGTCTGAATCGCCGTCGTACGAGGCTCTGGGCGGCTCGGCAACGCGCCAGCACCAGAAGACATACAACTGGCAGCTCGATAACGTGATCCGCTGGCAGCGCGACTTCGGCAAGCACAACATCAACATCACCCTGCTGCAGAACGCCGAGAAGAACCAGTACTGGTCGGACTCGATGTCGGCGACCAACTTCACCCCGATGGATATTCTGGGATGGCACCGCATGCAGGCCGGAACCGAGCAGACCATCTCGTCGGACGACACCTACGATACGGGTGACGCCCTGATGGCACGTCTCTTCTACTCGTACGACGACACCTACATGCTTACCGCCTCGATCCGCCGCGACGGTTATTCGGCCTTCGGTCAGGGCAACCCGCGCGCCTCGTTCCCCTCGATAGCCGTAGGCTGGGTCTTCTCGAACGAGAAGTTCATGGAGAAGGCCAAGTGGCTTAACTACGGTAAACTCCGTATATCGTGGGGTGAGAACGGTAACCGCGACATCGGACGCTACGCCGCCCTCTCGACCCTCACCTCGTCGCTGCACCCCTACATCGACTCTACCACCGGAACCGTCTACACCACATCGCAGATATGGGTCGACAAACTCGCCAACACAAACCTCTCGTGGGAGACTACCGAGTCGTGGAACTTCGGTCTGGACTTCGGCCTGTTCGACAACGTGCTGCGCGGTTCGGCCGAGTTCTACGTAGCCAAGACCAAGGACCTGCTCGTATCGCGCTCGATACCCTCGATCACGGGCTTCAGCAGCATATACGACAACCTCGGCCAGCTCAACAACCACGGTTTCGAGCTTACGCTCAACGCCACCCCCGTACAGAACAAGTTCATGACGTGGGATTCGTCGCTGACCTTCTCGCTCAACCGCCGCAAGATCGTACACCTGTACGGCACATACGAGGACATATATGACGACGCTGGCAACGTTATCGGCCAGAAGGAGAGCGACGACGTCAACAACGGCTGGTACATCGGCCACGACACCAACCAGATCTACGGCTACAAGCGCATCGGCGTATGGCAGCTCGGCGAAGAGGAGGAGGCCGCAGTATACGGACTCCGTCCCGGCGACTTCAAGTACTGGGATGTCGACAACAACGGCGTGCTCAACACCGACGACAAGGTATGGCAGGGCTACACCACGCCGCGCTACCGTCTCTCGTGGCGCAACGAGTTCAACTTCAAGAACGGACTCTCGCTCTCGTTCATGCTCTACGGCAACTTCGGCCAGTGGGGTACGCTCAACCGCGCCGCCAATGCCGTCGACCTTCCGGACCGCCACACCACCATCGAGATCGACCGCTGGACCGTCGACAACCCGACCAACGACTTCGCCCGCATCGGATCTACGAACAAGGGCAACAACTACGTACGCAAGGACTTCGTCCGCATGGAGAGCATCGCCCTCTCGTACCGCCTGCCCAAGAAGTGGATCAGCAAACTGTGGATGGACAGCGCCACGATCTCGCTCACCGTACGTAACGCGTTCGTCATGACGGGATGGTATCTGGGCGATCCCGAGCAGGGAGACCTCACCCCGCGCACTTGGAACATAAACCTCAACTTCACAATGTAAGCCAACATGAAACGATCTATATCATACATAGCGGTCGCGGCAACGGCGGCCACACTGCTCAGCTCGTGCGACAAGAGCTGGCTCGACCCCAAACCGTTGTCATTCTTCGCTCCGGAGAACACATACGTCAACTCGGAAGGTCTCGAGGCCGCGCTTGTGGCAGCGGAGCGTAACATGCGTCACGAGTTTTTCGGTGACGGCGCCCCCATTCTCACCGAGATGTTCACCTCGGACATCGCCGTCAACGGCAAGACCGACGCATCGAGTTCGATGTGCGACTTCATCACGCAGATGACCCCTACAGGTCTGGCCGCTTCGGTCGACAGCAACCAGATGAGCTGGTACTGGTCGGAGGGATTCAAGGGTATAAAGTATGCCAATACGGCCCTTGACCGCCGCGCAAACGCCACCTTCGAGAGTGAGGCCGAGGAGAACGAAGTGATAGGCAAGTGTTATTTCCACCGCGCCTACCGTTACTACAAGATGATCCACCAGTTCGGTGACGTGCCTTGGATCGACCACGAGATACAGACCCCCGAGGACAACTTCTCGTCGTATGACCGTTTCTCGATCGCCGAGCAGTGCTACTACGACATGGAGTTCGCTTACGAGTGGGTTACCGACGACAACGACATGGGTGCCATCTCGAAGGGTGCATGCGGACTTCTGCTCATGAAGTTCTGCTTGGTGACGGGACGTTACGACCGTGCCCTCGAAGTAGGCCGTGAGATCGTGGCGGCACACCCCATGATCTACACCAAGCAGTTCGACAACACATCGGGCAACCTGATGCTCGACCTGCACTCGCGCGCCGCAAAGAGCAGCATCGCCAACACGGAGATTCTGCATGTCGTGGTCTCGACACTCGACACCAAGGATCAGGGTTCGGACCGCGTCTACACCATGCGTAACGGCGTTCCATACTGGGCCAACGGTTCGATCAAGACCCCCGACGGCCAGACCGGATGTACGATCGACCTTCAGACCGAGACCAACGGCAAATACAGCTATCTGGACAACGACTACAACGTCGGCCGCGGCGTCGCTACGATGCGTCCATCGGCATACTATCAGTATGAGATCTGGACCGACAAGGAGAAGAACGACATGCGAGGCCCCTACTACGGCATCAACAGTGACAATCCGGACGATCTGTCTCAGAAGTCGTGGCGCGAGATGGAAGACCTCTATTACAACAACCTCTCACTCAAGGATAAGGGCAGCGAATATTACGGCAAGCATCTGGTACGTCCGGGCGGCATGATCGTAGCCGACTCGACGCGCTGCTGGTTCCGCTGGCCGCACTACATACTCTACGTTCCCGACGAGACCCAGACTTCGGACTGGCAGGGTGGATATACGCCGTGGTACGTCTACCGTTCGGCCGAGGCATACCTCATCATGGCCGAGGCATACTACTGGAAGGGAGATAACGCCAACTGCGCCGCCATGCTCAACGAGGTACGCCGCCGCGCCGGCGCCGAGGATCTCACGGCCGACGAGGCCGGCATCTCGGCCATCCTTGCCGAGCGTGCCCGCGAGCTATACTACTGCGAGCCACGCCACGTCGAGCTGGTGCGCATAAGCTACATGTACGCACGCTCGGGCAAGACCTGCGAATGGAACGGCCGACAGTACTCGATGGAGAACTTCTCGGGTCCCGAAGGTACGGGTACCACCAACCCCTGCACCGACGAGGGCTACAACTTCTACTATGACTGGGTTGTCGCACACAACGATTTCTACTACAAGGGCAACGGCACCAATACGCAATACAGCGAGACGGGATACGTACAGTATGCGAAGGGTATATTCCGCATCGCCGTCCACAACGCCCTGTGGCCCATTCCCGAGTCTGCAATCGTCGACAACAAGGGCGACCTGAACCAGAATGACGGATATGTCAAGGTTGCGTCGCACCCCTACAACATCGAGCCCCTGCAGATCGAGATCGACAAGCACGGCTACGAATAGACACTGCAAAGACCTTAACACAACGAGGCTGTTCCCTTTTCGGGGGACAGCCTTTTTTTCACTCCGGCACATACATTTTTCGTTGTCGGCATAGCTTCCGCAGCCCAATTCTGCGTCTCGGCCTCAGGATATGGTCTGTTGACCGACGGTTTTGGGCGTTTCACCCATACACGGGCAGAACCTCGAGAAAAAATCGCTAATTTTGGATTCGACACCAACTTTGCAACAACTAAATCTACCCCTGATGAAAAAATCTCTACTCGGACTCATTCTATCTTTCGTAGTCATTACGGCAGCGGCGCAGACAAACCGCAGCACCATAGCCGGAACTGTCATCGACGCCAACAAGGAGGGCGTCGTGGGCGCCGTCATCGAGATCATGTCGATGCGCGACACCACCGACCGCAAATACACCTCGTCGGCCATACGCGGCGCATACCAGTTCAAGGGCCTCGCCGCGGGTGAGTATCGCCTTACGGCGTCGTTCCTCGGCTACAAGACTGTATCGCAGCAGGTGAAGGTCGAAGCTGGCAAGACGCTCAACGTACCGGCTTGGACCATGGAGGAGGATCCGACGCGTATCGAGTCGGTGAACGTCACCACGCAGGCCGTGCGCACCACCATCAACGGCGATACGATCGTCTACAACGCATCGGCCTACAAGGTAATGGAGGATGCCGACACCGACGAGTTGCTCTCGAAGATGCCGGGCATAAAGGTTGACGGCGGGTCGGTCGAGGTTCAGGGCGAGGCCGTACAGAAGATCCTTATCGACGGGCGCGAGTTCTTCGGCAACGACGTGGCCACCGCCATCAAGACCCTGCCGGCCGAGGCGGTAAAGTCGATTGAGGTGTTCGACAAGCTGAGCGACGAGGCCGAATTCTCGGGTATCGACGACGGAAACAGCTACAAGGCCATCAATATCGTCACCCACAACAAGATGAAGACCGCCATCTTCGGTAAGATGAATGCCTTCTACGGCTTCGAGCCGCGCAAGGACGAGCGGACGAAGCACTACGGCAGCACGGACGGCAACCTGAACTTCTTCCGCGAGAAGTCGAAGACCACACTCCGCTTCCGTGCCAACAACATGAACGGGAACAGCCGTTCACGTATGGGCATGGGCGGTATCAACTATATCAACACATGGGGTGAGAATGATCGTTTCAAGCTCGAGGGAAGCTATACATACAACGCCAGCAACAACAAGAGCAGCAGCTGGACCGAACGCGACTACTTCCTGACGGAGGAGGAGATCGAGTCGAATGCAGACGACATATACGAGCACTACGACGCGACGAACAACAGCGCCTCGAAGAATGGCAACCACAACTTCAATGCCCGTACGGAGCTGCGCATAAGCGAACGGCAGCGACTGATGGTGCGTGCGCAGTTGTCGTTCAACGACAGCTGGAGCAACGGCAACTCGCTCAACACCTATTTTCCCATCAGCGGGGCCGACTCGATCCTGCTCCAGAACTGGAACGACAACGACAACAGCTCGCTCAATACGGGCGTCAACGGCAACTACTTCCTGCGCATAGGCGAGAAGGCGGGGCGCACGCTTCACGTGAGTTTCAACGCCAACTATTCGACCAACAACTCGGGCGGTGAGAACTATTCGGAGAAGGCCGAGAACGACCCCATACAGCAGAAGTCGAACTCCGACAACTACAATTACAGTCTCAACGGCGGCGTCACCTACGCCGAGCCCATAGGCAGCCATGCGCAGGCGACAATAGGCTACAATGTCAACTACAACAAATCCAACGCCGACCGCTTGACGAACCTCTTCGACTGGGAGACGGGAGAGTACAACGAGTTCATCAGCCCCGAGTACTCGAACCGCAACAACACCGACTACCTGACACAGCGTGTCGGCCCGGGCTTCCGCTTCAGCAACGACGGCACCACCGTCTCGGCACAGGTCAACTACCAGAACGTGCGGATGAACAGCGACCGCGAATATCCTGCCGTCTACGTCCTGCCCGAGAAGACCTTCCACAACATCACCTACTCGGTGATGACGCGCATCAAGATCAACATGGAGAACCGCATCATGGTGCGCCTCAACTCGCGTACGTCGAACCCCTCGGTGACGCAGCTGCAGGATGTGGTCGACATATCGAACGTCAACAACATACGTTCGGGTAACCCCAAGCTGCAACCATCGTACAGCCACCGTCTGAACATGAGCTACAACCACTCGGGCATCGAAAAGGGAACCACCTTCTCGATCTATGTCGGCGGCTCGAAGAACCAGCGGCAGATCGTCGACTCGGTAGTGATGAACCAGCCCGGATATGAGATATACAGCCCCGACGGCGAGTTCCTCACAACCCTCTCGTCGACGGGACGCTACTCGAAGCCCGTCAACCTCTCGGGAGACTGGAGCTACAACGGCGGCATCTCGTACGGCTTCCCGCTCAACTTCATGGGATGTAACTTCAACATCGGCGCACACGGTTCGTACAACCAGTCGCCCTCGATCCTCAACGGTGTGATCAACCGCTCGAAGTATGTCTCTGGCGGCGGCTCGGTATCGCTGAGCAGCAACTTCAGCGAGTATGTCGATTTCAACCTCTCATACTCGCCCAACTACAACAAGGTCACCAACACCATGTCCGACAACGGCAACAACGAATACATGCGCCACTCGGCATGGGGTAACGTACGCGTCGTGTTCGGATTCGGCCTCACGCTCTGGGCCAACGGCAACTACAGCCAGTACGTAGGTCTGAGCGAGAACAGCAAGCGCCTGAACAACACCGACTTCATCTGCAACTTCGCCATCGGCATGAAGGTGCTGCGCAAGATGGGCGAGGTGCAGCTGACGGTAAACGACGCCTTCAACCGCAATACGGGCTTCTCGCGTTCGTGGAACTCGATGTACATGCAGAATTCGCGAAACGAGATCATAGGCCGCTACTACGGCATACGCTTCACCTATAACCTGCGCCGCTACGGCCAGACACGCAAGGGAGAGGTTATCGACGAGGGCGGTGTACGCCGCAACAACTCTCGCGGCGGCCGACCCATGGGCGGCCCCGGCGGACGTCCCGGCGGTTTCGGCGGCCCCGGCGGCGGTCCCGGACGTATCGGGTAAGCCTCGGAATATCCGGAATATATAGTGCAAATAAGGCAGTCCGACAGTTGCGCAATCGCAATACAGACGGAAAAGTCAGAATACGACGCGCAGGGCTGTATCGGTACGACATGGGAGGGGACGGTCTCAATACGACCATACGCCCTAACACCCAGACTCGTATGCGGCCCCGGGAAACATATACGACCGACACGAGTCCTGAATAATGACCGATACGAGTCCCGAATAATGCCCGACTCGTGTCCCGAACAATAGAAAACTCCGGCCATCCCTTACGGGAGGTCGGAGTTTTCCTCTTTATGATTTTGCTTAATGGTTGGGGTTCATTATAACTTACAGGCTTAGGGCCCGATCCCTCTCTTTATTCTTAAGACCTTACTCTTCGGACTTTCAAATTATCTCTTTCGATTTCGGTCTTCCGGTCTTCCGACCTTAAGAATCCTCCGGGAGAATCGGCCGTCCGACGATTAGAAGTCCAAATATCGTGCCGCGCGGCGTCCTGCTACATACGCGACTCGCCATCCGAATCACCCACGACGCTCTTGGCCTTGAATGCCTTGCCGCTCTTGAAGTTCCACGACACGCCCAGACGTACGTCGAGTTTCCTGCCGTAGCCGTCCACCGTCACGCGGCGTTCGAAATCATCCTGCGTGAATATGAGATCCTGCCGCGACGATACGATATTGCGCAGTGCGCAGGTGACAGTCCATGCATCACCGAAACGTTTCTTGAGGGTCATGGACAGGTTGTGCAGACTCTTTACACGCACGTTGCTGACAACGGCATCGGTCATACCGTAGTAGTCACAGTCGATGAAGAATTGCAGCGGCAACTTGAAGCTCATCTGCGACGACCACTGTGCCATGGGATGGTTCGTCTTGGGGGCATCGGGCGTCATGCGCTGCTCATAGATCATACCATTGATGTTGGTGTTCCAGTCCCACCACTTGGTGACGGTGACGGGAAGGTTCACGCTCACCGAGTAGGTGTTCATCACGGGCATGTTGAACCACGTCAGACGTACCATGCGAGGGTCGATCTCGTCGGAGAATGTCACCTGCTGGATGGCATCCTTCAGTCTGTTTACGCTCAGCGTAACGCTGTACTTGTATGCGATGACGGCCGTCAGCGAGTAGGTCTCATTATATGCGGGGTCAAGCAGCGGATTACCAATCTGGTAAGTGTAGTCCGAGACCTGCATGCGGTTGGGCGTGAGGCACCAGAATCCCGGGCGCGAGATCGTACGCGAGTACTGCGCAACGATCGAGTGCTTGCCCTCGGCATCCAGACTGTACGAGAGGTTGGCGTTGGGGAAGAGCGAGAAATAGCTGTCGTCCATGTCGGCGCCCTTGCCGTAGGTGTAGGTGTACTCGCCGCGCAGACCCGCCACGGCGCTCCAGCGTCCGTACCTCATCGAGGCGATAGCATAGAGGGCGCCGATATTCTCCGTGTATGATATGTCGTAGTCGTCGACCACCGACGGGACCCATGCCCCGCCGTTGAGATAGCGGTACGTGGCGTCGGAGTTGATCTCGTTGTAGGTATATTTCGCGCCGCTCTTCAGCATCCAGTGCTCCGAGAGAACCTTGTCCCACGCCGCCGATGCCGTCGCTACGCGGAACAGGCTGTTGTTGCGGTTGTTGTAGAGCGAGTCGATCGTCGAGCCCATATCGGTGACACGCGACGAGTTGTCGGCGCCGGTACGCGTGTCACGCTGCGTGTAATCGGCTATGAACTTCAACTGCGAACCGACGGTGTCGGTCTTGATGATGTAGTTGAGCGTGGCGTTATAGTTGGAGCGACGGTCGTATGCGTCGTAGCGGCCCTCGCTGAGGCGTTCGCCCGCGGACGTCTTGTAGGATGTGTACGAGTCGGTCGGGCTGGCGTCGTTCCAACGCCAGTAATCGAACGAGACACCCAGCGAATGGTTCTTGCGCACCTCCGCAACGGCCGAGAAGCTCATGCCGCCGTCGCTGTCCTGCTCGCGGTTCTCCGACGCGGCCTCCATAAGCGCCCCGATGGTGCTGTACTCGGTACGCTCGGACGTCTGCATACGCGTATCGAGATTGGTGTACCAACCCGACGCCGAGAGGTCGAACCGCCCGACATGGTAGTTGAGCGATGCCGAGGGCGAATATACGGAGCCCATATCGCCAAAAGTGCCGTACATACGCACCGACCCCATCATACCGTCGTCGAGGCGGCGCTTGAGCGTGATCTTCAGCACACCGCCCGTCGAGTCGGCATCGTAGTCGGCACCCGTCTGCGGTACGACCTCGATCTTCGAGATATCCTCGGCACGGAGATTACGTACATACTGCACGAGCTCCTCACCCGACAGACGCACCTCTCGGTCGTTGATATATACCGTGGTTCCCTCGGAGCCGTTTATCGAGATGCCGTCGTCGTCGACCCATACGCCGGGCGACTGCTTCAACACCTCCACACCATCCTTTCCGATGGCGCCCGTCGAGTTGGCCACGTCGACAACGAAACGGTCGGCCTCGCGGCGTATCATCTGCGCCGACACCACCACGTTGCCTATCTCGGTGGCCTGCTCCTCCAACACCACATCGCCCATGTCGAGATTCTCACCCACACGCAGCGTACGCTCCACGGGGGCATAACCTACAAATTCCACAATGACCTTATATTCACCCTTCGAGACCCGAAGCGAGAAGCGGCCCTGCTCGTCGCTCGTGGTACCGGCCACCTGACGGTCGCCCGACATGGCCACAACAGTGGCATACCCTACGGCCTCGCCGCGGCTGTTCACCACACGTCCGTGCACGTCGCCAGCCGCCATAGCCACAAGACCCATCATCGTCAAGATGACCAACAACAAAAGAGAGAAGAGATTTTTCATATTGTTTGGTTTTTGTCTGTTTACTGTTCTTTCGTGCTGCAAATATAATTGCTCCCTGACTATTATGCAACACAAAGTAGTGAATTTTTTTATATTTTTTTTGTCTTCAACATCCAATTCATACATAATAGTTTGATAACTACACAATAACGCTGCTCACGCTTGCGTATGCTGTCTGAGACATTGGGCATGGCGAAGTCCGTAAGGCCAAAAAATGCAGAATTCACATTAACGGGACGCTTTTTGCGGCAGAGAAAAGTGACAAAGGAGAAAATCCCCGCCACGAAGTCGGTACGCAACTTGCCGCCGTAGGATTACTTATCGTGATTTATATTATCTTTGCAGACGGAAACGATTAAAACATACATATATGACCAACATCACCATCACAGACTCCATCAAATACATCGGCGTCGACGACCACAGCATCGACCTCTTCGAGGGCCAGTACCGCGTGCCCGACGGTGTATCGTACAACTCCTACCTCATCCTCGACCGGAAGGTAGCCCTTATGGATACGGTCGATCGCACAAAGGGTGACGAGTGGATGGCACGTCTGGACGAGGCTCTCGCGGGGCGCACACCCGACTACCTCGTAACGCTGCACATGGAACCCGACCACGCCGCAAACATAGCCGCCGCGATGGAACGCTTCCCCTCGATGTGCATTGTGGGCAGCGCCAAGACCTTCGCCATGACGGCACAGTTCTTCGGTACGGACTATGCCGACCGCCGCATCGTCGTGGCCGAGGGCGATACGCTCTGTCTCGGCAGCCATACCCTCCAATTCGTCACGGCGCCCATGGTCCATTGGCCCGAGGTGATGGTGGCATACGAACAAAGCACAAAGACGCTCTTCACGGCCGACGCCTTCGGCCGCTTCGGCGCCCTCGACGTGGAGATGCCGTGGGAGAATGAGGCCCGCCGCTACTTCATCAACATCGTCGGCAAGTATGGCGTAAACGTACAGGCCCTGCTCAAGAAGGCCGCCGCACTCGACATCGCCCGCATCTGCCCGCTGCATGGCCCCGTCCTCGACAGCGAGCTCGGATACTACATCGGCAAATACCAGACATGGAGCAGCTATAACCCCGAACAGAAGGGCGTACTCATAGCCTGCGCCTCGATCTACGGCAACACGGCCGCCGCAGCGCAACAGCTGGCCGAGATGCTGCGCGAGCGCGGCGAGCATCAGGTACGTATCATGGACCTCACCCGCTGCGACATCGCCGAGGCTGTCGCCGAGGCGTTCCGCTACGACACTACGGTGCTGGCATCATCGACATACGACGCCGGCATTCTCCCCGCAATGGAGATCTTCCTCTGCCGACTCAAGAGCAAGAACTGGCAGCGGCGCACCGTCGGTATCATCGAGAACGGGTCGTGGGCCCCGGCCGCCGCGCGCGTAATATGCGAGCGCGTGGGGCAGATGAAGTGCATAAACGTCGTGGAGCCCATCGTCACCATACGCTCCACGCTCAATGCCGAGAGCCGCGCCAGCCTCGGACTTCTGGCCGACGCCCTCAAGGCATAAATCCATAACACCAGATAAAAAAGCGAGCGGCCTGTGGTCGCTCGCTTTTTTTGACGGCAGACGTGCATTAACGTAAAAAATATACATATATTTCCACCATGCACAAATCTTACTCGCCGAACACAAAAATGCTCCGCAGACGCAGCCGTCTCGAAAATTTTTATTACCTTTAGACAGTGTTTCGGCACGCATCCAACTGAAGGAACAACTAACCAAACTTTAACCATATGAGCGATAAGATTTCACGCGGCGATTTCTTGAAGAGATCGGGTCTCGCCGCCGCGGGCATGATGATGGGAGGCATGGCATCGAGCGCCGCCAACATCCTCACCCCCCAACAGCAACAGGACAAAAAGGAGCGTTTCGCAAAACTCGGAAAGGTAAACGTCGCATGGGTCGGCATGGCCAACCGCGGCGCCGAGGTGCTCAGTGAGGTCGACAAGACGGGTCTGGCCAACATCGTGGCCATGTGCGACGTCGATCCCAATTCGGAAGGCAGCCGCAAATCGGCCGCAGCACATCCCAACGCCAAGATCTACACCGATTTCCGCAAGATGTTCGACGAGATGGGCAACCAGTTCGAGGCCGTCTTTGTCGAGACACCCGACTTCTCGCACTTCCCCTGCGTGATGCTCGCTCTGAATCAAGGCAAACACGTCTATGTCGAGAAACCCATGGGCCGTACATTCTACGAGTGCCAGCTCATGATCGACGCCGCCAAGCGCAACCCGCAGCTTGTGACGCAGGGCGGAAACCAAGGCCACTCGGAAGCAAACTACTTCCAGTTCAAGGCGTGGCTCGATGCCGGCATCATCAAGGATGTAACGGCCGTGGATGCCCACATGAACATGTCGCGCCGCTGGCACGGCTACGATGTCAACATCGACCGCTACCCGCAGGCCGAGCCTATTCCCGACGGCATGGACTGGGATCTGTGGCACACGACGCAGCAGTTCCACGAGTTCAACCGCAAATACCACCCGGGCAACTGGCGCAGCTGGTATGACTTTGGTATGGGTGCCCTCGGAGACTGGGGTGCGCACATCCTCGACACGATACATGAGTTCCTCAATCTGGGTCTGCCCTACGAGGTTGAGCCTATCAAACTTGAAGGCTGGAACACATATTTCTTCCCCATGTCGTCGACCCTGCGGTTCAAGTTCCCGCGCCGCGGCGAGATGCCGCCCGTACAGATCACATGGTACGACGGTATAGGCAACTACCCGCAGCTCCCCGACGGATACGGAGCCTCACAGCTCGGTTCGGACATACCCACGGTAAACGGACAGAAGGCTCAGGCCATAAAGCTCAACCCGGGAAAGATCATCTACGCCAAAGATCTCATCTTCAAGGGCGGCTCGCACGGCTCTACCCTCTCGATCATACCCGAATCGAAGGCCAAGGCCATGGCAGACAAACTGCCCGAGGTACCGAAGAGCCCCTCGAACCACTACGAGAACTTCCTGCTGGCCTGCATGGGCGAGGAGCGCACGCGCTCGCCCTTCGAGGTATTCGGCCCGCTGTGTCAGGTCTTCTGCCTCGGCGTGATGGTACAGCGTCTGAACAAGAAGATCGTCTTCGACCGCGAGACCAAGCGCATCGTCAACGACCGCTTCGCCGACGCCATGCTCACCCAGACCCCGCCCCGAAAGGGTTGGGAGGAGTTCTACAAGATGTAGGCGACAATCGACATAAGTATATAATCAAGACTCCCGATCCTCGCAAAGGATCGGGAGTCTTGTTATAATATCCACGCACAGACCGACACTAACAGTATCCATACGATATCTTACAAATAATTGCCAACCGATGAATCTGCCCCGCGCGAATGGCAGGTGCCCTATATATGCCAGCTATATATATAGCAGCGACAGCGAGCTTATAAGGAATCCTCCGCCGAAACCTGCCAGCACCTCCCAGCCGTCATGCCGCCCGAGGCAGAGACGCGACGAGGCGAGCAGTCCCGATACAATGATTGCGGCTACCATAGGCCAAAAGAGCGACATGACCCCGATGATATTGAGCATGACGAACAGGGCCGTAACGGCGCCCATAGCCGCCAGATGAAGGCTCACGTTCCAACGCCGCACGGTGAATATGCAGAAAAGCTCGCACATCACGGCCGCCGTCGCCAACTTGCGGAAGAGCAGCAGTGAGGGCAGCTTGAGAAGCGTCACGGCACAAAGCATATAGCACACGGCGCCGACCATCAACATCAGCATACGCAGTCGGCTGCGGTCTATCGACATCCGTTTCAGGCCGTCGAGCCGTTTGAAAAGGAAGTATGCCAGCATGGGAATGAAGGCGGCATACAGCACCACCACCCATATAAGATAGAACTTCACGCGCATCGTATAGAACGAATATACGGTATCGGAGAACAGCACCGTAATTACCGCATATATTGGCAGCAGGCAGGGGTGGAACACTGCCGACACCACGCGCGAAAGTCGCATTGCACTCTTGTTCGTCATATCTGTTTTCTCAATCGCGCCACGGGTATATCCAGCATCTCGCGGTACTTGGCAACCGTACGCCGCGCTATGCAGTATCCCTTGGAGTTGAGTATGTTCATCAGCGTCTCGTCGGTCAGGGGATGCCGTTTGTCCTCCTCGTCGATGCACTTCTGAAGTATGTTCTTTATCTCGTAGCTCGACACCGTCTCGCCGCTCTCGGTCTGCATCGCCTCCGAGAAGAGCGACTTGAGCAGTATGATGCCGAAATGTGTCTGTACGTACTTGCTGTTAACCACACGCGATATGGTCGATACGTCGAGTCCCGTGCGGTCGGCTATATCCTTGAGGATCATGGGCCGCAGCTTGCTCTTGTCGCCGTCGCGGAAATATTCCTTCTGGAAATTGAGTATCTCCTGCATCGTGCGCATGAGCGTATCGTGGCGCTGCTTTATGGCCGAGATGAACCACTTGGCCGAGTCGATCTTGCTCTTGACGAACTGCACCGCCTCGCGGTTCTTCTCCGGAACGGTACCGTCCGGCGCAACCATCTGACGCATCATATCGACATAACGCCGGTTGATCTTCACCTCGGGGATGTTGCTCGAATTGAGCGTCAGGTCGAACTGCCCGTCGTGATAGTCCAGTTTGAAGTCGGGAACGATATATGGCGTGGTATCCACACCGCCCTCGGAGTAGAGGTTTCCGGGTTTGGGCGAGAGGTGGCGTATCTCCTCTATGGCCTCGCGGAACTCATCCTCGCCGACATTGAGGCGCGCCATCAGCTTCTCGTAGTGTTTCTTTACGAACTCGTCGAAATAGGATGTCAGGATCTTGCGCGCCAGACGCTTCGCCGGCGTATCCATACGCCGCTGATCCATCTGCAGCAACAGGCACTCACGCAGGTTGCGCGCGCCGATGCCCGCAGGCTCCAGCTGGTGGATTATGTCCAACAGACGCTCCAACTCGTCGACCGTAGTCTCGATACCGAGCGAAAAGGCTATGTCATCGGATATGGACTCCAGATCGCGGCGGAGATATCCGTCGCTGTCGATACTGCCGACAAGGAACGAGGCGATGCGCATGTCCCGATCCGAGAGGTTGCGATAACCCAACTGCTCGGTCAGGTACTCCTGCATCGAACGCCCCTCCGATATGTTCATCGGGCGCTGCTTCTCATCCTTCGAGTAGTTGTTCACACGGCTCTTGTAGCCGGGCGTATCGTCACCGCGTATATAATCGTCGACCGAGATCTTCTCCTGCTCCTCCTCGGGCGTGGCGTCCTCCTCCAGAACAATGTTGTCCTCGACCTCCTGTTTTATGCGCTGTTCGAGCTGCATGGCTGGAAGCTCCAGCAGCTTGATCATCTGTATCTGCTGCGGAGAGAGTGTCTGCTGCAGTTTCTGAACCTGACGTTGCGAAATACCCATTGCAAAAAAAATTAACCGTTATACCTCATACGACAGGTCGCTTCATTCATTATTCGTTCGACAGGCCACGCGCACCATATATACGATATATACGCTGCGCACGGCCGCTCTATCCGGCCGTTACTTGCGTTCCGATGCCTGTATGGCATTCACGATGGCACGGGCCCAACGCTTGCCCAGCTTGCGGGCACCGCTCTCGTTGGGATGCAGGTAGAAAACACCCGCATTGCCGTTCTCGGCGAAGTAGTATTTCAAGTGGTGATCACGAAAATAGTCATAACCCTTCAGGTCGCCCATATATACGTCGTTGTACTTCTCGGCCATACCGATCAGCACGTTGGCATACCCCACAAGGCGTTTCTGGCCCTCGACCAGATACATCGCCCCGTTATATGTATTGGCGCTGTACCATATCGGGCGCTGAAGCACGAATATCGCCTCGGGGCAGAGTTCGCGTATGCGGGCCATGATGGTGGCAAGATTGCGTTCATAGTCTTCGTTCGAGACGGGAGCCCCCAGCGGCCCGCGAGAGGCCGAGTCGTTGGTTCCGAGCATGATCGAGAATACCATAGGACCGTAGCTTATGTCGCGCAGCTCGCTTATGGCCTGCTCCACACGACGGAAGTCGGCACCGCGCTCGGGCAGGAAGTCCACGGTCGTGGCGCCCGAACGGCCGCAGTTGCGGAAATTGACATCGCCCGAGATCATGCGACCGACATACTCGGCGGCAGCCACGGGAGGCGCCGTCTTGCTCTTGTCGGCATGCAAGGCACCCTCGGTGATACTGTTGCCGATGAATATAAGATTATATGTACGCGTCTTTGAGGACTGTGCCCATACTCCGCCCGATGCCAGCAACACGAGCAGGAGCAAAAATATTCTCTTCATAATTCGGGGTTGTTTTTCGTTAATATAAGGGGCAGTTTTCTATTTACGCCATACGACAGCGGCCGTTATCACTCTCCTCACACTCTCATCCCTCTCACTCTCATCACACTCTCCCTCTCCGCTCATCACACTCTCCTCTCTTCACACGTCGGCAATAAATCTTCCGCACGACACGGCTGCTATCACTTCCGTCGGCGGCCGCACATCCCGGCCCCGGCGAAAGCATCAGAACTCGGCGTTGTTGGGCGTACGCGGGAATGGGATCACGTCGCGGATGTTGCCCATACCCGTCACGAAGAGCAGCAGTCGCTCGAAGCCCAGACCGAAGCCCGAGTGCGGGGCCGAGCCCCAGCGGCGGGTGTCGAGGTACCACCACACCTCCGACTCGTGCATTCCGAGCTCCTTGACCCTTGCACAAAGCTTGCCATAATCGGCCTCACGCTCCGAACCTCCTATGATCTCGCCTATTTTGGGGAAGAGCACATCCATGGCGCGGACCGTACGTCCGTCCTCGTTCTGCTTCATATAGAAGGCCTTGATCTCTTTCGGGTAGTCGGTAAGGATAACGGGGCGCTTGAAGTGCTCCTCGACGAGGTAGCGCTCGTGCTCCGACTGCAGGTCGCAGCCCCAGTCGCACGGGAACTCGAACTTGCGGCCCGACGCCTTGAGTATCTTTACGCCCTCGGTGTAGTCGAGGCGCACGAAATCGTTGTGCAGCACGAACTCCAGACGCGAGATCAGATCCTTGTCCCACATCTTGTTCATGAACTCCAGATCCTCGCGGCAGTTATCCAGCGCATAGCCGATCAGATACTTGAGGAAATCTTCCGCAAGGTCCATATTGTCGTTTATATCGTAGAATGCCACCTCGGGCTCGATCATCCAGAACTCGGCCAGATGTCGCGGCGTATTCGAGTTCTCGGCGCGGAACGTGGGGCCGAAGGTGTAGATCTGCCCCAGCGACAGGGCTCCGAGCTCACCCTCCAGCTGTCCCGATACTGTCAGGTTGCACGGCTTGCCGAAGAAGTCCTTCGTGAAGTCGACCTCGCCGCTCTCGGTGCGGGGCGGGTTGCCGGCATCGAGCGTCGTTACGCGGAACATGGCCCCGGCACCCTCACAGTCCGAGCCCGTGATGAGCGGCGTGTGGAGGTAGTAGAAGCCGTGGTCGTTGAAATATTTGTGGATGGCGTATGCCATGGCGTGGCGTATACGCAGGATGGCGCCGAAGGTATTGGTACGCGGACGCAGATAGGCTATGTCGCGCAGGAACTCCAGCGAGTGGCCCTTCTTCTGAAGGGGGTAGGTATCAGGATCGGCCGTGCCGTATATCTCGATCTTCGAGGCCTGTACCTCGACACCCTGACCTGCGCCGAGCGACTTTACGAGACGTCCGTCCACACGCAGGCAGGCACCCGTGGTGATCTGCTTGAGCATATTCTCGTCGAACGCCGTCGGGTCAACCACGACCTGTATGTTGGCCACGCACGAACCGTCGTTCATGGCTATGAACACCACATTCTTGTTTCCGCGTTTTGTACGCACCCAGCCCTGTACGGTGATGTCGCGATCGGTCTCGCCCGACTTCAGAATCTCTGCAATTCTCGGAGTTTTCATATCAAAAATTCTTTCTCAAAAAAGGTAAAATTCCGGTTTTTTCCCACGTGTCGGGAGCACACTGCCGCCCCCGCATGCCGGAAACGCTATCAATCCACAAAGGTAGGCAATAATTTGCTTTTTGTCAAAAAAAAAGTACCTTTGCAATCGGGAGGCGCAGCGCCTGACAAGGCTCCGCATCCCCGACAAAACATCGATCCGTTATGAGAAGGTTTATTCTTACGGCAACAGCCCTGTTTTCGATCATAGCCGCCGCAGCGCAAGGCCCGCGCATCTACCGCACGGAGTTCATCACATACGACAAGCGCGAGGATGCCGTGGCGGACAAACGCTCCGAGACGGCCAACTACACCCCCTTCACGCCCGAGCGCATAGCCATCGCGGGCGGCGAGGCCCGTTTCGTGCAGAAGATCACGGTCGACGCCACCATGAACGACTACAACATCTTCTTCCATCTGGAGAATGTCGGCATGGCCTACACGCTCTTCATCAACAACGAGGCCGTGGCCGAGGTGGAGGACCCCTACACGCCGGCCGACTTTCTGCTCTCGCCCTATCTGAAGCAGGGGGTCAACGAGTTGATGATAGGCGTACGCCAGAGCCGCACGCCCGAGTTGCAGGAGAACATCTTCCAGCCCGAGACCGAGCAGTTCGAGAACAGCTACCTCTTCGCGCAGCGGCGCCTTGCCGTCCGCGACTTCGACATCGTGCTCGAACCCGACACTACGAGGCAATACGGCAAACTGCGTCTCGATGTGGTGGTGGCCAACGACTTCAACTTCAAGGAGAGCATACAGGTCGGATTCGACATCTACAACCCCAAGGGCAAGCTCATGGAATACAGCGTCAACGAAATCGAGATCGACGGCCACGCGATGGACACGCTGCACTTCAATCCCGACATCTACCACGCCTACGAGTTCAAGTGGGGTGACGGCCAGCCGCCGTTATACGACGTCATGATATACCTCAAGCGCAACGGCATGCTGTGGGAGTACATACCCTTGAAGATAGGGTTCGGCAAGACCGAGTACCGTGACGGCAGCTTCTACCGTTTCGACAAGGTGCTGCATGTGCAGAAGACGCCGTTCAACGCTCTGGACGACCGCAAGCAGACCTATGTCGAGATCGAGCAGCTCAAGCTGCGCGGCTACAACACCCTCTGCCCCGACTACCCGCAGCCCAAGTGGTTCTACGACATGTGCGACGAGGCGGGCATGTTCGTTATCGACCGCGCCAACATAAACTCGCCGACGGACAGCAACATACGCTCCGTAGGAGGCACGCCGGCAAACGACCCCGCTCTCGAGGAGGAGTATCTCACGCGCGTGAAGTCGATGTACTACCGCTCGCGCAACCACTCCTGCATCATAGCCTTCTGTCTGGGAGGCAACCCCTCGGGCAACGGATACAACATGTACAAGGCATACGAGTGGCTCAAGTCGGTCGAACACCGACGCCCCATAATATACGAGGGTGCCGAGGGCGAGTGGAACAACGATCTGAAATAGGATCGGGAGCTGGAGGGGCGGGACTACGAGCCTTTGCACCGCCGAGAGGTTGTGTCGCGATCGGTCGTAACGTATTCCCAAGGATGCGACAACGTATGACCCGGCCCGGCGACAGGCCATCACAAGAGAAGACGGCATACCCCCATAAGAGATTTACAACGGGTGACCAGCCATGAATATCGAACTGATAATGGTCGGCAAGACCGACTCCCCCGAGGTGGAGGCCCTGCTGGCGACCTACGCCAAGCGTATAAACCGCTACTGCCGCATGGCCGTAACGGCCCTCGCCGACGTCCGTAATACGCGCAGCATGGCCCCCGCGACGCAGAAACGCGCCGAGGGCGAGATGATCCTGCGCAACGTCGCGGAGGGAGATTACCTGCTGCTGCTCGACGAACACGGCACCGAATATACCTCCATCGAGTTCGCACAGTGGATGCAGAAACGCATGTCGAGCGGCGTCAAACGCCTCGTGATGGTCATAGGCGGCCCTTACGGATTCTCGGACGAGGTCTACGCCCGCGCCGACGGCAAACTGTCGTTGTCGCGCATGACATTCTCTCACCAGATCGTACGCGCCATATTCGCCGAACAGCTCTACCGCGCATTCACCATTCTCAACAACGAACCTTACCACCACGAATAACCGCCCGCGATGAGACTCCTGCGCACACATACGTTCCTGCTCGTGCGGCGCATAGTGCTGCTATACGTCGTGCTGGCGCTCTGCCGCGTCGTATTCTACATCTGCAACAGGCAACTCATAGGCGCGCTGCCTGTGGGCGAATGGTGGCCGCTGCTGTGCGGAGCCCTGAAGTTCGACACCGTATCGATACTCTACATCAACGCCATATATATACTCATGGCACTCGTGCCGCTGCACGTGCGCGAGCGTGCGTGGTGGCAGAGGATGATGTTCTGGTACTATGCGGTTGTCAACGCCTTGGCCGTGGTGCTCAACATGGCCGACGCGATATATTTCCGCTATACGCAGAAACGGTTCACAGCCGACGAGATATTCTTTGCCGACAACGACAACTCGCTGCAGCTCGTCCTCAAGTTCGCCGCCGAGAACTGGGCTGTCGTCGCGGCGGGCGTCGTTATCATAGTCCTGCTCGTATGGGGTTACCGCCGCCGCACGGAGCCCGAGGTACTCTTTGCCGGCGCATGGTATTACCTCACAAGCCTCGTGATGCTGCTCGCGGGCACGGCCCTCACCATAGGCGGCATACGCGGCGGCTTCACCAAGATGACGCGCCCGATAACCCTCTCGAACGCCACGCTCTACACCTCGGACAACGCCCGCGCCACCTTCATCCTGAGCAACCCCTTCTGCGTGCTGCGCACGGCGGGCTCCTCCTCGGCCATAAGTTATGAACACTACTTCGACGAGGCGACGCTCGACAACATATTCTCCCCCATACACCACCCCGCGCGACGGATACAGACGTCTGCGGATTCGACAACGCCCTCTGCGGCCGATACGCTGCGACTTTCGGCTGACACTACGGCCACGGCCGCGGGCTCGATGGCGGGACGCAACGTCGTCATATTCATCATGGAGAGCTTCTCGGCCGAGCACTCGGCCCGTCTGCGGCCCGACCTCTACGAGGATAAGGAGCAAAAGGGATATACGCCCTTTCTCGATTCGCTCATGGGCTGCGGATACACATTCAACCGCATGTATGCAAACGGCAAACGGTCGATACAGGCCCTGCCCGCAGTGTGGAGCTCCATACCGTCATTCAAGACCCCATTCGTACTGATGCCGCAGTCGCTGGCCCCGACATACCCGCTGCCCGCCATACTCGCCGACGAGGGTTACCGCACGCTCTTCTTCTGCGGGTCGGACCGCGGATCGATGGGCTTCGAGGCCTACGCCAACGCCGCAGGCATAACCGAATCGTACAGCCGCGAGGATTACGAGAAGGAGCACGGCCGCGACGACTTCGACGGCTATTGGGGCATCTGGGACGAGGAGTTCATGCAATATATGGGCGAGGTGCTCGGCCGCACGCAGCAACCGTTCTTCGCCTCGATATTCACACTCTCGTCGCACCACCCCTTCGTCATACCCGCACGCTATGAGGGACAATTCCCCGACGGGCTCACCAAAAACCATCGCTGCGTAGCGTATGTCGACAATGCCTTCCGCCTCTTCTTCGAGCGGTTCGGCTCACAGGAGTGGTTCCGCAAGACACTCTTCGTCTTCGTGGCCGACCACGTCTCGAGCGAGAAATTCTCGGAAGAGTTCCGGCATTCGCCCGCCGACTACCAGATCTTCGGGTTCATGTACGCTCCCGACAGCCGCCTGCAGGGCGAGTATGCACACGTCGCCTCACAGATAGACATCATGCCCGCACTGCTCGGACTGCTCGGATACGACAGCCCCTACTTCGCCTTCGGCCGCGACATATTCAACGAGCCGACAGACACACCCGCGGCCGTCAACTACGACAACAATATCTATCAGGCCATCACGGACAACTATCTCGTGCGTTTCGACGAGAAGGACGTACGCGACATATATGCCGTGGATGACGTGCGGCACGAGCGCAACCTCGCGGGCGAGGTCGCGGTACCGGCCACGGAACAATATCTCAAGGCTCTCATACAGAGTTATTATACACATGTCGAAAATAAAAACTATACAGTGAATGATCCCCTTCCGCAAGGTTCTTACCACCGACAAGCCGACCATTGACGCCTATCTGGCCGCGGCGGCAATACCCATCTGCGACTACACCTTCGCCAACATCTACTGCTGGCAGCACCAATACAACACCGTCTGGGCCGAAGTTGACGGCTCGCTCGTCGTCCGCTTCGACCTCGGACACGGCCAGCGCGGATATATGGTTCTGGGCTGCGAGAACTTCGGACAGCTGCTTCCCCTGCTTATGGAGGATGCGCACGCGGCGGGCCTTCCCTTCCGCATGATCGCCATGTGCCACCGCTGCGCCGAGAGCTTCGCCGCATGGGCCGACGCCCACTACGGACTCCGTCCCGACGGCACGCCCGTCATCATCAATACGGAGGCCGAGGCCGCCGCATGCCTGCGCCGCGGCAACGAATGTTTCGCAATATGTGACAACCGCGACTATCAGGACTACATCTACTCACTGTCGGACCTGTGCCAGCTCACGGGCCGCAAATACCAGCCCAAGCGCAACCACGTCAACCGCTTCGAGGCGCTCTACGACTACACGTTCGAGGAGCTGCGGCCGGAAGACATAGATGAATGCCTGCGCCTTGAGGGCGAATGGCAGCAGCGCAAGGAGGCCGACGAAGTCGACGACGTGGAGCACCGCACGGAACACGAATACGAGATGTCGGAGGAGCAGCGGGCCATACGCCGCGCCTTCGACGCCTACGAGGCTCTGGGCCTCTACGGCGGCGTGCTGCGCGTCGAGGGCCGCATGGTTGCCTTTACGTACGGGTCGCAGATCACACCCGAGGTCTTCTGCACGCATATCGAGAAGGCCGACTCGTCATACGAGGGCGTCTTCCCCATGATAAACCGCTGTTTCGCCCGTGCGCTTGCCGCGCGCGGCTACACCATGGTTAACCGAGAAGAGGATATGGGTCTCGCGGGACTGCGCCGCTCGAAGATGTCGTACCACCCCGCCGCCATGCAGGAGAAGATGACGCTGCGGGCACTCTCGCTGCGCGAGATCGAGTGCCGCGAGCTGTGGCAGCGGGTCTTCGGCGACGACCGCGCCTTCATAGACCTCTACCTGACGGAGGTATACCGCCCCGAGAACATGCTCGTGCGCTGCGACGAGGCCGGACATATCGTATCGATGCTCCACATCGTCGAGATAGACACTACATACGGCCCTACGGGATACCTCTACGCCATCGCCACCGATGAGGCGTGGCGCGGCCGCGGCCTTGCCTCGGCACTTATAGAGGAGGCCGTCGAGGAGCTGCGCCGCCGCGGCATGGCCGCCGTGATGCTCATACCCTCGCACGAGGATCTAAAGGCATTCTATGAGCGTCTGGGCTTCGAGGACAGCAACTATAAGCTCGACTTCTCCGAGGGCTTCGATTTCGGCACGGGCGATGCGCAGTACGATCTGGCCATGGTGCGGCCGCTGAAATAACGGCTCAAATAACATGCGCCCCACACGAAACGACACCGCACTGAGGTCAAACCCATTTTCGGATTTGATGACGCTTTTTCGCGCAAAAACATTAACTTTGTCTCTGCGGAGCTTGAAACCGCACTTCAGTTCAATCTAAAACGACACAATAATGTACAGAAACGATAACCGCACCGTCATCACGCTCGATGCCGGAGGCACCAATTTCGTATTCGGCGCCGTGCGCGCCAACCGGTTTGTTGTCGAGCCGATAACGCTCCCCTCGAATGCCGCAGACCTCGACCGCTGTCTGGCCACGATGGTCGAGGGGTTCAATCGCGTGATCGCCTCGCTCGACTGCCCGCCCGTAGCCATCAGCTTCGCCTTCCCGGGCCCCGCCGACTACCCCAACGGCATCATCGGCGGCCATCTGCCCAACTTCCCCTCTTTCCGTGACGGCGTTGCCCTCGGCCCCTTCCTGCACGACAGATTCGGAATACCCGTATATATAAATAACGATGCCGACCTGTATGCCTATGGCGAGGCTCTCGCGGGAGCCCTGCCCGAAATAAACGACCGTCTGGCCAAGGCCGGCAGCAGCAAACGCTACCGCAACCTGTTGGGATACACCTTCGGCACGGGATTCGGATTCGGATTCGTCAGCGACGGCGAACTCCACGTGGGAGACAACTCGTGTGTGGAGACCTTCTGCCTCAAACACAAGCACATGCCCGACGTGATGGTCGAGGAGGGCGTGGCCGTACGTGCCGTGAAGCGCGTCTACGCGCAGCTCTCGGGCATCACAGACCCCACGCTCGAGCCGAAGGACATATTCGACATCGCCGAAGGCAAGCGCCCGGGAGACAGTGACGCTGCACGCCGCTCGTTTGCCATGATGGGAGAGGTCGCAGGCGACGCCATGGCTACGGCCGTAACCCTTATCGACGGGCTCATCGTCATCGGCGGCGGCATAACAGCGGCGGCAAAGTACATCATGCCCTCGCTTCGGGAGCAGCTGCGCGGACGCCTCTTCTCGCTCGACGGCGGCATCCTCGACCGCGTGCAGATGAAGGTGTACGATCTGGACGACGAGGAGCAGTTCGCACGCTTCGCCCGCGGCGAATCGCGCTCGCTGAAGGTCTACGGTTCGGACCGCGAAGTGGTGTACGACCCGCAGAAACGCATCGGCGTGATGGTGTCGAAGATCGGCGCCAGCACCGCCATCTCGCTCGGCGCCTACGCCTTCGCACTGAACGAGATCGACAAGCGCAGTGGCGACATGTAACGTCCATGCCGCAAACGGCACTTACGGCGGAGACACTCGATACATATTGAGGAAAGTCTCCGCCGTCGGCGTATAATTTGCCACCACAGGAGGAACAGACGAGAGAAATAAAGACGAGAGAAATAAAATTGTCGGTTTTTCCGTTTGACCGGCGAAGGCGATGCCGTTGCGTCGCAACGGGAAATATTGTCTTGCGAGACGGCGCGACAGGGTAAACGGACGTCCGACATGACGATATTTTTTGCAGATAACGCCTTTATTGTTATATTTGTACGATTTAAGGCCAACGCCGCCGTAGACCGGCCGACACCGCTGGAGAGGGACAGCACCCGCCCGAATGACACGAATAGCAGACGGGACAAAGGAACCGGTACGGTCGGAACACGGACATGGCGACAAGGCTGCCACAACCTGTATGAGAACCGCACTACACACCCCCAAAAGACTTCTTACGGTCGTACTGCTGCTGCTCGCCGCAGCGGTCGAGGCACAGACGCTCACCGTAGGCACATACAACATGCGCAACGACAACGCGGGCGATGCCCGCAACGGAAACGGCTGGCAGAGACGCTGCCCCGTAATATGCGAGCAGGTCGAATGGATCGACTTCGACATATTCGGCGCGCAGGAGATCAAGAAGAACCAACTCGACGACCTGCTGGCCGCACTGCCCGAATACGACTATGTCGGTGTGGGGCGTGACGACGGCATCCACGGCGGCGAACACGAACCCATATTCTACAAGCGCGACCGCTTCCGCCTGCTCGACGCGGGCGACTTCTGGATCTCGCAGACGCCCGACGTGGCGGGATCGAAGGGGTGGGACGCAGCCCTGCCGCGCGTATGCTCCTATGCACGTCTTCAGGACCGAGAGACAAAGCTGCGTTTCTGGTACTTCAATCTCCACATGGACCATATAGGCGTCGAGGCACGCCGTGAGGGCGCCAAGCTCATCGTACAAAAGGTGCGCGAGATGTGCGGCGGCGAGCCCGTCATCATAACCGGAGACTTCAACGTCGACCAGAACAACGAGATATACCAGACATTCGTAACATCGGGGCTTCTGAAGGATTCATACGTTGCGGCCGAGAAACGCTTCGCCCGCAACGGTACCTTCAACAGTTTCAAGCCCGACCTCCACACCGAGAGCCGCATAGACCACATATTCGTCTCACCGGCATTTGCCGTGCGCAACTACGCCGTGCTGACCGACGGATACTGGACGCCGCGCGAGGATGCCGCAGCGCAGAAGGGAGAGGCCGCGCCGCAGGAGATAAGCCTTCGCAGCTACGAGCGCCGCTGTCCGTCGGACCACTACCCCGTGGCGGCACGCATCGAGGCGGTGAAGAGACGGTGAAAAGGCGTTGAAGGACGTTGAAACGGCCCGGAGAGACGTTGCAGAACACAATTTGAAGAAAACACATACAGCTAAACGAAACTAACCATAAAAACAAAAATCAGCTCAATGAAAAAAACGACATTATTGCTTCTGGCAGCCCTGTCGGCCGTATCGCTCCGTGCGCAGACCTTCACGGAGTGGCACGACTCGGAGGTAAACCAGATCAACCGTGCCCCGATGCACGCCTATTACAAGATCTTCGACACGGCCGAGGCCGCGCAGGGCGCATATTGCGACAAGGACTACCCCTATCGCATGTCGCTCAACGGCACTTGGCGCTTCAACTGGGTCGAGAATGCCGACCAGCGCCCCACGGACTTCTACACCATGGACTACAACGACGCGGCGTGGAATCCGATCGAGGTACCGGGCATGTGGGAGATGAACGGCTACGGTGATCCGATCTATGTGAACGTCGGATATGCGTGGCGCAACAACTTCCGCAACGATCCGCCCAACGTACCCGTCGAGCAGAACCATGTAGGATCATACCGCCGCACCGTCAACATCCCCGCCGACTGGACGGGCCGCGACATATACCTCAACATCGGCGCCGCCGTCTCGAACGTATATGTATGGGTCAACGGCAAGTTTGTCGGATACTCGGAGGACAGCCACCTCAGCGCATCGTTCGACATCACGAAGTATGTTCACTCGGGTGAGAACCTCATCGCCCTGCAGATCTTCCGCTGGTGCGACGGCTCGTATCTCGAGGATCAGGACCTGTGGCGTCTGAGCGGTATCTCGCGTGACGTGGAGCTCATAGCCCTGCCCAAGGCGCGCCTTACCGACATGATGATCACGCCTCACCTCGACGCACAGTACACCGACGCCACGCTCGACGTGAAGATGGACTTCACCTCGGGCGTAAAGAGCGCTACGGTCAAGCTGCTCGATGCTGCCGGCGCCACCGTTGCCGAGCAGACCGCAACGCCCCGCGGCGGCAAGGCCGAGCTGACGTTCGACGTCAAGAACCCCGCCAAGTGGTCGGCCGAGACGCCCAACCTCTACAAGGTTACGGTAGACGTCAAGGACAGCCGCGGCACCACCGAGGTAATAGCACAGCGCATAGGTTTCCGCTCGTCGGAGATCAAGGACGGCCTGCTGCTTGTGAACGGCCAGCCCGTGCTGATCAAGGGTGCCAACCGCCACGAGGTTGATCCCCTCAAGGGCTTCGTCATGACGCGCGAGCGCATGATTCAGGACATACAGATCATGAAGCAGTTCAACCTCAATGCCGTACGTACGTGCCACTATCCTGACACGCCCGAATGGTATGACCTGTGCGACGAGTATGGTCTCTACGTTGTCGACGAGGCCAACATCGAGTCTCACGGTATGGGTTACGGCGAGCACACGCTGGCCAAGAACCCGATCTATGCCAAGGCACACCTCGAGCGCGACAGCCGTATGGTTCTGCGCGACAAGAACCACCCCTCGATTATCATCTGGAGTATGGGTAACGAGGCCGGCATGGGCCCCAACTTCGAGGCTTGCTACAAGTGGATCCGCGAGTACGATCCTTCGCGCCCGATACACTACGAGCAGGCGCTCAACACCGATTTCACGGATATCGTCTGCCCGATGTACGCCGACTACAACTGGTGCGAGAACTACCTCAAGAACTCGCCCAAGAAGCCCCTTATACAGTGCGAATATGCCCACGCCATGGGTAACTCGATGGGCGGTTTCAAGGAGTACTGGGATCTGGTGCGCAAGTACGACCACTATCAGGGCGGCTTCATCTGGGACTTCGTCGATCAGGGTCTGGCCCAGTATGACGAGACCGGCAAGGTATCGTTCTACTACGGCGGCGATTTCAACAACTATGACGCTACCGACAACTCGTTCAACAACAACGGTCTGATCGCACCCGACCGTACGCCGCAGCCCCACGCCTACGAGGTACGCCACCAGTATCAGTCGATCTGGACCTCGCCCGTAGACCTCGCCTCGGGCAAGGTGGAGGTATATAACGAGAACTTCTTCACCGATCTGAAGCCATACGCTTTGGAGTGGGAGATAGTACAGGACGGTGTCGTTACCAAGGCCGGCCGCATAGACAACCTCGACGTTGCGCCCCAGCAGCGCAAGCAGGTGACGCTGGGTTACACCTCGGCCGATATATGCCCCGACGCTGCGGAGGTCCTGCTCAACGTACGTTACGTACTGACGCAGAAGCAGCCTCTTCTCGACATAGGCCACGTCGTGGCTAAGAACCAGATGTCGATCAAGGATTACGACACGGCCGCAGCCTTCAAGATGAAGGAGTCGGACCGCCCCGTTACCGTTACCCGCTTCGAGAAGTGCACCTACGTCGAGGGTTATGACTGGCGCATAGCGTTCGACCGCTCGGGCTTCATCAACGAGATGGTATACGGACAGGTATCGCTCATGGCCGAGGGTTCGTCACTGCGTCCCAACTTCTGGCGCGCACCCACCGAGAATGACCTCGGCGCACAGCTGCAAAACCGCTTCGCCGCATGGCGCAGCCCGCGCATGAATCTCCGCGGATTCGACACCAAGGTCGAGAACGGCGTTGCCGTCGTTACGGCCAACTACGAGATGCCCGACGTGAAGGCTTCGATGGCCATCACATACACCATCAACGGCGAGGGTCAGATCAAGGTATCGGAGGCCATGACCACCGACAAGGAGGCCAAGGTATCGGGTATGTTCCGCTTCGGCATGCGCATGGAGCTGCCCGCACGCTTCAATACGCTCGAGTACTATGGCCGCGGCGAGGTCGAGAACTACTCTGACCGCAAGAGCTGCGCCGATCTGGGTATCTACAAGCAGAGCGTCGACGAGCAGTACAACGACCACTACGTACGTCCGCAGGAGTCGGGCACGCGTTCTGACCTGCGTTACTACAAGGTGACCGACACGGCCGGCGCCGGTCTGTGCATCATCGCCGAGAACGCCTTCTCGGCTTCGGCTCTGCCCTACTCGACCGAGTCGATGGATGTATCGGTAGGCCCCGCACAGCGTCACTCGGGCGACCTGCGTGCAGACGGAAAGACCTATCTCTGCTTCGATCTGGTACAGCAGGGTTTGGGCTGCATCAACTCGTGGGGCTGGACGCCGCTGCCGCAGTATATGGTCGACTACAAGGATCACACCTTCAACTTCATCATCTCGCCCGTAAGATAATTCGGTCGGATGACGATAAACAAAAGACTCCGGAGCGGATCTGCTCCGGAGCCTTTTTTCGTATATGTACACACACCTACGCGCCGTGGTCGAAAAGTTCGGCCTCGTCGGCCCGGTCGATATATTTGCGTTTGAAAAGGTGTACGAAGAATATGAACATAGCCAGAATCAGCGGTCCGAATATTACGCCCATGAATCCGAACAGCGGCAGACCCACCAACACGCCGAATATGGTCACAACGGGATGCGTATCGGCCATCTTGCGCTGTAGGATGAACCGCAGGATATTGTCCGACTGGGTAACTACCAGCACACCGTATGCTATCAGCCCCACGGCGCCGCCCCAGTTGTGGTTCAGGGCCATGAATGCCGCCAGCGGCACCCACACCAGAGCCGTCCCGACGACGGGTATGACCGTAGCGAAACAGGTCACCACGCCCCAGAACAGGGCGCTGTGCACGCCGCACAGAAGATACCCGACATAGGCTATTCCTCCCTGCACGATGGCGATCAGCGGGATGCTCACGGCATTCGAGTGTACGATCATGTAGATCTCGTGCATGACGCTGCGCGCAACCGCAGCGTCGAACGGCAGCAGCGAGCTGAAGTAGGCCTCCATGCGTGCGCCCCCGACCAACATGAAATAGAGGACGAAGAGCAGGATCACGATATTGACGCCGAAACTGAATAGTCCCTCGAGCAGGGCCTGCCCCATACGCGAGGCGGCGCCAACGACCGACGAGACGTTCGTTCCTTGAAGCAGGTCGTAACCCGTCGTATTGTATATATCCTCGGCTACGCGGCGTACCGACTCGATCAGTGCATGCTGGTCGAGCGTCAGATCCTGCACGCGCGAGACCAGCATCCATACGATCAGCGTAAGCGGTATGAGGAAACATACCACCGCCTCGGCCAGCAGCAGCGTTGCCGCCCAGCCGCGGCGCCAGCCGCGACTCTCGGTAAGGTAACTCATCTGCCCGCGCAGCAGGACATATATCGTCATGGCGCCGAGCAGTCCCCCGACATAGGGCGCCAGCTCGACACATATCACAGCCCCGAGCGCGAGGATTATCACAAAGAGCGAATACCTCCAATAATGTTCACGCACACTCTCCATCGTCACACGTTTACCCCGCCCCGACACAAGTAGCGTGCCGACCGTCCCGACAACTCCACGAACGGCCCCTGCGGCGGAGCATCGCGACAAAACGGACGGCCTCAATGAGGCAATACAGCCACACCTTCCGAAGACATGTAACAGATCGGACTGCACCTCCCCCAAAAAGCAGGCGGTGGAGATTCGCCTCCGCCGCCATGATCAAATATGTGTCAACGCTAACGCTTGACCTCGAAACGGTATGTTCCCGAGCCGACCTTGACCTTGGTATATCCGTCGGCATAGCCCTCAAGCGAGGCATCAGCCGAGGCCGACACGGCCGCACCGTCAAGCATCACCCCGTCGGCCGACGTCGATGGAACGTATATCTCGGCCGTGGTATTTACGGGTATCGTGACTTCGAGCGTGAACACGCCCGCCTCGTCTCGCCACTCGGCTGCGGCACGCCCGTAAGGGGTTATCTGCTCGGCACGCATCTGCGTGAAGCCGCCGCCCGTATGAGGCTTTACGGCCATAGTCTTGAATCCCGCCGAGGTCTCGTGCAGACCCACCGCGTCACGGTAGAGCCAGTCGCCGATGGCCCCATACGAGTAGTGGTTGAATGAGTTCATGCCGTTGTTGGGGATCGTACGGTCGGGCATCATCGAGTTCCAACGCTCCCAGATAGTCGTAGCCCCCATAGTCACGGGATAGAGCCATCCCGGATACTGCTGCCGCAGCAGGAGCATGTAGGCCAGATCGGTATAGCCCCACTCCGAGAGGACATGGCAAATGTATGGCGTGCCGAGGAATCCGGTGGTTATATGGCCGTACTCGCGAACCTTGTCGGCCAAGCGCGCAGCCACGACAGGCCGCATCGGTTCGGGCAGCATGTCGAAGTTCAGAGCCAGAACGTATGCCGTCTGCGTCGCCGAAACGAGATATCCGGCAGGCGTAAGATAGGCGTTGCAGAAGGCCTCGCGCGCCTTGGCCGCAACGTCGGCATAGTACGCCGCTTCCTTCTCGAGGCCCAGCACGGCGGCCGCCTTGGCCGTCACGTCGGCCGAGTTGGCAAAGAAACATTGCTGTATGAGGGGCTTGTATGTCACGGCCGAGACTCCCGACGTGTCGTTGTCCACACTGTAGAAGAGCCAGTCGCCGTAGTGCCACCCCGTATTCCAGAGATATGGTTCGCTGCACTGACCAACGATAAAATCGACCCATGCCTTCATGCTCGGGAACTGGTTCTCAAGTATGCGCTTGTCGCCATAGGCCATATAGTGCTGCCACGGCACGATCGTAGCCACGTCGCCCCAGCCCGTATGGCCCGCGCCCACGAGACCAGTGATCATGGGTATGATATCCGTAACCTGACCGTCGGGAAGCTGATCCGCCGACACGTCCTTGAGCCACTTGCGGAAGAAACTCTGCACGTCACGGTTGAATGTAGCCGTGCGGAAGAAGACCTGTGCATCGCCCGCCCAGCCCAGACGCTCGTCACGCTGCGGGCAGTCGGTCGGTATGTCGACGAAGTTGCCGCGAAGGCCCCACTGTATGTTGCTCTGGAGCTGGTTAACCATATCGTTCGATGACGAGAAGCTGCCCGTCTCGGCCAGATCGGAGAATATGACCGCAACCTTGAAGTCATCGGGGTCGATCTCGCCATCCAGACCCTCGACCTTCAGATAGCGGAATCCGTAGAAGGTGAAGCTCGCCTCGAAACGGTCCTCGCCGCCGCTGCAGATGTAACGGCTCTGCGCCTTGGCCGAACGCAGGTTGACGGTATAGAAATTGCCGTTCTCGTCCAGCACCTCGGCATGCGAGATGACGATCTCCTGCCCGGGGCGCCCCTTGTAGGTGAATATCTCGCGGCCAACCATATTCTGTCCGAAGTCGAGAACCTTTTCGCCCTTGGGTGTGGTTATAACCTCGACGGGCGTACGGTACTCGTGCGTCACGACGGGCTCGCTGTCGCTGCTTATGATGTTGTCCATGGGATAGTCGGCCACCGTCACGCCGCGCCACGCGCTGTCGTCGAAGCCCGCCTTGTTCCATCCGTGCTGGATCAGACGCGCGTCGATGGTCTCGCCGTCATATATGGTCGAGTGTACGATCTCACCTGTAGAACTCTTCCACGTGTCGTCCGTAGCGATGACCTCACGCGTACCGTCACGGTATGTGATTACGATCTGCGCTATGGCCGCCATCTTGTTGTAGGCATAGATCTGGTGCTCGCCGCTCGACCAACCCAGAAGGCTCAGATACCAGCCGCGCCCCAGAGTCAGGCCGAAGGCATTGGCACCCTTCTGCAACATGTCGGACACGTCGTAGGTCTGATATTGCAGACGCTTGTCATACGAGGTCCAGCCGGGAGCATAATGCGCATTGCCCACCTTGACGCCGTTGATGGCCGCCTCGTACATGCCGTGCGAGGTGATGTAGGCAACGGCCGAAGCCACGGGCTTCGACAGCGTGAACTCCTTGCGCAGCATGGGCGAGGCATCGGTCTGCTCGGCCGGCAGGATCCACTCGGCCTGCCACTCGCCGGGCGCCATCATGCCCGTAAGCCACGAGCTGCGCTCGCTCCACTTCGATACGCGCCCGCGGTTGTCCCATACGCGCACCTGCCACTCGTAACGCGTACCCGAGGCCAGAGGCTCACCATCGTATGCCACCGTCACGCTGTTCTGCGACTCGACGCGACCCGTACGCCACACACTGCGGCCGTCGCGGAAGACACGTATCTCGTATGCCTGCTGCATGACATTACGGTCGGGACTCTCCACAATCCAACTCAGCACGGGCTGCGCATCCACTACGCCCGAAGGCTCACTCATATGGTTCACCTTCAATGACGACACGCTCACCTGCGCCGCCGCAGGCAGCCACGCCGCTGTAAATAAGAATAACAACAGTCGTTTCATATAAATGGTTTTTGGTTAGTATCCGAAATCGTGGTTCTACAAAACTAACCATTTTTTCCGACCTTGCGGCCCGAAACGATGATTTTTCGACTGCGCGCCGTGACATTAATCCCGCCGCGCATACGACAGCCACCCGTCCGAGAGCCGTCGAGAGTCCCAAGACTCGATCTTACGTCAAAAAATTTAGCCATCTGTATTTATTTTTGTATATTTGCGTCGCGGAAACCGACGAGCCGCACAGTCATACAAAAAGGCCGCAGCCCGTCATCCGATCCGCACCGCACGAAACAGAGATATTCATCACTTCAATAAAAGTAAGAATTATGGTATCGTACAAAGATCTCGGCCTCGTGAACACCCGCGAGATGTTCAAAAAGGCCATCAACGGAGGTTATGCCGTACCGGCATTCAACTTCAACAACATGGAGCAGATGCAGGCCATAATCTCGGCATGTGTCGAGTGCTCGTCGCCCGTGATTCTGCAGGTATCGTCAGGTGCGCGCAAGTACGCCAACCAGACCCTGCTGCGTTACATGGCTCAGGGTGCTGTCGAGTATGCCAAGGAGCTGGGAAAGAACATCCCCATCTGCCTGCACCTCGATCACGGCAACTCGTTCGAGCTCTGCAAGAGCTGCGTCGACATGGGCTTCTCGTCGGTTATGATCGACGGTTCGTCGCTGCCCTATGAGGAGAACGTAGCCCTCACCAAGAAGGTCGTAGACTATGCCCACCAGTTCGACGTTACCGTCGAGGGCGAGCTGGGCGTACTGGCCGGCGTCGAGGATGAGGTTTCGGCCGAGGAGGCCCACTACACCCGTCCCGAGGAGGTTATCGACTTCGTAAGCAAGACCGGCGTTGACTCGCTGGCCATCTCGATCGGTACCTCGCACGGCGCAAACAAGTTCAAGCCCGAGCAGTGCACCCGCAACGCCGACGGCATTCTGGTTCCGCCCCCATTGCGTTTCGACATCCTCGAGGCCATCGAGAAGAAGCTCCCCGGATTCCCCATCGTACTGCACGGATCGTCGTCGGTACCTCAGGAGTACGTCAAGATCATCAACACCCATGGCGGTGCCCTGAAGGATGCCGTAGGTATCCCCGAGGAGCAGCTCCGCAAGGCCGCAAAGAGCGCCGTCTGCAAGATCAACATCGACTCGGACGGTCGTCTGGCCATGACCGCTACCATCCGCAAGATCTTCGTTGAGCAACCCGCAGAGTTCGACCCCCGCAAGTATCTGGGTCCCGCTCGCGACGAGCTCAAGAAGCTCTATATGCACAAGTGCGAGGCCGTGCTCGGCTCTGCCGGCAAGGCTTAATCGTAACACCTGCATAACACGAGAGCCGCACCCGATCGGGTACGGCTCTCTTTGTTTATTCCTGTATCACGGACTGCATACATCTATCCTGCAGCCCGTATTTCCCGGCACATCGCTGCCGCCACTCAGCACTACTTGCGGTGGGCGTTTCCGAAACCTTCGAAGTATTTCAGGAACTGCATACGCTCCAGACGGTCCACATGGGCGGCATCCGCGGCATTCATACGTCCGCGATACCCGGCAACAGAGTCGAAACCGTGACGCTCCTGCCACTTTTCTACCGTCTCCAATGCCGACGAGATCCATGCGTCGCCCGCCATATATATTGCGCTGCACACCTCGACGGCCGAAGCTCCGGCCAACAGGGCCTTCACGACGGCCTCGCCGCTGTGAACGCCTCCAGATATGGCATACGATATATTCTTCACGGCAGCCGAGGCTATGCCCGTCCACCGCAGCGAGTTCGACAGGTCGCTCTCGTCGCTGAGCACCTTGCCCGAAACGTACTCCATCTTCTCGATATCGATATCGGTCTGATAGGGGCGGTTGAAGAGCACGACAGCCGCCGCGCCGTAACCGCGCAGACGCTCTATGAGGCTTACGGGATTCGACAGATTGGCTCCGAGCTTCATGATCACGGGGATCGAGACGCTGCGCTTGACCGCCGCGAGGATCTCCACATGCCGCCGCTCGAAGGCTCCGTCGGCGGCCGCCTTGTCCGAGGCGAGGCTCATAACGTTGAGTTCCAGAGCGTCGGCACCCTCCTGCTCGATCATACGCGCGAAGTCGGTCCACTCGCCCGCCGAACGGCAGCAGATGCTCGCAATGACGGGTATCTTGCAGAGAGACTTGCTCTCACGCACCAGTTTCAGGTAGTCGCCCAGCATCTGCCCGCGCAGATAACCCTGAAGGTAGTCTGCCGACTCGGTATGGGCCGCTTCGTCGGTAAGCGACTCGGTGCGGCGCACGATATCCTCCTCGAAGAGCGACTTGAGCACCACGGCGCCCGCGCCCGCGCGCTCCAAACGCAGACACCCCTCGGCGCTGTCGGTAAGCGAGCTGCTGCTCACCACAATCGGGTTTTTAAGCTCCAAACCCGCAAACGATGTATTAAGACTGCTCATATCAGTACATTTGTGTTCGTTCCGAAAATCAAAAGTAGTCATTATTACCTTAATATGCAAATCGGCAGCCGCGCATGCGCCGAACGCGACAAAAAAATTCCTCCGCACGGCATCCATGCCGCACGGAGGGTTAACCATATCACACCGACCCGGGGATATATCTTATTACTCGGGATATATACCCAGTCAGTGCATATCAGTGCTTGAGGTCCTTTACGTGTACGCCGAATACGGCACGGCCCGACGGATCGTTCATGTTGCGGAACGACTCGTCCCATGCCAGCGCCTCGGCCGTCGAGCAGGCCACCGACGGCACTGACGGCACACACTGCGCCGCCGTCTGCGACGGGAAGAACTCCTCGAAGATCGTACGGTAGTAATACTCCTCCTTGTTGCGGGGCGGGTTGATCGGGAAACGCTCCGCCGCCAGCGACATGTCGCGGTCGCTCACGGCCTCCGAGGTAATCTTCTTCAGCGTATCGATCCAGCCGTAGCCCACACCGTCCGAGAACTGCTCCTTCTGGCGCCATACGATCGACTCGGGAAGCATATCCTCGAATGCCTTGCGCAGCACCCACTTCTCCATGTTATGCTCGCCGCGTACCATCTTCGACTCGGGGTTGATGCGCATGGCAACATCCAGAAACTCCTTGTCGAGGAAGGGCACACGCCCCTCTATACCCCAAGCGCTCAGCGCCTTGTTGGCGCGCAGGCAGTCGTAGAGGTGCAGCTTACCGATCTTGCGTACCGTCTCCTCGTGGAATTCGCGGGCATTCGGGGCCTTGTGGAAATAGAGGTATCCGCCGAAGATCTCGTCGGCGCCCTCACCCGAAAGCACCATCTTGATACCCATCGACTTGATCACACGCGCCAGCAGATACATGGGTGTCGACGCACGCACCGTCGTCACGTCATAGGTCTCGATATGGTAGATCACGTCGCGCAGGGCATCCAGACCCTCCTGAATCGTGTAGTGTATCTCGTGGTGCACCGTACCGATATGTTCGGCCACACGCCGTGCCGCCGCAAGGTCGGGCGCATCCTTCAGACCGATGGCGAAGGAGTGCAACTGGGGCCACCACGCCGCATCGCGGCTGCCCGACTCGATACGCTTGTCGGCATACTTCTTGGCCACGGCCGAGATGATCGACGAATCGAGACCGCCCGAGAGAAGTACACCGTAGGGCACGTCCGACATCAGCTGACGGCGTACGGCATCCTCCAGCGACGAGCGCAGAGCACCGATATCGGTCGGATTGTCCTTAACGGCGTCGTACGACTCCCAGTCGCGGTGGTACCAGCGCTTCATCTCGCCGTCACGGCTCGACCAGTAGTGTCCCGGCAGGAATGGCTTGATGGTGACACACACGCCCTCCAGAGCCTTCAGCTCCGAGGCGGCATAGAAGTGACCCGCACGGTCCCAACCGATGTAGAGCGGAATAACGCCTATCGGGTCGCGAGCGATAAGGTACTCGTCATGCTCGATATCGTATAGTGCGAATGCAAAGATACCGCTTATCTTCTCCAGCATGCCGAGCCCCATACGCTGCCACAAGGGTATGATCACCTCGCAGTCGGAACCCGTCTGGAACTCATATTCGCCCTCCAGCTCGCGGCGTATCTCGCGATGGTTGTATATCTCGCCGTTGACGGCCAGCACGATCTTGCCGTCCGACGAATAGAGAGGCTGCCGCCCCGACTGCGGGTCCACGATCGACAGACGCTCGTGTGATATGATGGCCCGCTCGCCGCAAAAGATACCCGACCAGTCGGGACCGCGATGACGAATCTTCTTCGACATGCGCAGCACCTGCTCTCTGTACTCGGTGCTGTTGTTCTGTATATCGAACATTCCTACGAATCCGCACATAACTTCAAAAAAAATTGGGTTTCACATGACGGCGCCGCCACAGCCGCACCGCCGACAACCGTCCCGTGCGGCCGTCGCCGCATGCCGGACCCAGCCCTGAGGCAATGCCTCCGTTTAGGGACAAGTCGTCTTCGCAAATATACAACATTAGCGACATAAAAAACCGTGTTCGGTCCATTTATTAGCATAATTATTCCGCAAACGCCCTTCGGTACCCCCTCCGGCGCGATATGTACGATGTTCTATTTGCTCATAAAAATGCACAAAAAGACTCGACGCCGGGAGCTTATTATATTCTATATCACGAAAATATTCGTATATTTGTCCGAAAAATATATCTGTCGATGGACACTACTATTCCCACAGCCCAAACCCCTCCTGCCGATTTTGCCGCCACGGCCGAAACCGACCTGTTCAGCTTTATCGACCAGAAAGACTACCATACCGTCCTCAACAAGCAGGAGGACATGCCCTACGTGATACGTCTGGGCGGCATATTCCTCTGTCTGGAGGGCGAGGGTGACGTCATCATCAACGAGCAGAAATACCACTTGCAGCCGCGCACGATGTGTCTGGCCTTCAGGGGTACGATCCTCCAGTCGCTCCGCACCGACGACGCCTTCAAGGGTTACACCATAGCCATCAACATCGACTTCATACACGACATAAACATTCCGTCGGGCACATCGCTCTACATGCTCATACGCGACTATCCGTGCGTTGTGCTCACTCAGGAGCAGACCGAATGCATACTCGAACTTTGCGAGATGATGCGACGCAAGAACGCCCGCAAGCAGCACCCCTTCCGCATGCAGATCAACTCCCAGATCCTGCTTACGCTCTGCTACGAGCTGGCCGCCATATACACGCAATACCACCCCGTCAAGCGTCAGCCATGCTCGCGGCAGGATACACTTTTCAGACGGTTTCTCTCGCTGCTGGCCACCGACATAACCGTCTCGCGCGAGGTGCAGTATTACGCCGACAAGCTCTGCATAACGCCCAAGTACCTCACCATCATCACGCGTCAGGCATCGGGGCGCAGCGCCACGGAGTGGATCTCGCAGACGGTAATCGTCAAGGCCAAGTCGCTGCTCTCGGGCACGCAGCTCACCGTGCAGCAGATATCCAACAATCTGAACTTCCCGAACCCTTCGTTCTTCGGGCAATATTTCCTGCGGCATACGGGCATGACACCCAAGGAGTTCCGCCGCACGAAGACACAATAGGCCGAAGCGGGCGCCGGACGAGAAGCCTATAACGAAAAGTACCATATACAAAAAATATCCGAACCATGACATCGCTCTATGACAACATAATCTTCGGGCCGGTGCATTCGCGCCGTCTGGGATTGTCGCTGGGGGTAAACCTCCTGCCCATAGAATCCAAGCTGTGCAGTTTCGACTGTATCTACTGCGAGTGCGGCTGGAATGCCGACCACCGTGGTGCGCGCCGCTTCAATGCCCGTGAGGATGTACGACGGATGCTGGCCGAGACACTCGACCGCATGTGCGCCGCCGGCACGCCGCCCGATGTTATAACCTTCGCCGGCAACGGCGAGCCGACGCTCCACCCCGACTTCGAGGCCATCATCGACGATACGCTCGCGCTGCGCGACCGCCACTGCCCCACAGCCAAGGTCTCGGTGCTGAGCAACGCCACACAGATCGGCCGTGAGGATGTCCGCCGCGCCCTGTTGCGCGTGGACAACAACCTGCTGAAGCTCGACTCGGCCTTCGACGAGACGGTGCGGCTGATAAACAACCCGGCAGGCAACTACACCGTAGCCCGCACGGTCGAGCTGATGAAACTATTCGAGGGACACCTCATCGTGCAGACGATGTTCCTGCGCGGGATGTGCAACGGACGCCGCGTGGACAACACCACCGAACGCGAAGTTGCGGCATGGCTCGATCTGGTACGGGAGATCGCGCCGCGACAGGTCATGGTCTACTCGCTCGACCGCGACACCCCCTGCCCTACACTCGAGAAGGTCCCCAAGGAGGAGTTGCAGGCCATAGCGCGCCGCGTCGGGCAGGCAGGCATCCCCTGCACGGCCGCATAACGGCACTGTTTGCCTTAACATGAGCATATAAAAAGGTCGGCGACATTGTTTTAACGCTCTGTTTTGCGTATATTTGCCATAAGGCCCAAACTACACCTCCATGAAACGGATCATGCTCCTTCTCCTCGCACTTGCGGTCGCGCTCACGGCTGCCGCGCAGCGCGTGATCGAAAATCCCGACATCGACTATGTCCCCACATGGATCACCCTTACGGAGATCACGCTCGGCAACGACCGCACAGTCGTCAAGGCCGAGTTGCGCAACAACCCAAACCCGTGGGTGAAGGTATCGTCCGACACCGACCTCATAGACCCCGCCACAGGCAACAAATACCATATCCTCGGGGCCGAGGGGATCGAGCTCGACAAAAAGACATATATGCCCGCCTCGGGCAAGATGCTCTGCACGCTGCTCTTCGAGGCCGTTCCCGCCTCGGTCGAGCGGCTCAACATGGTCAAAGAAGGTAACCGGTCCGACAATAACATCTACGGCATACACCTTGCCAAGAGCGCACCGAAAGCCCCTGCCATCGGGGAAGACGGAATCGACCCGTGGACCATGACAGCGGAATATTACATGAGCCTGCCGCCCAGCGGGGCTGAGGTAAACATCGACTACCGCCGCCACCGCGGCATGGAGTTCTGCAAGAGCGCAACGGCACACGTCAAGGTGCATCTGGACAACTACTCGCCCGAATTGGGCGTGACAACCGTACGTCTGATGAGTTACGACCACGTTTACCACGACGAAACTTCTGTATTGGCAGACATAGGGCCCGACAACACCTACGAAGCAGACATACCGATAGAGCATCCGCAATTTATCCTTTCCAGTTTTCCCGCAAAGGTGTGGTTCCTTATGCCCGGGGATACATTGGAGGTGTTCCACACAATAAATTCCGACAATACGGCTTTCCGCTCCAGAGGCGAGTCGGGCATGATAAACGCCCTGAATTATCCGCTTCACGACCGACTGAACTATACCCGCGGCTTTGAACGATACAAACAGATGACGGACTCCATTGCCGCAGGCCGCGCCGCAACCGAAGCGCTCATAGACCAATTGGCCGACAGATACAACCGCGTATGGGACGGCACCTTTGCCGAGCAATGCCTGCGCGACACCCCCTTGTCGTCGTTCGGCAAGGAGCTGGTGATGGTAAACGTGGCTTGTGAGCTGTTGGAGTTCATGGAGGATATATACGCTGAATACAACCGTCAAGGAGAGATAAAGAACAAGGCCGAAGACGGTTCGACATATTATACGACCGATCCCGACTTTGAAATGCTCGATCATAAACGTATGTTCAACGCCATACACGACTACTGTCTGTTCGTTTACGACAACCCGCTGACTCTTATGAGTTCCAGAACATTGGGCATATTCAACCGCAGCGAGTTCGATCCCGCATTCAGCAAATATTCATTGTTCGAGTATGAGTATATAGCAAGAAGATTATATGGGCAGCAGACCGAGGCCCGGACACTGCTCGAAAGCAAACAACGCATCGACGAACAGAATATGCGCGATTACGGCATCGGAGACTGTTTTATGGCAGAGATGGCGCGCGCACGCAGCCACATCACGTTGATACTTTCACCATTATACTACAGCATGGACAACCTCGGGGACGAAGCCGTCAACACCATCCTGTCAACCGGCTATGACTTCCTTACCACGATAAGGAATCCATACATCATGCGCAAGATGGTTGAAGAACAGATGCGCGTAAAGGATCTCATCGCCGAGCGGCAGGCCGCAAGGCAAGGAGAGAGCACCGCGACAGAAAAGTCCGAGAAAAAATCTCCGCCAACGCCGGCGGAGGAGATTCTGCAACGCATCATCGAACCATACGCCGGCAACCTGCTCTACCTCGACTTCTGGGGAATGAACTGCGGCCCATGCCGTAGAAGCATGATTGCCCAGCGTGAGATCGTCGAGCAGCTGAGCGGCGAGCCGGTACGGTTCCTTTACATCTGCGAGGAGAAGACATCCCCGCGCAAGTTGGCCGAGCAGTGGATGAAAGAGCAATCGATCAAAGGGGAGCATATATATCTTACTGTTGACGAATGGAACAGGCTCGCGCAAATGTTCGAAATCTCGGGCATACCGCACGCCGTACTTGTCGGCCGCGACGGCAAGGTCATAACAAACGGTTTCCATCTCTCGTCGGCCGACGACCTGCGCAAACACCTGAAATAGGCCCTTGTGCCGACTGGGGAAACGTTCTCGCCGCCACATCCGGCAGACGCCATACCCCGACTCACACGAAAATCCGCGAGCAAAAGAGACGTTCAACGTTGGTTTTTGTTCGCGGATTTGCTATCTTTACATTGGATAGGCTACGCCCCGGCAGCAACGGATTTGAAAACATGGTTTTCATTTGCCATTGCTGCGGGCTTTGAGTATATTTGCACCATGAATTCAATCGACAAGATAGAATACGACCTATTATACAAGGTCAACTCACCGGCTGACCTCAAGAAACTCTCCGTCGCGCAGTTACCGCAATACTGCCGCGAACTGCGCCGATATATCATCGAAGAGTGTTCGAAGAACCCGGGACATCTGGCCTCAAGCCTCGGCGCCGTGGAGCTCGCCGTGGCCATACACTACGTTTACGACACCCCCGACGACAAGGTTGTCTGGGACGTCGGGCATCAGGCCTACGCCCACAAGATAATCACGGGGCGCCGCGAGCTCTTCCCCACAAACCGCAAGCTGGGAGGCATAAGCGGTTTCCCGCGCATGAGCGAGAGCGAATACGACGCCTTCGGCACGGGACACGCCTCGACCTCGATATCAGCGGCATACGGCATGGCCAAAGCAGCCGAGCTGCAAGGCGAGAAACGCAAGGTCGTGGCCGTCATAGGCGACGGCGCCATGACGGGAGGACTTGCGTTCGAGGGCCTGAACAATGCCGGAGAGAAGAAATCGACCGACATACTTGTCATACTCAACGACAACGAGATGTCGATAGACGAAGGTACGGGTGCCCTCAAGAGCTACCTCGCACACGTCTCGACCTCGCGCCACTACAACCGTTTCAAGCGTCGTCTGTGGAACCTCTTCTCGCACATACCGCCGTTGCTGCGCCTGTGTCAGAAGGCCGGCAACGCCGTCAAGCAGGGACTGCTCCAGAACAGCAACCTGTTCGAGAGCCTCAACTTCCGTTACTTCGGACAGATCGACGGCCACAACATCGGGGAACTGGTACGCATACTCTCGGCGCTGAAACAGATACCCGAGCCCAAGCTGCTGCACGTCATAACGGTCAAGGGCAAGGGATACACCCCCGCCGAGCACAACCAGCCCGTATGGCACGCCCCCGGATGCTTCAACCCCGACACGGGCGAGCGTATTCCGGCGAGCAACTCTGCGGCACGCTATCAGGATGTCTTCGGCGAGACGCTGCTCGAGCTGGCACGCGCCGACCGCCGTATCGTCGGCATAACGCCCGCCATGCCATCGGGATGTTCGCTCAACATAATGATGCGCGAGATGCCCGACCGCTGCTTCGACGTCGGCATAGCCGAAGGCCACGCCGTGACCTTCTCCGCGGGACTCGCCGCAGGCGGCCTGCATCCCGTCTGCAACATATATTCGTCGTTCATGCAGCGCGCCTACGACAACATCATCCACGACGTTGCGCTGCAACGCCTCCCCGTGACGCTATGCATCGACCGTGCGGGTATTGTGGGTGAGGACGGAGCAACACACCACGGAAGTTTCGATCTGGCCTACCTCTCGTGCATACCGGATATTATAGTGGCGGCGCCGATGAACGAACTCGAACTGCGCAACATGCTCTACACGGCAGTCAATACCCCCTCGCCATACGCCATACGCTACCCGCGCGGCTGTGGCGAAGGTGTCGAGTGGCGCGGCGTGCCGTACGAGACCATACCCACTGGCAAGGGCCGACGCCTGAAGGATGGCAAGAACATGGCCGTCATAACCATCGGCACGGCAGGCAATCTCGCCGCCGAGGCCATCGAACGAATCGAGAGCCGATATCCAGTCACCATAGCGCACTATGACCTGCGCTTTGCCAAGCCTCTGGACGAGGCGCTGCTGCGCGAAGCCGCACGTTTCGACCGTATCCTTACGGTCGAGGACGGCATCCTGCGCGGGGGTGTAGGCGAAGCCGTCGCCAAATTCTTCAGCGACAACGGCCTCACACCACATGTACGGTCACTCGGCATCGACGACAAATTCGTCGAGCACGGTACCGTAGCCCAACTGCAAGCCATCTGCGGATATGACGCCGACGGCATCGAACGTACAATAAAAGAGATGCTTTAATGAGACGCCTGCTGCTGACCATACTGATTCTGTGCGCCGCAGCGGCGGCACAGGCACAACGTTACCGTCTTCCGGCCTTCGAGGGCGAACCGTACATCGACACCTCAACCATAATCGACACTACGGCCGTCGCCATCGAAGGCTCGTCGCAAGGGCTGGCCCTGTGGGGACGCTACGCCTTCTCGCTCCATGACAAGGGGCAGTGCGTTGTGTTAGACCTCAAACGGCGGCGTTTCATCTCGACATTCCAACTCGAGGGCAACGACTCGCACTGCAACAACGCCTCGTTCGGCGTGGAGCGATACTCGCGCCGATCGAAATTCCCGTTGCTGTATGTTTCGGAGTGCCGAGGCGACCGCGCCTGCTACGTAACCGATATCTCGACCGAAGGCTCACGCATCGTCCAGACCATCATATACGCCGATGACGACTGTACGGGGCCGATGGATTGGTGTGTCGACCGCCGCAATAAAATCCTCTACGGATACTGTACCATAGACGGAGAGCGCACCTTCCGCCGTTTCCGGCTGCCGCGTCTGGCGGACTCCGACGCCGAAGGGATGGTACGCCTTACGGCTGCCGACGCTCTGGGGGACATACGCGTGGGTGATATAGCCATACCGCAAGGCAGTCTGGCCAACCGACGCTGCATATACCTTCCCGACGGCGTGCCGTCACGCGGCTGCAGCATGCACGTTGTCGACGCCGCAACGGGACAACGCCTGCGCCTCATAGACCTCAACTCCACGGGATACGAACCCGAAGGGCTCGACATCAAGGGACGGTGGCTCTACCTCTCGTTCCACGTTGCGGGCCATCCCGAGCGCAACATCATCTACCGCTTCCGCCTCAAGGGCGTGCGCAAGGCTCAGAATCATCCCTCTGCGGAATAGCGCATCCGCATAAACATCTTCCTTGAAAGAATACTTTTCAAAGGGCAATATGGACATGCCGAAGCATCTGCCGAAGGCTTATCGCGTCCTTACCGCTGCTCGACGTAGATAAGTTTCGACGTGTCGTATCCGCGCGAGGCGGCCTTCGCAAGGATCGAATCGAGAACTCCCTGCTCGAGGTGCGGCGTGCGAGACAGTATCCACAGATATTTGGGCGAGCGGCTCCCGACAAGGGCCCACCCGCCATCGTCGCCCATCGCCAGCACGTTATAATCAGAGTAAAAGATCCAGAAGAACGACACCCGCAGGCGTCCGGGCGTATCGGTCGTCTTGGCACGGCCCCGCGCCGTGTGGGCCTCACCCCCGCGCATACCACTATTGATAACCTCGACGGTGCCGTCGTCCTGAAGGACATAGTCCGCCGTGACATACTCCATGTCGCGTTCGAACGAGTGGTCGAAGCGCGCAATCTCGTACCACCGCCCCATGAAATCCTTGAGTGAAAAGTCGCTTGTCGGCGTGCTGTCCACAGCAGCAGAGCGCGCCCCGACGGTACATGCCGTCACGATGACCGACAAAATTGCAAGCGTAAGCAAAGTAACGATATTTTTCAAAGTTTTTCCAATTAGGTTCAACCCGTAAGGACACATATACCGTACCAATCACGCCGCACGGGCGACATCATAACGGCATAAATAGAAGGATCTGCCCAATGAGCAGATCCTTCTATTTAGATATTGTTCGGATTGCAGTGTCCGCAATCCCTGAAACAGTATGTTCGTACAGCCTTTCCCAACGACTAACGTACCTTGAAGTCGGGATCGGCCATCATCGGGATAGGCATCGAGCGGTAGTAACCGGCCTCGAACTTGTCACGCACGGCCTTGAAGGCGTCGATCGTGTACTTCACATCCTCCATCGTATGAGCCGCCGTCGGGATCACGCGCAGGATGATCTCACCCTTCGGAATGACGGGGTAGATAACGATCGAGCAGAAGAGTGCGTGGTTCTCGCGCAGGTCGACGATGAGGTTGGTACCCTCCTCGTTACCGCCCTTCATGTAGATGGGGGTTACGGGCGACTGCGTTACACCGATATCGAAACCGTTCTCCTTAAGACCGCTCTGCAGGGCGCGGGTGATCTCCCACAGCTTCTGCTGATACTCGGGGTGGTTGCGGATGAGCTCCAGACGCTTCAGCGCGCCGATAACCATAGGCATGGGCAGCGACTTGGCGTAGAGCTGCGAACGCATGTTGTAACGCAGCAGGTTGATCAACCAGCGGGGACCGCTGACAAAGGCGCCGATACCGGCCATCGACTTGGCGAAGGTGTTGAACAGCACGTCGATCTGATCCGTCACACCGAAGTGTGCAGCCGTACCGCGTCCGCCGGGGCCCATGGTTCCGAAGCCGTGCGCATCGTCCACCAGAACACGGAAGTTGAAGTCCTTCTTGGCCTTGGTGATCACATCGAGGAAGCCCAGATCACCCTTCATGCCGAATACGCCCTCGGTGATGACCAGAACACCACCGTGCTGCTCCTCGGCAAGCTCCGTGGCGTGCCTGAGCTGCAGGCGGAACGACTCCTCGTTGTTGTGGGCATAAACGAAACGCTTGCCCTTATGCAGACGCAGGCCGTCGATGATGCAGGCGTGAGCCTCGGCGTCGTAGACAACAACGTCGCGCGGCGAGAGCAGGCAGTCGATGATCGAGACCATACCCTGATAACCGTAGTTGAGCAGGAAGGCATCCTCCTTGCCAACGAACTCGGCCAGCTCGCGCTCGAGCTGCTCGTGGTATTTGGTCTGGCCGCTCATCATACGTGCGCCCATGGGGGCCGCCATACCGAACTCTGCGGCACCTGCGGCATCGGCCTTGCGCACCTCGGGGTGGTTAGCCAGACCGAGGTAGTTGTTAAGGCTCCAGTTGAGCATCATCTTACCGCGGAAACGCATGTGGGGGCCGATCTCGCCCTCCAGCTTCGGGAACGCGAAATATCCGTGCACACGCTGCATGTACTGGCCGATAGGACCTCCTGCATTCTTTTCAAGTCTTTCGAAAATATCAACCATATTGTCAGTGAATTTATTGAGTTGTACCTATTTCCTTTCATATCGGCGGGGCCCTTGCAGCCACCGGACCGCACCCCGCGGGCAAAGCCCTTTTTTGGCAACACAAAGATAGCGCAAAATCCGAACAAACGACATTTCGGCCAATACTTATCCCCTGCCACGACCGAAAAATAAGTATTTATACTTACCGTCACGACATTCCCCCGCGAAAAGCCGCGCCGCTTTGCGCAAAAGAAGATTTTTTCTTATCTTCGCAAAAGGTTAAAACACGACACACAGATGAAATACAAACGCATACTTCTGAAACTTAGCGGCGAGTCGCTTCAGGGCAAGCAACACTACGGACTCTCGCCCGAGGTGCTGCAGTCATACGCCGAGCAGATCGGCGCCGCAGCCGCCGCAGGCATCCAGATCGGAATCGTCATCGGCGGCGGCAACATCTTCCGCGGCCTGCAGGGCGTGGGCCGAGGATTCGACCGCGTCAAGGGCGACCAGATGGGAATGCTCGCCACGGTAATAAACTCGCTGGCGCTGCACTCGACACTCGAAAGCAACGGCATCAAGGCCAAAGTGCTCACCTCGATACGTATGGAGCCCATAGGCGAATACTACTCTAAGGCGCGCGCCATCGAGTATCTCGAAGCCGGATATGTCGTCATCATCGGCGGCGGCACCTCGAATCCATACTTCTCGACCGATACGGCCGCCGCGCTGCGCGGCATCGAGATCGAGGCTGACGTCCTGTTCAAAGGCACGCGCGTTGACGGCGTCTACACGGCTGACCCCGAGAAGGACCCTGCGGCCAAGAAATTCGACGCCATAACCTTCGACGAGGTATACACGCGTAACCTCAAGGTCATGGACATGACCGCCTTCACGCTCTGCAAGGAGAACGGCCTCGACATCATAGTCTTCGACATGGACACCGCCGGCAACCTGCACAAGGTGCTCGAGGGTGAGACAATCGGCACGCTCGTACACCGCTAACGACATACATATCTTATAACCGCAAAAGCATCGTATCATGATACGCAAGATCCTAAGCCGCAAGGCGCTCTTCATGGTCGCAGCAGCCATCCTGATGGCCGCAGCGCCCGCCACCACGCTCCACGCGCAGGAGAAATCCGAACAGCAGCAGATTGCCGAGAGCACCCTCGTCAAGGTCGGGGACAAGGCTCCCGACTTCAAGGTGACGATGGTCGACGGCTCGAGCATAACCCTCTCCGAACTTAAGGGGAAGGTCGTAGTCGTAAACTTCTGGGCCACATGGTGCCCGCCCTGCCGCGAGGAACTCAAGCACGTGCAGAAGCAGATCATCGACCGCTTTGCGGGCGAGGAGTTCGTCTTCCTGCCCATATCGCGCGGCGAGGCCGCCAAGACCGTCAAGGCCTTCCTCCAAAAGAACGGATACAAGTTCCCTGCGGGACTCGACCCCGAGCAGGCGATATACAAACGCTACGCCTCAAACTTCATCCCACGCAACTTCGTCATCGACAAGCAGGGCAAAATCGCATATCTGTCGGTCGGATACGACGAGAAGGAGTTCGCGGAGCTTATCGACACCGTGGCCGCACAACTCAAGAAGTGACAACGAATACTTAACAACAATACGTTTATGGATACCAAAACCATCATCAAAGAGGCGACCGACCGCATGGAGCGCACGGTACAGCACCTCGAGGAGGAACTCATCAACATCCGCGCGGGCAAGGCCTCGACCAACGTTCTGAACAGCGTCTACGTCGACTACTACGGTTCGCAGTCACCCGTCTCGGCCGTGGCGAGCGTCACCGTTCCCGACGCCAAGACCATACTCATACAGCCGTGGGACAAGAAGATGATACGCACCATCGAGAAGGCGATCCTCGACTCGAACATCGGCCTCACGCCCTCGAACAACGGCGAGCAGATACGTCTTTCGATCCCGCCCCTGACCGAGGAGCGCCGCAAGGAGCTCGTAAAGCAGGTGCGCGGCGTAGGTGAGAACGCCCGCATAAGCCTCCGCAACGCCCGCCGCGATGCCGTCGACGCCTTCAAGAAGGCTCAGAAGGAGGGCATGCCCGAGGATGAATCGAAGGATGGCGAGACCCAGTCGCAGAAACTGCTCGAGAAATACTCGAAGAAGCTCGACTCGCTGCTCGAAATCAAGGAGAAGGAGATCATGACCGTCTGATTACTGATATACGGGTGGGGATACGGCTCGTGCAGGCTGATAAAGGCTGTGACGCAGATTTATATATATAAGCCGATACGGTCTGGGCAGATTGATACGGCCTGCGGATCAAATATCTGCGGCCATAAACCTCATCCCGAATTCTAAACACAAATGCGGCGGGCGGCATGTTCCGCCCGTCTTTTTACTACAACACCGACCTTGAAACACACCTTAACATGAACAAGAAAACCATTCTCACACTCATCGCCCTGACGGTCCTTCTCACCGTCGAGGCACAGCAACACCGCACCGTACAGTTTTTCGCCCACCGCGGCAGCCGCCTCGAATATGACGAGAACACCATGCCCGCATTCCGCGCCACATACGACAAGGGCATCCGCGGATACGAGACCGACATACGCATGACAGCCGACGGCCGGCTTGTCGTCACGCACGACTCGTCGCTCAAACGCCTCACGCCATGTGACGGCGAGGTAGAGAAGATGACCGCCAAGCAGATACGCGCCGTCAAGACGAATCAGGGCAACGACATACTCTTTCTGGATGAGTTGTGCCGCTGGCTTGCCGACAAGGAGGGGATGTATGTCGAGTTCGAGATGAAAACCTCAAGTCCGGCATACGACGAACAGCAGTTGGAGCGTTACTGCGACCTGCTATACACAACGGCCATGAAACACAAGCCCGCCAGCTCGACATACCTCTTCACCTCGAGCGACAAACGCGCCCTGCGCACCATGCAGCGGCTCCATCCCGATGCCGACCTGCTGCTCATAATCGGGCGGCCCATTAGCGACGACACCATACGCGAGGCTCTCGACATGGGGATCAAACGCCTCGGCTGCACGATGGGCGGCACCAGCCGCGACGCCGTCGCCAAGGCCAAGAAGGCCGGACTCTTCGTCTCACTCTGGCCCGGGCAGTCGATCGACGACTTCATCCTCGGCGTAGCCCTCGGTGCCGATGCCCTCTGCTGCGACCGCGCCGTCGAGGTCAAGGAGTTCTTCGACGAACACATGCCGTGGGTCGAGGCCCGATAAGCGGCCTATCCACAACAAAAAAGCGTAACCCAAAGGGTTACGCTTTTTTGTCACCATAGATTCCGCCCCCTTGGCGGATCGGGATATCATCAGGCCACGGCCTCCTTCTCCTTCTTGCGGTGCGAACGCTTGGCCTCGGTCGCCTTCTCCAATTCGATCTCGAAGTCCGACAGGACATTCATGTAGTTGATAAAGGCCTCGTATGACGACCCGTAGGGGTTGAAGTACGAATGCACGTCACCGTCCGACAACCACTTCGTTGCCATATAGTAGAAGTGATCCGACGTCTGCATGAAGTTCCACACGTAATCGAAATCCTTGCTCTTGAGCGCCTTCACCTTATCCTTCAGGGCATAGAGCTTCGAGAAGGCCTCGTTCTGGAGCTCGTTTCCGAGCCATGCCGTCACGTCACGCTCCTCGTCCGCCCACGACATCACATGCGGGCAGTGCAGTACGCCCACCGGCTGCGACGACTTGGCCGTCTCGCTCACCGTAGCGAACTTCAGATCCTTGTTTGCCAGCACGGCCTTTGGCAGCGCCTTCATGAACTCGAAGATACCCGTATCGGCCTTCTGATGCTCGCCGAAGGTCTCGTAATCCATGAAGAGGTTGACAACCTCACCGACCTCACCCTCGATCCACGAGGCGAACTTGTCGGCCGTAAGCGGATACTGGTCCCAGCCCTTGTTCGAGAAGCGGAACGCTATGTCGTCCGAGAGCTTGTAGTTACGCAGCAGTACGCGCTGGCTGTTGTCTATGGCGTTGGTGTAGATGTAGTCGGGAGACTTCCAACCCAGCACATGCTTGGCGCCCTCGGCAAGAATGGTCTTGTAACCCATCTCCGACACCATGCCTCCTATGGCATCCGAATAGATAAGCTCCGTATTGCGGAATGCCGTCGGCCGCTTGCCGAACTCCTTCCTTATCATCGCGGCATGGAGCTTCACCTGCTCCACGAAGTCCTCCTTCGATGCCAGCGACGCCAACGAGTGAGAGTAGGTCTCGGCAAGGAACTCTACCTGTCCCGTCTCGGCCAGAGCGCGGAACGAATCGAGCACCTCGGGGGCATAGGCACGCATCTGCTCCACGGCCGAACCCGTTATCGAGAACGTACACTTGAATGCGCCCCTATTCTCCTTGATGAGCTTCAGCAGCAGGGCGTTCATGGGCAGATAGCACTGGCGTGCCACCTTCTGCATGATGGCGCGGTTGGTAAAGTCATCGAGGTAATTGTGATCCTTACCGATATTGAAAAAACGGTAGATTTTCAGTCGCCACGGCTGGTGTACCTGAAAATACAAACAAACTGTCTTCATAGCCTTATCGTGTTTTTATTATTTCCTGCTCTCGTTAACCACATCCTCATAGACAGACTTGATCTTGGCGGCGGCGTTGTTCCATTTCAGGCCCGTAACCTCCTCGAGACCCTTCTTGGCGAACATCTTCGACAGGGCGGGATACTTGATGAAACCATAGATGGCATCGGCCATGGCGTCGACATCCCAATAGTCGACCTTCACGGCATAATCTAGCACCTCGGCAACGCCGCTCTGCTTCGATATGATGACGGGCACGTTCGAACGCATCGCCTCCAGCGGCGAGATACCGAACGGCTCCGATACCGACGGCATGATATATACGTCCGAGAGCTGGAACATGCGGTGCACGTCCTCACCCTTGAGGAAGCCCGTGAAGTGAAAACGGTCGGCTATGCCCAGACGCGCCACACGGCGTATCACATGGTTCATCATATCGCCCGAACCGGCCATGACGAAACGTACGTTGGGCACGCGCTTGAGCACCTTGGCCGCAGCCTCGACAAAGTAATCGGGACCCTTCTGATAGGTGATGCGGCCGAGGAACGTTACGATCTTGTCGTCGACGCCGCGCTCGGGGGCTACGCTCTCGCGCTCGGCAAAGCGCACGGCATTGTGTACCGTGACAACCTTGTCGGCCGGAATGCCGTAGCGGTCGATGATGATCTTGCGCGTGAGGTTCGACACGGCGATAACCTTGTCGGCGGCCATCATGCCCGCACGCTCGATGGCGTATGTCTGTGTATTGATATTCTCACCCGAACGGTCGTACTCCGTAGCGTGCATGTGCACCACCAGAGGCTTGCCCGACACGCGCTTGGCGGCAATGCCGGCAAAGTATGTCAGCCAGTCGTGGGCATGGATAACGTCGAACTGCCCCTCCAGATTACGTGCCACCTGCGCCGCAACTACCGCATAACGCGCAACCTCCTCCATGAGGTTGGCACCGTAGCGGCCCGAGAAGTTATAGCGCTGCGTCCAGCAGTCGCCCTCTCTCTCCCAAAGTTTGCGTCCCGTCTTCTCATACTCGCTCCGATACGAGGCATACTCCTCGGGCGATATGTAGGGAACCATGTTCGAATCGATGTGGATGAACGATATCTTGCGCATGATATCGTCGCCGCCCACTGCCGAATCGCAGTAGAGTGCATCCACGTCGCTGGCGCTCAATACCTTGACGAAACGTTCATCCTCATCACCCGAAGCATGCGGCATAACGAATGTCACGTCGATGCCGTTATGCGCCAATCCGCGGGTCATCCCATAACAGGCCGTACCCAAACCGCCCGCTATATGGGGAGGGAACTCCCACCCAAACATTAATACTCTCATTCTATTCTCCTATAATTTTGTCTGTTATTCCTTCTTCGAGGCGCTCGTACGTTTGGGTGCCTTCTTCGCCGCCGCAGCCTTGGCCGTCACCTTGGCTGTGCTCTTTGCCGCCACCTTCGCCGTGCTCTTGGCCGACACATTGTCTGTGCCCTTGGACGTACTCTTGGAAGCGGCCTTCGCCGACGGTTTGGCAGCACTCTTCGTCGAGCCCTTGGCCGTCTTGGCGGCAGGTTTGCGGTACGACTCCACAAGGTTGCTTATATAGAGCAGACCGCCGACGCTCGTCGCTTGCGAGAGGCATCCGCGCGCATGGAATGGAGGATCGCCCTCGAAACACTCGCTCACCGAACCGATGCAGGCCGTCTGTATCTCGTCGTGGAAGCCCGCAAGGATCTCCTCGGCCGAAGAGAGATACTGCTCGCCGGCGATGGCGAAACAGCTCTTGACGTAGAACATAAGGGGCCAGATCCAGATCGAGCCGTTGCGGCTGGCCAGATCCTGCGAGCGCTGGTCGTCGGCATACGACGGCTCGTAGAGCGGATTGCGCGGCGAGAGCGAACGCAGGCCGCGACGCGTGAGCAGGTGCTGGCGCACAACGCCCAGAACATCCACTATCTGCTCCTCGCTGAGCATCGTATAGTCCAGACCACACGCCACGATCATGTTCGAGCGGCGGAAATCGTTCACTTCGCTGTCGTTTACATAGTCGGCAAGGTAGTTCTCCCCGAGCCAGAACTTCGACAGGAACGAGGCCTTCGTACGCTCGGGCATGTCGGCCCAGCGGTCGACGAACTCCTTATCCTTCATCTTGGCGGCCAGCGCCAGCGTATAGCATACGGCATTGTACCACAGGGCCTCGATCTCGACATCATATCCCGCGCGCTGCGCTACGGGGTGTCCGTCGACCTTGGTATTCATCCACGTCAGGGCCTCGCCGTCGGCCGCGGCCCAGATCAGACCGTTGTCATGCAGTACGACACGACGGCCGAAACCGCGGCGGTATGCCTCCAGCACGGCCTTCATGGCCTCGCCGTAACGTGCCCACAACTCCTTGGCGCCGATATGTTTCTCCAGATTCTGCAACGTCCAGAAGAACCACAGCGGAGCATCCGCGGCAACCCATGCCGAAGCCGAGCCCGCGAAATCGCCGTCATGCATGCCCCGCACCATCGTGTCGAGGACATCCATGCAATCCTCCTTGTAACCCTGTTCGAGTACCACGCCCGGCAGCGCGATGAAGGTATCGCGTCCCACCGCGCCGTACCACGGATATCCGGCAATCATCTCCGTACGGCCGCCCGAGCGGCGTACGATGAACTGACGTGCCGAATGCCGCAGGCAGCTCAAGAAGTCGATCTTGTGCGTGCGGCGCGCAAGCGACGCCTCGTATATCTCGGTTATGGTCTGGCTCGTGGCCATCTCGTCCGTGGCGGCCGAGAAGATCACGCTCTCGCCCTTCTTGATGTTCATCTCGAAGTAACCCGTCGTCAGCAGATCCTCGTAGCCGTCATAGCCGCGCTTGATCTCCTCGGGGTATTCGAAATTGTAGTACCAGTCGGGTGCGGCTACAAACTCCGCATCCGCCTTGTCGGTCTGCAGATAGAGCCACGGGAAACCCTCGTAGAGACGGCACTTGACTCCGCCCGGGATGGGATACGAACGGCCGTTGGCATCCATGTTTGCCTTCGAGAGCGAATGCTTGTTGCGGAAGGCGAAGAAGGGACGCAGACGCAGCGTGGTATCCGAGTGGGCATCGACCAGCGTATAGCGTATCATGAGCTGCGTGCGCTTGTGTATCCACAGCAACTCCTTGCGCAGGATCACGCCCCCGACACGGTAGGTGATCGTAGGCGTAGGCGTATATTCGAAATCCGTGATATACTTGTGACCGCGCGGTTCGTATACGCCCTTGTAACGGTGCAGAGCCAGATTGAACGACTGGTTGTGCTGGATGATCGTCTCGTCCAGAGACGAAAGCAGTACGTAGGTTTCATCACTGTCGTCGATCGGCGCCACCATCAATCCGTGGTACTTGCGGGTATTGCAGCACACGATCGTCGTGCTCATATAACCGCCCTTACGGTCCGTAGCGAGCATCTCGCGCTGAAGCGAATACTCCAGATTGCCCAGCTCGCTCTTGTCAAATGTAAGTGCAGACATATCTCTATCCTTGAAGAATTATCATTCCTACTCAAAGTTAATAAAATATTCCGTATGCGCGGCACTTTTTCCGCATTTTTTTACCCGGTATCGCTACCCGTGCAAAACGTTCCGCCAATCGGATCCGTCCGACCCGCTTACCTGTACAAACCGCTCCGCACATGCGGCCAGTAATACCAGCCACACCGCGAACGCGGCCCTTTAGGCCCACTTCACCAGTGCGAAGTCCATACGGTGCGGCAGGCGCTCGTTCTTCGGGTAGACGCGGATAGCCACGTCGAACGTACCCGTACGGTCGGGCGTATAGTCCACCGACAGGACGACTTCGTGACCCGTCACGTTGGTCAGCTCGAGCGGCTTCGTCGCCACGACGTTCACCTTGCCGCCGGCCTCGATCTGCTGCGCGATGACCAGTTCGGCGCCTATGTCCTCGGGACTGAGGGCCCCGATGTTGAGCGCAACCTCATAGTGGTAGGTCTTGTCGACGAAGATGGCCTCCGTGTCGATCTCCACGCGCTGCACGTTGAGGATCTTCACGTCGTCCCACGCCGCCGACACCTTGCGCTTCCATGCCGCGATCTCGCGCGCCATGCGGTAGTTGTCGGCCACCATCTGGCTCTTGCGCGCCGCCAGCTTGTTATAGAAGCGGTTCTCGTAGTCGATAAGCATGCGGTTCGTGGTGAAGTTCGACGCGATGTCCGAGATACAGTTCTTGACCGAGTTGACCCAACCGTGAGGTATGCCGTCCTGACCGCGGTCGTAGTAGAGAGGAACGATCTGATCCTCGATCGTATTGTATATCATCTCGGCATCGAGTTCGTCTTGGAACTTCTGGTCGGTGAACGACCTCTCCTGCGGCAGCATCCAGCCGGCGCCCTCCTTGTAACCCTCGACCCACCAGCCGTCGAGTACCGAGAACTGCAGCACGCCGTTCATGACGCACTTCTCGCCCGAAGTACCCGAAGCCTCCAGCGGTCGCGTCGGCGTATTGAGCCATACGTCCACACCCTGCACCATGCGGCGCGCGAGCTCCATGTCGTAGTTCTGCAGGAAGACTATCTTGCCCACGAACTCCGGCTTCGACGATACCTCTATTATACGCTTTATGAGATCCTGTCCGGGCTGGTCGTTCGGATGCGCCTTGCCCGCGAAGATGAACTGCACGGGACGCTCCTTGTTGTTGACGATGGCCGACAGACGCTCCAGATTCGTGAAGAGCAGGTAGGCGCGCTTGTAGGTCGCAAAGCGGCGCGCGAAACCTATCGTCAGCACGTCGGGACGGATTCTCTCGACGATCTGCACCATCTGGCGCGGCGAGTCGAAACGTACCTGCTTGGGATCGCTGTAAAGTTTACGTATATGGTTGATCAGCCGGTCCTTGAGGATCATGCGCTCGTTCCACAGCTCCTCGTCCGAGATCTTGTGCACGCCCTGCCACTCGGGAATGTCATATACATGTCCCTCGAAGCCCTTGGGGAAGTAGCGGGCATAGAGACGGCGCAGGTTCGATGCAACCCATGTGGGGAAGTGTACGCCGTTTGTAACGTATCCGATGTGGAGCTCGTTCTTGAAGTATCCGGGCCACATGTTGCCCAGAATATCCTTCGACACCTCGCCGTGCAGCCACGACACGCCGTTGACCTCCTGCGAGAGGTTGCAGGCCAGAACCGACATCGAGAAACGCTCGTTCTGATCGTTCGGGTTTGTCTTGCCGAGGTTGATGAACTGCTCCCACGTAATGCCCAGCACGTCGGGATAGTGCGACATGTACTGACGCATCATCGACTCGGGGAAGGCATCATGGCCGGCAGGTACGGGCGTGTGGGTCGTGAACAGAGACGACGAACGCACCACCTCCAGAGCCTCCGAGAAGGTCAGACGCTTCTTGGCTATAAGGTTGCGGATACGCTCGATGCCGATAAAGGCGGCATGGCCCTCGTTGCAGTGGTAGACCTCCTGACGTATTCCCATCTTCGTCAGCGCGCGGATACCGCCCACACCCAGCAGCAACTCCTGCTTGAGACGGTTCTCCCAGTCGCCGCCGTAGAGATAATATGTAATCTGGCGATCCTCCTCGAGGTTTGCCTCGTAGTCCGTATCGAGCAGGAAGAGCTCCGTACGGCCCACCTGACACTTCCATACGCGTGCCGAGAGCGTACGGCCCGGGAAGGCGATCTGTATCGACACCCAGTTGCCCACGTCGTCACGCACGGGCGAGATGGGCAGCTTGAAGAAGTTCTGCGCCTCGTACGTAGCCACCTGACTGCCCTGCGACGAGAGCTGCTGCGTGAAGTATCCGTAACGGTAGAGAAGACCCACGGCCACCATCGGGTGGTTCTTGTCCGAAGCCTCCTTGAGGTAGTCGCCTGCGAGGATACCCAGACCGCCCGAGTAGATCTTCAGCGACGAGTGCAGGCCGTACTCCATCGAGAAGTATGCGATCTTGGGACTTGCCGGATCGGGCTTCTCGGACATGTACTCCTCAAGCTGCGCGCTCACCGAATCCAGACGCGAGAGGAACTCGCGGTCCTTCTCCAACTCGTTTATACGCTCGATCGAGAGTTTGTCGATCAAGGCTATGGGGTTACGCTCTACCTTGTTCCAGAGTTCGGGATCGACGCTCTCGAACAGGTCGCGCGCATCCTGCGTCCAGCACCACCAGAGGTTTCGCGAGATGGTCTCCAGAGCGTGCAGGCGCGACGGCAGACGCTTCTCGACCATCATGCGGTGCCACGAAGGCTTGTTCGAGATGAGCTGCTGGCGCACGAAGTTGATCTGCTCGGTATAGTTTCCGCCGTCGCCCACAGTACGGCTCGTACGGGCCACGGCATTGTCCATAGCCTCGGCGTATGCCCTCTCGTAATGTACGAAGAACTTGTCCCACAGGGCCAGCTTCGACATCTCGCTCGCCGAGCGGCGCACCTGCTCGACCTGCTTGTCATCGAGCTGTATGAACCGCAGCGCCGCGTCCACCAGCTGCTCGACGGCATAGGTGTCGTTATTGTCGTCACGGCGAATAATCTCGACACCCGCATGGTCGGCCTGCTTCATGGCCCAGAGTCCGAATCCCGAGAGGTTCGACGTCACCGTCGGCACCGAGAATGCGATCGACTCAAGCGGCGTGTAGCCCCACGGCTCATAGTATGACGGGAATGCCGTGAAGTCCATGCCCACGAGCATCTCGTAATAGTTCTTGTTGAAGATGCCGTCAGCCGAATTGAGGTACGACGGAACGAATATGACCTTCACCTTCGAGTTCTCGTTCTCGAGGACGCTGCCGCGGATAGCCTGCGAGACGGGATCCCACTGCTGGTTCTCGAGATAGTGGGTCGAGAAACGCCACTGCGCCGCGTCGATGGCCTTCGACGGATCCTTCAGATGCTCCACAAGATCGGCGCGGGGGCCGTTGTTGGCCGCCGGCACGGTGATGTAGGCCAGAATGTCGCGCTCGAGCGTGCCGCACGAGGCCAGACGCTTCAACGCCTCCATGAATATGTCGATACCCTTGTTGCGGTACTCGTAGCGGCCGCTGGTGCCGATGATCAAGGGTTCCTTCTCGAACTTGCAGCCCAGACACGCCTCCGCAACCGAGATCATCGCCTTGCGCGCCTCCTTGCGCTTCTGGTCGAAGACGTCGCCGCTCCATACGAAGTCGTTCTCGAAACCGTTGGGCGTGATGTGCGTAACCTCACGTCCCAGAAGATACTTGCACTCGTTGGCCGTGATCTCGCTCACGGTCAGGAAGGCGTCGTGGTAGAGCGCCGCCATCTTCTCGATCGAGTGCTTGGCCGTCACGTTGAAACGGCGCGCTATGTCGTCGGCGTTATATTTGTGCAGGTCGGAATAGAGCGGCAGCCCGTTGCCGGCGATGCAGCGGCCCGTAACCGTGGCGTGCGTGGTGAAGAGCGTAGCCACATAGGGCGAGGCCTTGCGCAGGTAGAGTCCACCCGAAGCGGTCATCCACTCGTGGAAGTGGGCCGCAACACGGTCTACCGAGGTGCAGAAGTTGTCAACGTATGACTTTATGACCATGCCGGCGGCATGCCCGAAGAGCACGGGCTCGATGTAGTCCCACTGCCCCGATATCGAATCCACGTGGTAATCCTCCCACATGTGCTTGAGCACCTCGTCCTTCTGCGAGATGAGCGACTTGAAGTCTATGAGCACCGCAATCGGGTGTCCCTCGACATTCCAGCGACCTATACGCACGCGTATGCCCTCGTTATAGAGGCTCTCGCGCCACCCCGCCAGAAGCGTATGGTCGGGAGCGAATTCGGGGTTCGCATGCTCCTGCATCAAATCGGGTCCTATGACGATATAATTGTCGCCCATACGTTTGGTCACCGTGAGCGCCTTGGTCGAAATTACCGTATGTATGCCTCCAACCTTGTTGCATACCTCCCAACTCACCTCAAACAGATAGTCGGGCATCTGACTCGTATTACTCATAAGATTGTTGTATTTGTTTATCACCTAAATCCCTTCGGAAATCAAAAATCATCGGAATCGCGTTGCAAAGATAACACTTATATTTGAAAAAGAGGCCGTAACGGCACGCGCAACAGGATTTCCTAAAATAACTTAACAATAAATTAATATTTTTTAATATCTACGTTTCGAAAAGGCTTTCAATCACTGCGTCCGACACAAGCATACGTTCGGTAGGTATTGAAAGTCTATCGTTTGCGTAACGCAACTCGCCGCTTGCGATCCATTTCGCAGCCTCGCGCATCATGCTTTCGAAACGCGCCTTCCCGAACTGCTGCCGCACATGGCCGCAATCTATCCCCTCGACGCATCGCAGGCCCGTCATGACATACTCGTTGTAATGGTCCTGCGGGCTCAGACGCTCCGACTCGTAGCGCGGCCGTACGATATAATCTTCGGGCCGCTGCCGCGACCACCGCCGCACCTCGCCGTTGAAGGAGTGCGCCCCGGGCCCTATGCCCAGATATTGCGCCCCGTGCCAATAGGACGAGTTGTGGCGGGCGCGAAATCCCTCACGCGCATAGTTCGACACCTCGTAGTGTTCGAATCCGGCGGCCGTAAGCGCACGTTCCACGGCCGCGTACTCCGCCTCGCTCACCGTCTCGTCCACTTCGTGCATGCGTCCGTCGGCAAGGCGGCGACCGAAGAGGGTCCCCGGCTCTATGGTCAAATGGTATGCCGAAACGTGCTGTACGCCCAGACCGACAGTACGCTCAAGACTTCGCGTGAGTGCCTCGCCGCCGAAGCCTTCGACGCCGAATATCAGATCCACCGTAATGTTGCCGTAACCTGCATCCTGAAGACGGCGCACGGCCGCCACGGCCTCGGCCGCCGTATGGCGTCGGCGCATGAAGCGAAGCTCCGCATCATCGAACGACTGCACCCCGAGGCTCACGCGGTTGATATCGGTGCGCCGCAATGCCGCGACATACTCCTCTGTCACGTCGTCGGGATTGGCTTCGACGGTGATCTCCTCCACGCCGCCGCAGTCGTAGAGCCCGCGCGCCTCGTCGATCAGACGCTGCAGTACGTCGGGCCGCACAAGCGACGGAGTGCCGCCGCCGAAATATATGGTACGGATCGTATGGTCGGAGAGGAAGTCGCGCCCGCGCCGCAGCTCCGACGCCATGGCCTGCAGCGTATCATCCATGCGCCGCAGGTCGCCCGTACGGAAAAAATCGCAGTAGGCGCAGATGTTCTTGCAGAAAGGTATGTGGAAATATAACCCCGCCATATGCCCCAAAGGTACTAAATTCCCGCAGAAAAAACAATCCATCGGAATATCGTCACAAAATCTTCACCCAATGGAACAGTCGGCATGCTTCGTGCAGGTTAGCGCATGGCAGCGGCCGCTGCGGCCGATCGATCGGCACGGCGCGCACACCTTGCGAAAGGTCCGCCGCCCGCGCTGCGGCCGACGGGGAAGAGCGGAATTGAAATTTTTATAAAAAATATTGTTATCTTTTTCACAATTCGAATAGTTTGACTACTTTTGTAGCGCTGAAACAAGGGTCTTTTCCGTAGGGAACATCCCTACCCGAAAGAGGTTCAGACCGTTAGCCCGCACAGCCAAGACAAAACAGGTTAGGTTTAACTACAAAATATTTTGAGTTATGGCAAAAATTGATTTGACAAAGTACGGTATTACCGGTACTACCGAGGTGATCTACAATCCCTCGTACGATGAGCTTTTCCGCGAGGAGACCAAGCCCGGACTCACCGGATACGACAAGGGTGTCGTTACCGATATGGGTGCCGTCAACGTAATGACCGGCGTCTATACCGGCCGTTCTCCCAAAGATAAGTTCTTCGTAATGGACGACACCACCCGCGACACCATCTGGTGGACGTCGGATGAGTACAAGAACGACAACAAGCCCGTTACCGAGAAGACTTGGAAGGCCCTCAAGGAGCTGGCCGGCAAGGAGCTCTCGAACAAGAAGCTCTACGTTGTGGATACCTTCTGCGGTGCCAACGAGAACACCCGTCTGAAGATCCGCTTCATCATGGAGGTTGCATGGCAGGCCCACTTCGTAAAGAACATGTTCATCCGCCCGACCGACGCCGAGCTGGAGGTTTACGGCGAGCCCGACTTCGTCGTTCTGAACGCTTCGAAAGCAAAGGTCGAGAACTACAAGGAGCTCGGCCTGAACTCTGAGACCGCCGTTGTCTTCAACCTCACTGAGAAGATGCAGGTTATCATCAACACGTGGTACGGCGGCGAGATGAAGAAGGGTATGTTCTCATACATGAACTACCTGCTCCCGCTCAAGGGTATCGCTTCGATGCACTGCTCGGCCAACACCAACGAGAAGGGCGAGACGGCTATCTTCTTCGGTCTTTCGGGTACCGGCAAGACCACCCTTTCGACCGACCCCAAGCGTCAGCTTATCGGTGATGACGAGCACGGCTGGGACGATGACGGTGTCTTCAACTTCGAGGGCGGCTGCTACGCCAAGGTTATCAACCTCTCGAAGGAGAACGAGCCCGACATCTGGAACGCCATCCGCCGCAACGCCCTGCTGGAGAACGTTACGGTTGATCCCGCTACGGGCAAGATCGACTTCGCTGACAAGTCGGTTACGGAGAACACCCGTGTATCGTATCCTATCTACCACATCGAGAACATCGTAAAGCCCGTATCGAAGGCTCCCGCCGCAAAGAAGGTGATCTTCCTGTCGGCCGACGCATTCGGCGTGCTGCCCCCCGTATCGATCCTTACTCCCGAGCAGACGAAGTACTACTTCCTGTCGGGCTTCACGGCCAAGCTGGCAGGTACCGAGCGTGGTATTACGGAGCCTACGCCGACCTTCTCGGCTTGCTTCGGCGCAGCCTTCCTGTCGCTGCACCCCACCAAGTACGGTCAGGAGCTCGTCAAGAGAATGAAGGCTTCGGGCGCAACCGCATACCTCGTAAACACGGGTTGGAACGGTACCGGCAAGCGTATCTCGATCAAGGATACGCGCGGCATCATCGACGCCATCCTCGACGGTTCGATCGACACGGCTCCCACGAAGCAGATTCCTATCTTCGACTTCAAGGTGCCCACGGCTCTGCCCGGAGTTGATCCCGCCATCCTCGATCCCCGCGATACCTACGCCAACCCCGCAGACTGGGAGGTTAAGGCCAAGGATCTCGCAGGCCGCTTCATCAAGAACTTCGTGAAGTTCACCGGCAACGAGGAGGGTAAGTCGCTCGTAGCGGCCGGCCCCCACTTGGAGTAAATCCGAAGGGAGGAGAGCGGCAGATCCGCAACCCCGACACATAAACGAAAGGGTCGTCCATTTCAGGACGGCCCTTTTTTCATTCGGCCCACCCGCACGCATCCGCTCAGACGCAGAAACATCAGTCCGCACGGCAAAAAAAACGGCCGGCGGCTCTGTCGGCCGCCAGCCTTAAATACCATACGCCGTAGACGCTACTCCGCGCCGTTCAGGTCATACACCTTCAGGTTAGAGACCTTGCTGCGGAAACCGCCGGCCTTCTCAAGCGGAAATACCAGCGTACGCACATACCGCATCTTGCTCTTGCCCTCGTTGAAATAACGCGTCTGGATATTCATCTCCTCCTTCAGTTCTCCGTTCACATAGAGACGGGTCGAACGGTTGTCGCCCTCGATGGCTATATTGGCCTTTTCGCCCTCACGCACACGGTACGAGAAGGTATTGAGGTAACCGTCGCGCGAGAACCCCATCATGCCCCGTACCGGGTCCGAAAGATAGAACACCGCATCGGGCGACGAGAAGAGAGCCGTCCCGCGCTCCTCGTCCGCACCCACGATGTCGAACTCCACGCGATAGCCGTACCCTATCTCGCGGTGGGGCGTCCCGCTGCCGGCATCTACCGCCGCCTGCGAGTATACCAGACCTCCGCCGCGGCCTATACGGCCAGCCTGATTTACACCCGGCGCCTCGCTCAATGCCTTGCGCCGCACGTCGAACTCGTCGTACGGCGTCGTCACCGTTGCTCCGGTCCACATCTTCACAGCGAGCGTCTGCACACCGGGGAACAGACGGTCGTGAATATCCTTCGTTGATATACCGTTGCCCACATGGTCGTTCCATACGGCGAACATGCCGCCGAGAATGGCGGGGTCACGCTCTTCGAAGACCTCGGCGCCGACATGCGCCGGCGTCCACTTGTCGTAGAGCATGCGGCAATTGAGATAGTCGTAATAGTAGCCTGCCGCGGGTACTATATAAAGGTACCCGTCGGGGATGCTGATGAGCTTGTAGCCCTGACGCACCATCTCGCGCGGATCGGCATAACCGTTGTACCATGCGTTCATCACCACATTCTCCGACTTGACGGGCGTCTCGCCCGCCGCATGCGTCAACGCACCCCACACGCACGCCTGCTTGCCGTAGCTCTCCACAAGGCGTATGTACCGGTCGGTGAACTCGCGGAACTTCTCGACCACGGCCTTGTCCTTGTTCGAGTACTCGTCGGTGCCGATATGCACGCGCGGCCCGCGGAAGACGGGGTTGTCACCCGAGAGGTACTCCTTGAAGAGGCCGTCGAGAAATTCGTAGGTAGCCGGATTGAACAGGTCGAGATGGTCCATACCGTACTCCTTGCTGCCCAACTGCGGGTCGTAATGGCTGAAGGCCAGCGTATGTGCCGGCGCGTCGATCTCGGGTATGATCTCCACGAACCGCTCCTCGGCCAGTTTCTGCAAATCGATGAACTCGCGCTTGGAGTAGCTGCCGTCGCGCGCCGTAAGGTCGGGATATATCTCCGACTCGAGGCGGAAGGCGGCATAGGTCTTGTTCCAGTCATCCTCGAAATACTGTTTGAAGCCGTTGTCGTTAAGATGTATCTGCAGGGTGTTCATCTTGTAGTAGGCCAATATCTTAACGTAGTCCTGCAGGAAATGCAGGGGGATGAACTTGCGGCCGCAGTCGATCATAAGGCCGCGCACGGCATAGTCGGGCCAGTCGCGCACCTCGCCGCACGGCAGCGAGCGATCGTCGCTCTGCTCGGCCATCTGCAGCAGCGTGCGCGTCGCCCAATATACCCCTTTTGCCGTGGGGGCCTTCACATCGACACGCTTGCCGGATATGGCCACGGCATATCCCTCATCCCCGAGTTCCTTGTCGGCCTTGACGGCCAGCGATACGTCACCGCGGCCGCCGCGGCCTGCTGCAATTGCGGGACGGAAGCCGAACATCTCGGCGCAGTCGTCGGCCAGCATCCGCGCCACCCGTTCGAGCGTCTCGTCGCCCGAGGGGTAAACGATGCGCATATCCTCCGTAGGGACGAAACGCCCTTCGCCACCATGCCACGACTTGAGTTCCGGTATTACGAAAGGTCGGGGGTTCTCTGCGGCAGACGCCGCGGCTATGCCCGCACTCCACACCGAGGCGAGCATAAGAATCTTAAGCAGAAGTCTCATGTTTATAAAATTTTCATTCGGGTCAGCAAGGCTGCGCAGCCTCAAGGTCGCCGCGCCACTTGCAAAATTAGCAAATTTTCAGACATCACGCACCCGATATGCGAATTTTACCCGAACCGTCCGTCGGCAGGCAGTGAATCGCGGACTACGGAGACCGCACACCGATAAATGGCCAAAAGTCTTGCAGGGCCGCCGCGGGAGTGTTATCTTTGCAGGCGAAATAAAATCACGTAAATCATGGCGTTGATCGACGAAATAACCAAACGCAGAACCTTTGCAATCATATCGCACCCCGATGCGGGAAAGACTACCCTTACCGAGAAACTGCTCCTCTTCGGCGGGGCCATACATGTGGCAGGAGCCGTCAAGAGCAACAAGATAAAGAAGGGCGCCACGTCCGATTTCATGGAGATCGAGCGCCAGCGCGGCATCTCGGTCGCAACGTCGGTCATGGGTTTCAACTACAAGGATGTCAAGATCAACATCCTCGACACCCCGGGCCATGAGGATTTCGCCGAGGATACCTACCGCACGCTCACGGCCGTCGATTCGGTCATCATAGTAATAGACGGTGCGAAGGGTGTCGAGACGCAGACGCGCAAGTTGATGAACGTATGCCGCATGCGCAACACCCCAGTCATGGTCTTCATCAACAAGCTCGACCGCCCGTGCAAGGATCCGTTCGACCTGCTGGACGAGGTTGAGCGCGAGCTTAAGATCAAGGTGCGGCCGCTGGCATTCCCCATATCGAGCGGCGAGACCTTCCGCGGGGTCTACAACATCTACGAACACAATCTCTCGCTCTTCACGAGCGACGAGCGGCAGACGGCCGACGCCTCGACCGTGGAGTTCGACGACATCTCGTCGCCCGAGCTCGACACATACATCACGCCGCGCTTTGCCGCGCAGCTGCGCGAGAACCTCGAACTTGTGGAGGGAGTCTACGACCCCTTCGACCGCGACGCCTACCTGCGCGGGGAGGTGGCGCCCGTATTCTTCGGATCGGCCGTCAACAACTTCGGCGTGCGCGAGCTTCTCGAGTGCTTCATACGCATAGCCCCCTCGCCGCGCCCCTCGACCACGGAGACACGTACGGTCTACCCCGACGAGCCCAAGATGACGGGCTTCGTCTTCAAGATACACGCCAACATGGACCCGAACCACCGCGACCGCATCGCCTTCCTAAAGATATGTTCGGGCACCTTCGAGCGCAACAAGAACTACCTGCACGTACGCAGCGGCAAGCAGATGAAGTTCTCGTCGCCTACGGCCTTCATGGCCGAGAAGAAGTCTGTGATCGACTTCGCATACCCGGGCGACATCGTCGGCCTGCACGATACGGGTACCTTCAAGATCGGCGACACCTTCACCGAGGGCGAGAAACTCAAGTTCACGGGCATCCCGTCATTCTCACCCGAGCTGTTCCGATATATCGAGAATGCCGACCCGATGAAGTTCAAGCAGCTGGCCAAGGGTATCGACCAGCTTATGGACGAGGGCGTGGCGCAGTTGTTCACCTCGAGTCTTAACGGCCGCAAGATCATCGGCACCGTGGGCGCGCTGCAGTTCGAGGTCATACAGTACCGTCTGGAGCATGAGTACGGCGCCTCGTGCCGCTGGGAACCAATATCTATACACAAGGCGTGCTGGATCGAGAGCGACAATGCCGAGCAGCTTGCCGACTTCAAACGGCGCAAGCACGCCAACATGGCCGTCGACAAGCATGGCCGTGACGTCTTCCTCGCCGACACGAGCTACGCACTGGCCCTCGCACAGGAGAACTTCAAGGATATCCGATTCCATTTCACGTCGGAGTTTTAACGCGCCGCCACAGGCGCCCGCACACAGCAGAATATCGCCGCACCCGCAAAAGGTGCGGCGTTTTCCGTAATTACCTACCTATCTCCACCCCAACCACACAACCGTGTAACAATAAAAGCCAATAAATATAAAAAAACGATCATATTAAGACCAACCACACAAATAATAAGGCAAAATATTTGCATATAACAAAAATACAAGGTAAATTGCAGAACAACACAGCGATATATACAAAAATATTTATAAAATATACACGTATATAGCCCCTATTACAACTATCATCACAACCTTCTAACAATTTAAAATTATGAAAAAGCATTTATTTCTACGGTTTACACGGGCAAGCCTATTCTGCAGCCTTGCGGTCGTGTTGTTTTTTGCGGCATGTTCAACCGACAACGCCTCGAGATCCACTGAGGCAACCTCTCCGCCCAAATGGGAAGAACAGTTGCAATATGGTTTGTATCTCGCCAAACAAAGAGGTGATGACCAGCTTCGTCTGCTCTCATACGAATATCTCGGGAAAGTGAAGACAGAGGAGGCGATGATCGAACTTACCGATGAAATGTTCGCCGACGAGACCTACACGGTGATATCACACTTTCTTCCCGACGGCCAAGTCGAATATGAATTTCTGACATGGGCGGAATTCCGCAAACATATTGATTACAAATATGCGGGGCTGAAAATCAGGGACGACATCAGAAAAGAGGACATCGTAATAAACCAAACCGATGTCATAGAACTTACTTGGAGCTATAAAGGTAATATATACCGCTCTAAAGCCATTGCGTCTCACGACCACGGGTTGATATACGACAACATAAGCACATACGCCTCCACCCCAAATTCATGCGTCGATGATGCATAAGAAATGACTTCTGAGGCTATCTCCACCAGATCAGGTCAGCCGTATACAGGACATTTCAAAAAAACGCCATACAAGACAAACGATATTGGGGTTTTGCAATGGAGCGCTTATATAGAATGCGATTCGCCGTTTAACGAATACGGTATACTACAGCAACCTGTTATGAGCGCGAGTCCCCATCCGCAAAGAGGATGGGTATGCGATGCAAAAATCAGAACGGTATTCGGTACCCCATTCTATTCTAATATCCACAAGTTTGCATGGGGTTATGCCTACAATGATGACCGAGGATCGGCATACCTGACCGAATTTGGAGATGGCTACTACATAAATTATGGCGCAAAAGGCGAAACAGGCACGGAAATCCATCAGCATCCCAACCCAATCCAAGAGACATGAGCATAGAACCTATTTTCACCACGGCATCCGCTTCGGCCGCCATCGCACTTTTCGCCACGCTGACGCTCATGGCATCAACCTCGGCGGCAGCCCCCGCCGCCAAAACGACATCCAGACCCGCATGGGAAGAACAACTGCACAACGGCATAAAGGCAGGAGGACAGAGCGGCCGCACGCTCAAACTCGTCGGATATGAATATCTCGGGCGTATCGGATCGGTACAGGAGGCCCAAGAGCTGGTCGACGAGATATTCGCCGACGAGAGCTACACGGTCTACACCGACATCTATGCCGACGGCCACCGCGACTATGACTTCCAGACGTGGGGCTCGCTGCGCAAGGATTACGAATATTGCGGCATGGCCGTGCGCGACCAGATACGCTACGTCATTGCCACGCAGCCCACGGACGTGATCCGGCTCACATGGAGCCACAACGGCAATACCTACACGACAAAGGCCCTCGCATCGCCCGACGGGGGGATCATCTATGACAACGTGGCCACCTATGCCGTACAAGATGTCTATATCGTAGATGAGGAGAGCACCAACGGCGGAGAGCGCGGATTCAAAAAGGAGGTACGCTCGGTCAACGTCATCGACCTGCCGCTGTGGGAGGTCAATCTCGCCGCAAGCTCGACATTCGACACCGATGGCATCCTGCGCGACCGCCGCAGCCATTGCGACATGTATAACAGCAAGGGCTGGGAGTGTACGGCCTCGGCCGTTTTTAACTCCGACAAATGTAAAATCAACGAGTCGAAGTACAACGAGATTTTGTGGGAATACGGCGGCACGGATAATCGCGGCGCACAGTATGTCACCACGAGCGACGGTTATCCTATGGGCAGCAGCAGCGCGTCAGGCTCGGTAGCTCACGGACGGGAATAATTCACGACACGCAGCCACACTCCGGCGGCGGACCCTCCTGCGGGCCCGCCGCCCGTTTTTTATACCCTTTGCTCCGAAACATATCGGCCTAAGCAACAGAGAAATAAACCACACCCACACGGCAGAGACGATGCTAAAGAAGATTAACAGCGTGAAAATTTTGTCTTGGATATTTGTCAAAATGTAAATTTTGCTTTACATTTGCATTGTATTCGAATACGTACACAGTAAATGAACCGCAAAAAACAAACGACAATGAAACGATTTCTCTTGCCGCACGCATTCCAAAAGGCCGGCTGGTGGCTGCTGCTCGCCTCGCTTGTAGCCGGCGCTGCGGTGCTGGTACTCGACACCATATCGGGCCCCCTGCCCGACGGTGCGGTCACGGCAGACGCCGCAAAGACGCAACCCCTCATGCAGGCCGTCATCATCGGGGCACAGCTCTCGATATTCCTCATCGCCTGCTCGCGCGAGAAGGTCGAGGACGAGATGGTCTCGTCCATGCGCCTGCGCGCCATCGCATCGGTAGCCTGCGTCCTCTTCACCATCTACACCGCCATAGCCGTCGTATCGACAATCACCGGCGGCGTCATGGCCAAAGACCTCGCCTCATCGATCGCATCGCCCCCGATTGCATTCTGGGCATACGAGATTGTACTGCGCATAAGCATTGCTCGCAACCGTAAACACTCTTCACTATGAAACGTCTGATTCTTCTTCCGCATGCGTTCCGCCGCATCGGCGTGGCCGTATTTGCAATAGGCGCCATAGTAGGCGCACTCATGACACCCGACGGATATGACGGCTGGCCGTCATTCCTGCTGCCCGCGGACAAGGAGTCGCCGCTGTTCGCCGCACTCGTATCCAACAGCATGACACACCTGCTGAACAATATAGCCATCATAGGTCTCTGCGTCGGTTCCATATTCATAGCCTGCTCGCGCGAGCGTATCGAGGACGAGATGACGGGCGCCGTGCGACTCAACGCCCTGCTCACGGCCCTCTACATCAACACGGCCATAACAGTCGCGGCCGCCCTCGTGCTATACGACTTCACGTTCATCTACTTCATGATATGGAACATGATAACCACCCCGCTGCTCTTCATGCTCATCTTCCGGTGGCGCATGTGGCGGATAAACCGCACGACCTACCATGAAGAATAGGATCCGCGTGGCGCGCGCCGAGGTGCGCATGACCCAACAGCGTCTGGCTGACGAGGCGGGCGTCAGCCGCCAGACCATAAACGCCATCGAGAGCGGCCGGTTCGTACCCTCGACGGTTTTGGCGCTCAAGATCGCCCGCATATTCTCACGTCCCGTCGAGGAGCTCTTCCAGCTCGACGACGAGGACTGATACCGATAACCCCAACCCAACCATAAGCGAAACGCGCGGCCATCTGTATGACGGTCGCGCGTTTTATAGTGTGTATAATCAATGCTCTAATAATATTTCACGGGATGTCCCTCTATGGCCGAAAGGATATTGTTCGCGGCAGACGAGGCACCGATACGGAAGAGATCGGTCGTAAGCCACTCCGCACCGAGGATCTCCTCGACGATCGTATAGTAGAGAGCAGCCTCCTCGGCCGTACGCACACCGCCCGCAGCCTTGAAGCCCACCTTGCGGCCCGTACGCTCATAGTAGTCGCGTATGGCGAGGCACATCACCACTGCCGCCTCGGGCGTCGCCGCCACGTCGATCTTGCCCGTCGAGGTCTTGATGAAATCAGCTCCTGCAAGCATTGCCAAAAGCGAAGCCCGGCGGATCATCTCGGGTGTCTTCAGCGCACCGGTCTCAAGGATAACCTTCAACACCACATCGCGCGCCTCCTCACGCAGGACCTCGATCTCGTTTGCCGCCTCGTCCAAAGCTCCGGTCAGCACCTTGCCCACGTTCATCACCACGTCGACCTCGTCAGCACCGTTCTCTATGGCCATGGCCGTCTCAAGCATCTTCACCTCAAGAAATGTCTGTGACGAGGGGAAGCCGCCAACCACGCTCGTGATACGCATCGGCGTACCGTCCACGGCCACACCAACAGTCTCCACGAACGAGGGGTAGACACATATCGAGGCGACATTCTGCAGATGGGGATAGTGCTCGCCGAACTCGGCGCAACGCCGTGCGAAGGCCCCGACCGACGCCTCGGAATCGGTACACGACAAGGTCGTAAGGTCGATGGCGGAATAGCAGAAGCGGTAAACCTCGTTGTTGAGATTACGCGCCGCAGCGGCCCGCATACCCGCAGTCAATACAGCGACCTCCTCGGCCGAGGGGGCCGCAGCATACTCATTCAAATGATTCGCATACTCCATGGCTCTAACATTTAATGCAGGCATCGGGACAACATCCGCTCCACGCGCACCGCCGTCCGTAACTGCGTGTTACAATAGTTACTTTCCGCACAAAGATACTAATTTATCAAAATATATCTCCCGCCCCGACGCACAAAAAATCCCGACCTGCGTGCTGCAGGTCGGGACAATTCCGTCAGCGGATCACTCCGCCGTAAGGCGTCAGCCCTCCGTTAGAGCTTGAAACCGCTTGCGAAAAGGTTCGAAAGATTGACATCCTTCGCAGCCTTCTCCGCCAGAGCCGAATCCTTGCCTACGGCGCTGCGCAGCTGTGCCTTCGCAGTCTCCAGATCACCCTCCTTAGATGCGATCACGGCACGCAGGTAATCAGCCTTTGCAGAGTCGTCCGACGAGATGGCACGCTTGGCGGCCGTCAGATCGTTGTTCATGACGTTGGCGATAGCGGCATTATAGCCGGTCAGCGTCGAAGCGGCGGGGCTGTAGTTGCCCTGAGCGGCCGCGATCATGGCCTTCGTGCGGGCGTCGGCGGCAGTTGCATACTGCTCGGCCTTAGCCATATTGCCGTTGGCGAGATATGCCAACGCAAGGTTGCTGTTAATCTCGTTGTTATTCAGGCCTAGCTGTGCGGCACGCTCGAATGCGGTCAGCGCCTTGGCCATCTCACCCATGTTGGCATAGGCTACACCGAGGTTGTTGTATGCACGTGCGTCGTTGAACTTCTTGGCGGCATACTCCAGAATGCGGGCCTTGCCCGAGTTGTTCTCAACGACACTCTCGGCCATGTAGAGCAACTCCTCGTTCGTGAGCTCATCCAGACGGCCCGAGTTGATAAGATCCATCATCTCGGCATCGGTCTTACCCTTGATGTCGGTGCTGTTGACCAGCTGAGCACGACGCAGCTTGGGCAGGATCTCCTTCTTCAGAGCAGTGAAGACTGCCGACATGTTCTTGATCTCAGACTCACGCTGCGACGACGAATCGTAACGGCTCAGAACCTGAAGAATGATATCCTTGTCCTCGATATCCGAAGCGGCAACCAGCTCCTTGAAGCCTTCCCAGTCCTCACCGTACGAAGCGGCGTCGAGGTCCATGCCGGTACCCTTGAGCAGCTTCTCGGCAGCCTTCTTACCAGACTCCGAACGTGCCGACGAGAGCTTGTCGTTGAACTTCTCCGGACCGTCGGGCGAAGCGTAACCGTTTACGTAGAGCTTCTGCGTGGCGCGGTCGTTGCCCTGAGTCTCGACTACATTCTCCTTGAAGGCCTTCAGCTCATCGCTGTTGGCAGCCTTGCTCGTCACACGCGACGAGTTGATGGCATACATGATGTCAGCCTTGGTTACAACCGTGGTGACATTCTTATAGTTGTTTGCCGTCTGGCTCATAACGGCAGCATAGTCCAGATCGCTCTGAAGCGTGTTCACGCCCTTGGCAATCGTAAGACCGAAGGCACGCTTGAGGGCCTCGGCCTCAGCACCGCCCGCAGCCAGCGTCGCAGCCTGTGCCTTCGTGGGAAGCAGACCCGTATTGGCATCAACCAAAGTGAAGGTCTTGCACTTGCCGCTCGGGCACTTTACCTCGACACGCAGCTGCAGCTCGCTCTGCTGCATACGTGCGTCATACGGGAACTCAACATGCTGCGTGAACGATCCGCCCATGTTCGAATCAACAACCGTGTAGTTGTCGTGGATGGCCGTACCCTGGAAATACTTCGTGGCACCCTCCACTTCGCCGCCGGCAAATACGATGACCGGAGTTACCTTCAGCACCGCTTTCTTGTTGTAATACTCGGCAGGGAACTTGACCGTGATGTCGGCCGAGACCTTACCGTTGTTCAGCGCCAAGACATCGGGGGTGCAGCTTATAGTCACCTCGTTCTGTCGCTTGGCCATCTTTCCGAAGCAGTTGCACCCCGTGAATACTACGGATGCCACTACTACCGCTACCAACAGCTTTAATGCGTTTTTCATGACTTTTAAGATATATAAACTTGGGTTAAACATTCTTCTTCGACATACGGTCCGAGGCCTCTACTTGCGGCGCGGCTCGCGGCGGTCACCGTGAGGCTTGCCACCCTCGCGCGGCTTGCGCTCGCGCTCGACCCAGCCCTCCGGCTTGGGCAGAAGCGCCTTGTGCGAGAGCTTGTACTTGTTGGTCTTGGCATCAACACCGATGAGCTTGACCTTGATCATGTCACCCTCGTGCAGGCCCGTCTCCTCCATGGTCTCGAAACGCTTGTAGTCGATCTCCGAGATGTGGAGCAGAGCCTCCTTGCCCGGCAGGATCTCAACAAAGGCGCCAAACGATACGATGCTCTTGATCTTGCCGTCGTAAACCTCGCCTACCTCCGGCACGGCCACGATAGCCTTGATACGCTCCAGAGCCCCGTCCAAAGCGGCCTTGTCCACACCGAAGATATCCACAACACCGGCCTCGTCGTTCTCCGTAATGGTGATGGTGGTGTTGGTCGTCTTCTGGATGTCCTGAATGACCTTGCCGCCCGGGCCGATAACGGCTCCGATGAAGTCCTTGGGTATGGTGATCTGCACGATGCGCGGAACGAAGGGACGATAGTCAGCACGCGGCTCTGCGATGCACTCCGTAAGCTTGCCGAGGATATACATACGTCCTACGCGCGCCTGCTCCAGAGCCTTGGCCAGCACCTCGTACGACAGACCGTCGACCTTGATATCCATCTGCGTGGCGGTGATACCGTCGCGCGTACCCGTAACCTTGAAGTCCATGTCTCCGAGGTGATCCTCATCGCCCAGAATATCCGACAGCACAGCCCAGCGGCCCGTAGCCGAATCCGAGATCAGGCCCATGGCGATACCCGACACGGGCTTCTTGATCTTGACACCGGCATCCATCAGAGCCAGCGTGCCGGCGCAGACGGTAGCCATAGACGACGAACCGTTCGACTCGAGGATATCCGATACCACACGCAGCGCGTAAGGCATCTCCTCGCCCGTGGGGATCATGGGCTTGAGCGCACGCCATGCTAGATGGCCGTGGCCGATCTCACGGCGGCTAACACCGCGCGCGGGACGGGCCTCACCCGTCGAGAAGGGCGGGAAATTGTAGTGCAGCACGAACTTCTCCGAGCCCTGAACCAGAACCTCGTCGATCATCTTCTCGTCGAGTTTGGTTCCGAGCGTGACGGTCGTCAGCGACTGCGTCTCTCCACGAGTGAAGATGGCCGAGCCGTGTGCTCCGGGCAGGTAGCCAACCTCGCACCAGATGGGACGTATCTCATCCGTGCGGCGGCCGTCCAGACGCTTGCCCTCGTCGAGGATCATGTTGCGCATGGCCTTCTTGACCACGTCGTCGTGATAGTATTTATGGATCAGGGGAGCCTTCTCCACGAGCTCCTCCTCGCTGTAACGCGATGCGAACTCTGCCTCCAGAGCATCGAAGGCATCCGTACGCTCATGCTTCGTAGTGCCGCTCGTAGCGATGGCGTAGGCCTTGTCGTAGAGCTCCTTGATGACCGTCTGGCGAAGCTCCTCGTCGTTGGTCTCGTGGCAATAGGTACGCTTTACGTCCTTGCCCAGCTCCTTCGACAGCTCGATCTGCACGGCGCACTGCTTCTTGATCTCCTCGTGGGCGAACTTGATGGCGTTGAGCATGACCTCCTCCGAGACCTCCTTCATTTCACCCTCGACCATCAATATGTTGTCGATCGTACCGCCGACCATGATATCAAGATCGGCATCGTCCATCTGCGAGAAATTGGGGTTGATGACAAACTCGCCGCCGATGCGCGCTACACGCACCTCCGAGATGGGGCCGCCGAACGGGATGTCCGATACGGCCAGCGCGGCCGAGGCGGCCAGTCCGGCCAGAGCGTCGGGCTGAATATCCTTGTCTGCCGAGATCAGGTTCACCGTAACGAACACCTCGGCATGGTAATCTGCCGGAAAGAGCGGACGCAGCGCACGGTCTATAAGACGCGCCACGAGCACTTCGGCGTCGCTGGCCTTACCCTCACGTTTCATGAAACCGCCGGGGAAACGGCCGCATGAGGCGAACTTCTCCTTATACTCCACCTGAAGGGGCATGAAATCGGTTCCCTCCTTGGCATCCTTGGCGGCCACGACCGTACCGAGCAGCATCGTGTCGCCCATCTTCACGACCACCGAGCCGTCGGCCTGCTTGGCCAGTTTTCCGGTCTCGATCATGATCTGGCGGCCGTCCGCCAGCGTGATCGTCTTTTGTACAGCATTGTACAACTTCTTTTCTTCCATACTATATTTTCAATCGTCAAATAAAAATGTCATACAAAATGAAGGTAACGCAGCGGTTACCTTCATTCGTTCACCTCGAAGAGAATTACTTACGGAGGTTGAGAGTCTTGATGATCGAACGATAACGCTCGATGTCCACCTCCTTAAGGTACTCAAGCAACTGACGGCGCTTTCCGACCAGACGCAGCAGCGCGCGCTGCGTACCGAAGTCGTGCTTGTTGCTCTTGAGGTGCTCAGTAAGGTGGCTGATACGGTACGAAAACAACGCGATCTGGCTCTCTGGAGAACCCGTATCGGTGTTAGACTTGCCGTACTTGCCGAAAAGCTCCTGCTTTTTCTCTGCAGTTAAATAAGCCATAAAATTTTAATTTTGAGGGCAGCGCCGCGATTTCCAGAGCGGCCGCAACCCGAGGTTGCGCTCTACGACGCATTCCCCTTACCGTGAATAACGCCAGAGCGTGCGACAAAAATACTTTGAATTTAATTAAGAGGCAAATATTTTCAAGCAAATATTTTATTGCCAAAATGTGTTTTTTACCGTCAAAAAAATCCTATTTGCACACTCGAAGGCGGGGTTTATGTAAATTTGTGTATATTTGCGCTGTAATTCTCGTAAACGCCACCGCGTAGATCGCACCGGCGACGGAACCCCGTAAAGAGACACAACGGCTATCGGCATGAAGACTAAAAACATATTCTGCGCCATACGGATTTTCATTATCGCGCTCGCCGCTGCGGCGGCCGTGGCGTGCCGTCATGCGCAACCCGTATATGTCGACGTCGACGGAGAGATGCTCGGCACATTCCTCCACGTGACGGCCCTGACCGACCGTCCGGCTTCGGAGATATACGACCTGATGATGCGTATCGACGCCGAGGCCAAGAGCTCGATGTCGATATTCGACGAGGCGTCGCTCCTGAACCGCGTAAACCGCAACCAGACCGACTCCATCGACCGCCACATAGCATTCAACCTCGAACTCGCAGGCCGCGTCCACGAGGTGAGCGATGGGGCCTACGACGTGACCGTAAAACCGCTGGTCGAGGCATACGGGTTTGCGGCCAAGGACCGCACCAAGAACCCCAATATAGATTCCATCATGGAGTTCGTCGGCTTTGACAAGGTGCGCGTCGAGAACGGGCGTCTGATAAAGTCGGACCCGCGTGTGCAGCTCGACTTCAACTCCATCGCCAAGGGATATGTTGTCGACATGGCGGCCGACGCCCTCGAGCAGATGGGCATCGAGAACTACATCGTCGACATCGGCGGCGAAGTACGCTGCCGCGGCCAGAGGGCCAAGGGCGGCCCGTGGCGCGTGGGTGTCGAGACCCCCTTCGACGGCAACCAGTCGCCCGGGGCATACGTGCAGCAGGTCATATCGCTGAGCGACTGCGCCTTCGCCACATCGGGAAACTACCGCCGCTACTACATCGACGACGAGGGCCGCAAGGTGGCCCATACGATTGACCCCCGCACAGGCCGGAGCGCCGTGAGCGACCTGCTCTCGGCTACGGTCGTGGCTCCCACGTGCGCCGAAGCCGACGCCTTCGGCACCATGTTCATGGCTCTGGGCAAGGATAAGGCCATAGAGAAGGCGCGAATACTCGAAAAACAGGGAATACTCGTCTACTTCATAACCTCGGGTGCCGACGGCGCCTTCGAGGTGTACTACTCGGAGGCTCTGGCCTCGACGCTCAAACGCAAAGAAGGATTCCACGCCATATAACCGCCGACAGGAGCCGCCCGCACCTATTCACGGCTGCGGGTAGCGAATGCTTGTTATTATGAAGAGTGCCATACTGATATACAACACACAGGCCGGACGCGGCAAGATCGGACGCAACGTCGATCACATCGTGGCCATATTCCGCAATGCGGGGTATGACATGCGGCCGCGCCTCATAGCCTTCGGCGAGAACCCCTTTGACGGCTACGAGACGGTCGATCTGGCCGTGGTGGCGGGCGGGGACGGCACCCTCAACTATGTGGTCAATGCCATGAAACGAAAGGGGCTGTCGCTCACGCTGGGCGTCATACCCGCAGGTACGGCAAACGACTTTGCCGGCGCTCTCGGAATGTCGCGCAACATACTCAAGGCGGCGCAGCAGATTGCCGAAGGCGTCGTCGAACAGATCGACTGCGGCAAGGTCGAACAGATAGGGCGCGGCCGCGACAAACACCCCGACAAGGATATCTATTTCGTAAACATATTCAGTTTCGGGCTCTTCACTACGACATCGCAGCATACGTCCGAGCATCTGAAGCACCGCATCGGCCGTTTAGCCTATGTCGTGGCGGCAATGCGCGATTTAAGGAACCTTCACAGCATCCCCCTCACAATAACTACCGACAATGAAACGTTCTATTACCAGACGCTCATGGGTCTCGTTTTCAACGGGGAGACGGCAGGGAGGGTGCCGCTGGCCAGCAAGTCGAGCCTCCGCGACGGAGTTTTCGACTGTCTGTTCCTTCGCAGGCGCAATCTGATTCTGTCGGTATTCGACATGGTGCTCTACATTCTGGGGATCAAAACCCCCGCTATACGGTTCCTGAGAACAAGCACGCTGGTTCTGGCAACATGCATCGACGAGGATACGGATGTCGACGGACAGCGCGGCGGGGAGTTCCCGATGCGAGTGGTATGCCTGCACGGCGAATTGAACGTAGTGTGTCCGCAGGATCGTGATACGGATTGAAATTATTAACCTACAATATTATGGAGAGAAAGACCTATGGTGAGGATGTTCACAGGATTTCAATTTCAAAACTTAAGCAGATTTTTGCAGACGCGAGCCTCAAATCCGACAATCTTGTCATGTCGCCGCTGATCAGATTCCAGAGTCTGGACGACACACCCCGCATCATAGACGGCATCACGATCGGAATAATATGCAACGGCAAGGCACGCATCACCATCAACGGCCGCAGCCATGAGCTCCGCACCAATTCGCTGGTGCTGCTGCGTGAGGATTCCGTTGTCACGGCCTTCAAGTGCAGCAAGGCTTGCCGCGGATACTTGATGACCTACTCGCGCAATTTCCTCGACTCGATCAACATTCCTGCAGCCGATTTCCTGTCGATCTACATGATCTTCTCGACCATGCCGTGCATATCGCTCACCGACGAGGAGGCGTCGCACCTGCACCGCGTGGGTGAGTTGTTGGCCGATGCCGTACGCTACGCGGGGGCCAACCCCTACAACACGCGCATCGTCACGTCGCTCTTCTCGGCATTCTTCTACACGCTCATGGCCATGCTCAACCTCAAGCTGCCGTCGCGGTCCGAACCCGACAGCCAGTCGCGCACCGACGCGCTGATGGTGGAGTTCATCCGCATACTGAGCGCCGAGTGCGAGCGTGAGCGCAGCGTCGAGTTCTACGCCTCGAAACTGGGCATAAGCCCCAAGTATCTGTCGCTTATATGCAAGAAGAAGACGGGCAAGAATGCCTCGAAGATCATCGACGACGTAGTGATACACCGCGCCAAAGATCTGCTCCGACAGACGGGGCTCAGCATACAGGAGGTAGCCGACCGACTCAATTTCGTCTCTCAATCCTTCTTCGGCAAATACTTCAAGCAGAGGGTCGGCATATCGCCCTCGCGATACAAGGCCAACGACTGACACGTCTGACCTCCTCACGCCACTGTGAGCCGTGCCGCCTAAACCCACGGCAGGCCGCCGTCGGGAGCCGACGCCCCTTAAATCCATGGCAGAATACAGAAAGCCTCGGGGAGACAACAGGGGGGGGGCATAGGAAGACAGCGGGGAGACAGCAGGGAGACAACAGGAAGGCAGCTGGAAGGCAGCTGGAAGGCAGCTGGAAGGCAGTTGGAAGCCTACGTAAATCACAGAAAACCACATAAACCGCAGGGAAGAACAGGCGATTCTTTCCTGCGGTTTTGTCGGCAGACTGACCGATATATATTAAGATATTGCGGATTAACGCGGCGATTTTGTAACTTTGCCGCCAAAACATCCATAATGGAACGTCACATCGACATAAACGATTTCGATTATCCGCTGCCGGAGGAGCGCATAGCCAAGTTCCCGCTTCCGGACCGCAGCGACTCGAAACTGCTCGTCTACCGCAACGGCGCCATCAGCGAGAGCCGTTTCCGCCATATAGACGAGCAGCTGCCTGCATCTACGCTCATCGTATTCAACAACACGAAGGTCATACGCGCACGCATCATCATGCACAAGGCATCGGGCGCACGTATCGAGGTCTTCTGCCTTGAGCCGCACGATCCGGCCGACTACGAGCGGGCCTTTGCCGCACGCGGCACTTGCAGTTGGAGCTGCATCGTCGGCAATCTGAAGAAGTGGAAGGAGGGCGAGGTGGAGATACCCTTCGAATACGGCGGGCACAAGTGCCGTCTCACGGCCGTAATTGCCGAGCGCGGCACGCGCGAGCATATCGTACGCTTCGCGTGGGATGCCGACATGACCTTCGGCCAGCTGCTCGAACACCTCGGCCGCATACCTATCCCGCCATACCTCAACCGCGAGAGCGAGGAGATCGACCTGACGCGTTACCAGACCGTATATTCCAAGTTCGAGGGTTCGGTCGCCGCCCCCACGGCAGGGCTCCACTTTACCGAGGAGCTCATCGAGCGCATGCGCGGCGAAGGGTTCGAATTCGAGGCCGTGACGCTCCACGTCGGTGCGGGGACATTCCTCCCGGTCAAGAGCGACGATGCGGCGCAGCATCCGATGCACACCGAACACTTCGAGGTACGTCTCGACACGCTGCAACACCTGCTTGACCGCTGCGACGACATCACGGCCGTAGGCACCACATCGGTGCGTACGCTCGAATCGCTGCCCGCACTCGGGTGGCGCATACACAGCGGCGGCACACCCGACGTGGATAGAGTCGTGGGACAGTGGGAGCCATACGACATACCCGACAGCTATACGGGACGCGATGCCCTTGAGGATATTATAAAGTATATGCGGCAACACGGCATGGACCGTCTGAAGGCCTCGACACAGATCATGATAACGCCCCTCGATTTCCGGTTCCGCATCGTGCGGCGTATCATAACCAACTTCCACCAGCCCAAGTCGACACTGCTGCTGCTCATATCGGCATACGTTGGTGACGACTGGCGGCGGATATACCGCTACGCCCTCGACAACGGATTCCGATTCCTCTCCTACGGCGATTCGTCGCTTCTGATATGCGACGAGCGCGGCGCTGTCAACACACCTTCCAAAGCCAAGAAACAAGAATAATATACGGCGGTGTTATATCTTATCTACACCTCCAATAGACACATAATAACACAAAGGCGGCCGCCCCATCGGGACGGCCGCCTTACATTTATACTTCGTGCTTACGGACTTTTCCGTCCGTCGCACTACCTGTTCTGAATCCGTTTGTTACTTGCTCTGCTCCTCGGCCGGTTTCTCGGCCTCGGCTGCGGGAGCCTCCGTCTTTGCGGGCTCATTGCCCACCTTCACATCCAGAAGCTCAACCTTGAACTCGAGAGCCTCGTTCGGGCCGATCATGCCCGAACCGTAGGTGCCGTAAGCCAGATCCGACGGTATCCAGAGCGTAATCTGACCGCCCTTGCCGATAAGCTGCAGACCCTCGGTCCAGCCCTTGATCACACCGTTGAGCGGGAACTCGGTAGACGCGCCGTGCTCGTACGACGAATCGAACACCTGACCGTCCATGAACTTACCCTCGTAGTTCACCTCGACCTTGTCCGTAGCCTTGGGCTTGATGGCAGAGTCGCCCTCGCGGTCGATACGGTAGAGCAGGCCGCTCTCGGTCTTCTGCACGCCGCTCTGCTTCTCGATCGAAGCGAGCCACTCCTCCGAAGCCTTCTTGTTCTCGGCCGGACGCTTTACCATGAAGTAGGTCTGCATGTGCATTGCCGCAACATTGGGGCTAATGACGGGCTCGGCACCCGTATAGGCATCCTTGAAGCCCTGAACGAACCAATAGGTCTTGATCGGCAGACGCGAGCCGCGCAGACGCGAACCCATGTCGGCACCGTAAGCCTCCGACACCTCCTTACGCTCGGCATCGTTCTCGAAGATATCCACCTCCTTGGGATCGAGCGGCGCAGCCGTCGAATCCTGCATGCGCTTGCGGGCCTCCTCATCGAGTTTCTGCAGGCGGGCAGGACGCTTGTTGCCGAAGAAGTCCTCCAGCACGGCCGTGGCATCCTCACTCTTCATACCCTTCTCCAGCAGGGCCTTCTCGGCGCTCGAGGCCATCAGGTCGATGTCAAACTTCATCTCGGGAATATCTCCGGCGATACCCTGACCGATATTCATACCGATGGCATACGACAACGTATCCATCTCCGATTTGCTACCCTTAGAGATCATCGACGACGATTTTCCGCCGCACGAGACCATCACCGCCGCGCTTGCGAGCATGACGGCTGCAATCATCAATTTTTTCATCTTTACGTTAAAAATTTATCGTTTTACAACTTTCCGTACATATATCCAAATCGTGCGGGAACCGACCTCACCATATTTACGGGCCCCCACACATAAGGCGGACTCCGGCCTTACCTTTTCAATGCAGGGCCGCCATATCTAAGACCGTCACCGGCCGCACGCACACCGCTATCGGCGGCGTTTGACCTCGACCACCTCCACTTCGTATCGCAACATCTGGTTGGGCTTCACACCCAACTCTTCATTGCCCATGGCGCCGTATCCCAACGCCGAAGGCATCCACATGGTAAGTTTGCCGCCCTCACCCACGAGCTGCACGCCCTCGCCCAAGCCGTCAATCAATCGGTTGACAGCCGCACGGAGCGTATCGCCACGCTCGTATGAGGAGTATATCTGCCCGCCGTCGATCGACTCGATGGTGTAACGTATGGCAACCGTATCGCGGTTGCTCGTCACGGCACGGTTCATGTCACCCAGCTCCTCAACCTTATACGTAAGGCCGCTGCGCGTGCGTACGATGTCGCGGTCCGACTTCTCGAGATCCGACAGGTACTGCTCCTCATAGGCGCGCGTACGTTCATAGGCCCCGTAGTTCATATAGGCAAGGAAGTATGTCTTCGCATCCTCGGCCGAGATCATCTCACGGCCCGAGAGGGCGTCGTCGATGGCGGCGCACACGACCTCGGGACGCAGCGTCGAGTCCATCTTCATGATGTTGTATGCGATGTTCATGCCCACCACATACGACAACGAATCGGTCTGGTCGTTCAGCGTCAGACCGCTCTCGCGGCTGCACGACATCATGGCCGACAAGGCTGACAAACCTACGGCCGCAACGACCGTATATAGATATCCTTTCATCTTCAACTCTTACACTTCTGTGTGCGCAAAGCCATACCGCACAGACGGTACAACATTCGCGCCGCAACCGCCGCATCGACATAATCCTCGACTTTTGGCACCACACCCGCCACATCGAATCCGGCGATACGGCGTCCCGACTCGACCACGCGGTTGATCATATATAGCGCCTCGTCGAAACGCAGGCCTCCGGGTGCGGCATAGGGCGAATGGGGGCAATTCTCGATCGAGAGGGCCGAGATATCGAAATCGACATATACCGTCGAAGGCAGCTCGGACACGATCGCATCGCACACCTCGCGCCACGATGCCCCGTCGAAACGCATCGAAGCCAAGCGGTCGGTATCATACAGTGCTATACGCTCCGACTCGCGCGCCACGCGATGTTCCGTCGCCGAGAAGTCGCGCTGCGACACCTGCACCACGCGGCCGATACCCTTCACGTTCTTCAGCACGTTGTACATGAGCGACTCGCACGAATATTCGAATCCCTCGCAACGGGCCTTCAGACGGCATCGGGCATCCATGTGGAGGATACCGATCCCGGGCTCGCGCGCGGCCAGCGCCTCGATCAGCCCCTGCGGTGTGGAGTGGTCACCACCCACAAGGCCCACGACCTTGCCCTGCCGCAGCCACCCCGCAGAGACGGCACGCACCGAGGCGACCATGTCGCGGCAGCCGTCATCGACACGCCGCTGACGGCGCGCGTAGTAGTCGTCGGCCAACTGTCCCATGATGCTTCCGCCCGAGGCGGCATACGAACGCAGTTTCTCGACGTCGGAGCGCAGAAGCTGCGACCGGTCCTGCAGCGTATAGTCCACGTCGTCAGTGGCAAAGCCCTTTTTCCACTCGTCGGGCGAGATAGGATCGTATGGATCCATGCGCGCCGACACTTCGATTATGGCATCGGGGGCATACGACGCGACGGCCCCGGCCGGAGCCGTGGCATCCCACGGAACCGATACCAGCACCAGCTGCGACTGCTCGGGACTGCTCGGCACGCCGAAGTAGTCACCAGCATCGGGATCCATCTGATTCAGCGTATTATCCAACTCGGCCATAACCTTAATCAATTGGGGCAAAGATACAAAAAAATCGTTTTTTGCGTATATTTGCAATTCAATTTACACAAAAGTAACGATTCGCCACATGAAAATCGTAATCGACAACGCCATACCCTACATATCGGGAGTTCTGGAGCCATACGCCACGGTCGTATACCGTCCCGCCGCCGAGATCTCGCATGAAGATGCCGTCGATGCCGACATGCTCATCATCCGCACGCGCACGCGCTGCGACCGACGCCTTCTGGAGGGTTCGCGCGTGCAGCTCATAGCAACCGCCACAATAGGCTTCGACCATATCGACCTCGGCTATTGCGCCGCGCACGGCATAGAGGTCGTGACGGCACAGGGATGCAACGCCGCAGGCGTACTGCAATGGGTCGGAGCGGCCCTCGCCTCCCTCGCCGTCGACGAGGGGTGGCAGCCGCGGCAGAAGACTCTCGGCATCGTCGGCGTGGGTCATGTCGGAAGCCTTGTCGAAGAGTACGGACGCATGTGGGGATTCCGCATACTGCGATGCGACCCGCCGCGGCAGCAGCGCGAAGGCGGCGATTTCCTGCCGATCGAGGAGGTGGCCGCCGAGGCCGACATCCTCACCCTGCATACGCCGCTCGATGACACCACACGCCATCTGGCCGACAGCCGTCTTCTCAGCCTCATGCGTCCCGACGCCACGCTCATGAACGCCGCACGCGGCGAGGTGGCCGACACGGCAGCCCTCGTCGAGGCGCCGCAGCGTATGGTAATCGATGTCTGGGAGAACGAGCCCCGCATCGACCGCCGCCTTCTCGACAAGGCCTTCATCGCAACGCCACACATTGCGGGCTACTCGGCACAGGGCAAGGCCAATGCCACGGCCGCCGTCGTACGGGCCGCAGCCCGGCATTTCGCACTGCCCCTCGAAGGGTGGTATCCGCCGCAGGCCACGCCCGTCGAGCGGCGCCCCATAACGTGGGAACAGATGTGCCAAAGCATCGGACGATATTTCGACATTGCGCAACAGACCCGCAGTCTCAAGGCCTCGCCCGAAACCTTCGAGTCGATGCGCAACAACTACCACCTGCGTCAGGAGTATTTTTAGGCTGTCGGAGCGCATATCATAGCCCGGTCGTTACACCGATTCCGGCGACGGCATCATATAGCCATTACAGCCGCGGCATCGTGCCGACGATGACGGCTTCGGACAGGAAGATTCGAAGTATGGCGTTTTTATATTATATTTGTAAAAAATACGGCACCCGACAAAAGCCTCCGACGGCGATGCGCGGGGCCAAACGATATGATTGATTCATTATTACAACCGTTCCGATTCTTCGCCGGATCAGACCTTTCGCTACGGCGCAAGCGTCTGTTCATGCGTGCGGCCGCCGCCACACCTCTCGGCACGTTCCTGCTGCGCAAACTCTACGCTCCGCCCATGCCCGAACTCGAGTGCGAAGCCTTCGGAATGAAATTCTCATCTCCGGTAGGCATAGCCGCAGGCTTCGACACCAACGGCAACATGATCGACGCCCTGAGCGCTTCGGGCTTCGGCTTCGTCGAGGTGGGGTCGATAACGCCGCGCCCGCAGAGCGGCTCCGCCGCGCGGCGTCTGTACCGTCTCGAGGGAGACCACGCACTCATATACAACTCCGTCATCGAGAGTGCCGGTGTCGAACGCGTCATAGCCAACATCAAGCGCACGCGCTGCCGCACCGTCATCGGCTGCAACATAGCCAAAAACCACGCCACCGACGAGCGTGACGCTCCGGCCGACTTCCTGCGTTCGTTCCGCTCGCTCTACCAGTACGCCGACTACTTCACCGTCAACGTATGCGACAACTCGGCGCCCGAACCCTTCATCCCGCGCACCAAGGAGCAGGTCGAAGCCATCCTCGAACCGCTGTTCGAGTTCCGCCGCGGGCAGAACCAATACCGTCCCGTCCTGCTCAAGATATCGCCCGACCTGAGCGATGAGCAGATCGACCAGCTCACCGACATCATGCTCACCATGCCGCTCGACGGACTTGTGGCGTGCGGCGGCACCACGGGCCGGTACGGGCTTGAGAACTCCACGCGCGAGATACACTCTCTGGGCCGCACGCCCGGCATAATGTGCGGTGCGCCGCTCAAGGCACGCGTCCTGCACATCGTATCACACATCTTCCACCGCACCAAAGGCGCCTGCCCCGTTATCGCCTGCGGCGGCATTGCCGATGCCGACGACGTGGAGGCCATGATCGGTGCGGGAGCGATACTCGTACAGATATGTTCGGAGTATATCTACGGCGGCGGCAGCGCCCTTCGGAAGATGCAGACCGAACTTGCCGAACGCATACGCTGGGACCGTGCCGAGGCCGAAGGAGAGGAACGGCGCCGACAGCAGCAGGCACACCGTCAGGCCCATCTGGCACAGCAGGCGGCAGAGGCGGAGGCAGAGGCAGAGGCAGAGGAGACCGCAAAGTCCGCAACGGCAGCAGAAAACAATGATACCGCCCGCAACGACAATCCGGGCGAGGGCAACAAGGACAGCGAGGGACGGGAAGATATCCGCAATAAGGCTTAACAGCGAACACAAAAACAGAAGAATACAATGATAAAGGCAACCATAATCACCATAGGTGACGAGATCCTCATAGGACAAATCGTCGACACCAATTCGGTAAGCATAGCCAAGCAGCTCAACGCCGCAGGCATAACGGTAGCCGAGCGGCTCTCGGTCGGAGACGATGCCGCCCGCATCGAGGAGTCGCTGCGCCACGCTCTGGCGCAGTCGCAGGTGGTGATCCTGACGGGAGGCCTCGGCCCCACGAAGGACGACATAACCAAATTCACCCTCGCGCGTATCTTCTCGGCCCGCATGGTCGAGGACAAGGCGGTCGCGGAGCATGTACGTACGATGCTCGCACGCCGCGGCATCGAGTTCAACGAGCTGAACCGCTCGCAGGCGCTCGTGCCCGACACCTGCACCGTACTTCCGAACCGTCACGGCACAGCTCCGGGCATGTGGTTCGAGACGGCCGAGGGCGGCGTTGTGGTATCGCTGCCGGGCGTGCCCTTCGAGATGGAACACCTGATGCAGGACGAGGTGATGCCTCGTCTGAAGCACCACTTCTCGCTCCATGCCAACATCCACCGCACGATGATCACGGCGGGACTTGCCGAGTCGATGCTCGCGGCCCGCATCGCCGACTGGGAGAATGCCCTGCCGAAGGGGATCAAGCTCGCATACCTGCCCTCGCCCAATGTCGTGCGCCTGCGACTGTCGGCATACGACGTGGAGGATGCCGACGCGACACGCAAGACAATAGACAATCTGTTTGACCGTCTCTACGACATCATACCGCAATATATCGTCGGCTTCGAGGATGCCTCGGTGCAGGCGCTGGTACACAAGCTCCTCACGGAGCGCGGATTGACCCTCGCCACGGCGGAGAGCTGCACGGGCGGTGCTATCGCCTCGCGCTTCACGGCCATGGCCGGCGCCTCGGCATACTTTCTGCTCGGGGCCGTCACATACAGCAACGAGGCCAAGCGCGACGTGCTGGGCGTAAACTATGATGACATCATGCGCTTCGGCGCCGTGAGCGAGACCGTCGCCCGACAGATGGCAGAGGGTGCACGCCGCGTCTCGGGTGCCGACTACGCCGTAGCCACCACGGGCATTGCGGGCCCTACTGGGGGCACGGCCGAGAAACCCGTCGGCACGGTATGGTTCGCCGTAGCCACACCCACGCGTACCGTCAGCATGATGCGCGACTCGGGCACCGACCGCGGTCAGGTGATAAACCGCGCCTCGGCATACGCCATATCGATGCTCTACGACGAGCTCAAACGCGACACCAAACAGAAATAACCCACACACATAAACCGACATGTACGTACAATCAATCCTCGACACCGATCTATACAAGTTCACCACGTCGTACGCCTATTTCAAGCTCTTTCCTCAGGCCGAGGGAACATTCGTCTTCCATGACCGCGACGATACGGTCTACGACCAGAATTTTGTGGATGACCTGCGTCGGGCTTTCGACGAGTTGGGCCGCCTCGCCCTCACCGACGAGGAGTTCGACTACATGGTAGCCAACTGCCGCTTCATCCCGCAGAACTACTTCGAGTGGCTGCGCGGCTTCCGCTTCGACCCCAAACGCATCTCGACATGGATCGACGAGCACGGACACCTCCACATCGAAGCCTCGGACTTCATGTACAAGGTGACCCTCTACGAGATCGCCGTGCTCACAACGGTCTCGGCGCTGCGCAACAGCACCCACGCGGCCGACATGAGCGGAGTGATGACGCGCCTGAAGGAGAAGATCGCCCTCTCGAATGCCGAGCACCTGCTCTTCTCGGACTTCGGCACGCGTCGCCGCTTCTCGTTCGAGGTGCACCGCGCCGTCATGGAGTACATCCGCCGCGAGGCCCGATACTGCGCCGGCACATCGAACTGCTATCTGGCCATGAAGCTCGGGATGAAGATGATAGGCACCTACCCCCACGAGCTGCCCATGTTCATTGCCGCCGTCAACGGAGGCCCGCGTCAGGCAAACTATCTGGCCATGGAGCATTGGGTCAATGTATATGACGGTTACCTCGGCATAGCCCTTACTGACAGCTTCGGCTCGGAGGTCTTCTTCAAGAACTTCTCGAAGAAGCACGCCTCGCTCTTCGACGGCGTGCGTCAGGATTCGGGCGACCCGCTGCGTTTCATCGACATGGCCGTGGCCCGCTACCGCGAACTCGGCATCGACCCCATGACCAAGACCATCATCTTCAGCGACGCGCTCGACTTCCCCCGCGCCGCCGAGATACAGAAGGCGTGCGAGGGGCGCATACGCTGCTCGTTCGGTATCGGCACCAACATCACCAACGACACGGGTTACCCGCCATGCAATATCGTGATGAAGCTCTCGACTTGCCGCATGAACGACAAACAGCAGACCCGCAAGTGCGTGAAGCTCTCCGACGTCGAGGGCAAGGCCATGGGCGACCCCGCCGAGATCGAACTCTACCGCCGCCTGCTCGAATAACATCCGTTAGTGGCTTCAAAGGCAGCCGGCCGGGCTGACATTTTCATTTACCCGAAAGTGCACTGTCGCACCCTCATAAATACGTAATACGCAAATACTTCCAGCGACACCTCGCAATACGTGGTGTCGCTTTTTCATTTATCCGCACTATTATGTATTGCATAATAATTATTAATATATTTGCAATACAAGGAAGCAATCATTAAGCACTACCAACAATGAAAAGAGCTTTACGCACAACAATTATTGCTGCGGCCGTCATGTCGTTCACGTTAACGGCAAGCGCACAGCAGGCGCCCGAGCAGCGTGATTCGCTGCTGGCCGACTTCGACCTCTTCATCGAATATGTCGAGGCCACGCACCCCGACCCATACACCCCCATGGGCGGCCGCCCCTACTTCGCGCGCCGCGCCCAGCAGATGAGGGAGCGGATCACGGCCGAGCCGATGACTAAAGACCAGTATATCGAGATGTTGTCAGACATGCTCACCGAGCTGCACGACGGCCATACGTGGATCCGCACAGCCACCTCGAAGCCCGATGTCGAAGGGCGCGTCGGGATGTATCTGCGCGCCCTGCCCGACGGCGTGATATTCAACCTGCTGCCGCAATCGCAACGGCAATATCTCGGCATGCGGCTCAAGGCTGTGGACGGAGTGCCGGCAGACAAAATCATCGATGCCGCCGAGGCGCGTTACGGCTGCGAGAACCGTTCGAGCGCAATGGCCAAGCTGTGCAATACCGCCACCTATCTCTCCACATACGCACGCGCCCTGCCCGAGCTGCGCGACAGCCTCACCATCACCGTAAGCGACGCCCAAGGCGCCGACCAAACATTCTCGATGCCCGTTATGCAGCAATCGCAATGGCAGTCGTTCCTGAGAGACACGGCGTTCGTATCGCTGCCGCACGACAAGCGGTTCGATGCGGGCAATCTGGAGTACCGCACCATAGATTGCGGCGACAAACAGGTGATGTATATGCGCATAGCGGGGATCTACGGACGCGAGTGTTTCGAGTACATGCACCGTAACGGAATGCCCGGCTGGCAGGACAACCTCGCCTACTTCTACAACAGATTCATGTCGGAGCCCATGCCCGACGATCCCGAGGAGGCCATACGCCGCACGCCCGCATTTTCGGAGCGCTTTGCCGAGATGCTCACCGAGATGAAGCGTGACGGCACCGAGACCCTTATCATAGACCTGCGCAACAACGGCGGCGGCTGGACACCCATAACCTTGGCCACGATATATATGCTCTACGGAGACGACTACCTCACCACCTCCATGGGCACGACAACGGCCCGACGAATATCGCCCCTCTATCTCGAGAAGGTGAACATGACGCTCGAAGAGTTCAACCGCAGCAACGGCACGACGCTGCGCATGGGTGACTACATATTCTACGAGGACGGCGGCGACGACACATCGGTGGAGATAAAGCAGGTACGCAAGAACTTCATCGACAACGCGATGACGGCATCGGCCAAACTGCTGCGCAAACTCGACGGCAAACCTCTCTACCGCCCCGCACAGGTATATGTCGTCACCGACGGCAACACCTTCAGCGCCGCCTTCCACTACGCCTTCTTCCTCCGCCGCATGGGAGCCAAGGTCGTAGGTCTGCCGTCGGGACAGGCCCCCAACACATACATGGAGCAGACGCTCTTCAAGCTGCCGCGCACGGGCATCGAGGGGCAGATCTCGAACTGCCTGCAACTCTTCCTGCCGCCCGAGGACCCGCGCGCCAAGACCTTCACGCCCGACATAGTCTTCACACCCGAGCAGTACGCCTCGTGCGGTTGGGACGACAACGCCGAGCTGATATTGCTGCTGCAGCAAATAGCTGCCGAATAGCCTCTCACGGCCGCACGGAGCGAAGCCTTCCCGTGCGGCCGTATTTCGCCGACGCCGACAATATATGACCTCTGCGGTATGTCCATACGAGCCATGAAAAGGCCCCGAGGCAAAGAAAATATCATCCCCGCCGACTCCGCAACGTGAAAAAGAGTCGCCGGGGATTGATTTTTGGTAAAAAATGTTTATCTTTGCGCACCCTTATTGCGAGGGGAAGCTATTTAAAACACAACGAAACGATGAAAGTTTGCGAAATTACAGGTAAGAGCTCGGTGATTGGCAACAATGTCTCTCACTCGAACCGCAAGACCAAGCGCAAGTTCAATCCCAACTTGAAAACCAAGCGCTTCTGGTCGGAGGAAGAGGGCCGCTGGCTTACCCTGAAGGTAACCGCCGCCGGCATGAAAACTATCAACAAGAAGGGTCTCGCAGCCGCTATGAAGGAGGCCGCCGCCCCCAAGAACGTCTACTAAAACCTCATTGACAAATGGCAAAGAAAGGTAACAGAGTGCAGGTGATTCTCGAGTGCACCGAGCAGAAGGAGAGCGGTGTGGCAGGAATGTCGCGCTACATCACCACCAAGAACAAGAAGAACACCCCCGACCGTCTGGAGCGTCGCAAGTACAATCCGTATCTGAAGAGGGTAACCGTACATCGTGAAATCAAGTAAATCTATTCTGAACTATGGCAAAGAAAGTCGTCGCCACCCTTAAAACGGGTACAAACAAGAAGTACACCAAGTGTATCAAGATGGTGAAGTCGGAGAAGACGGGCGCTTACGTGTTCAAGGAGCAGAGCCTTCTCGAGGATGCCGACATCAAGGCATATTTCGCCAACTAATCACCATTGCATTAGACACGGCGTCTAATACAAAAGGCGTCTCCCGCGGGAGGCGCCTTTTGTGTTGCACGGCACCCGCTAAGCGGCACCCATCCGATTCATCCCCCTCTCCTGCTCCGCATGCCGCATATCACGTCATGGTACCGCCCGCACGCCGCATATACTCTCCGCTACATCAGCGTCGCTCCACATCCACCCGCACGTCGCACAGCATAAACAGCGCACTCCACAACATACGTCCCGCGCCGCACCGTATAAACAGTACACTCCACGACACGCGTCCCGCGCCGCACCGCCTTGCGTATATTGCGGAAAAAACGTATTTTTGCAAAATATCATTCACAAGCTAAACATCAGCAATATGGGATTCTTCGATCTCTTCAAGAAAAAACAGGATAACGCCCCGGCGCAACAGCCCGCGGAGCAGGCCGCCGAACAGAAACGCGAGCGCGAGGAGCTGGCCGAGGGCCTGCAGAAGACCAAGAGCGGACTCTTCTCCAAGCTGGCGAGGGCCGTAGCGGGCCGCTCGACGGTCGACGTCGAGGTTCTGGACAATCTGGAGGAGGTGCTCATAACCTCCGACGTGGGTGTCGAGACCACCGTCAAGATCATCCGCAGCATCGAGGAGCGCATCGCCCGCGACAAATACATGAACACATCGGAACTAAACGCCATACTGCGTGACGAGATAGCCTCGCTGCTCGAGCAGTCCCATACGTCGACCGAGGATTTCGGCATCGAGGTCAAGGAGGGCACGCCGTACGTGATGATGGTCGTGGGCGTGAACGGCGCAGGCAAGACTACCACCATCGGCAAGCTGGCGGCACAACTCGTCAAGGCGGGCCGCAAGGTCTACATAGGCGCCGCCGACACTTTCCGCGCCGCCGCCATCGACCAGCTGGCCGTGTGGGCCGAGCGCGCGGGCGCCACGATGATACGTCAGGAGATGGGTTCTGACCCCGCATCCGTGGCATACGATACGCTCAAGTCGGCCGTTGCGAACAAGGCCGACGTGGTGTTGATCGACACGGCGGGACGCCTGCACAACAAGGTGGGACTCATGAACGAGCTGACGAAGATACGCAACGTCATGGCCAAGGTCATCCCCGACGCCCCGCACGAGGTGATGCTCGTACTCGACGGCTCGACGGGACAGAACGCCTTCGAGCAGGCGCGCGAGTTCACACGCGCGACGAAGGTGACGTCGCTCACCATAACCAAACTCGACGGCACGGCCAAGGGAGGCGTCGTCATAGGCATCAGCGACCAGTTCCACATACCGGTACGCTACATAGGCATCGGTGAGGGCATCGACCAGCTTCGCATGTTCGACCGCCGCGAGTTTGTCGACGCACTCTTCGGCGACAGGAACGACAATAATAAATAGGCTACAATGGAGGATATTTCAAAATATCTCAATCGCATAATATGTGAAGACTGCCTTACGATTATGCGTGAAATGCCGGATAAGTCCGTCGACCTATTCGTCACTTCGCCACCATATAATCTCAAGAACTCTACGGGCAATGGTATGAAGCACAATACCAGATCGGGGAAATGGGCTAAGGCCGCTCTAAGATTTGGTTATTCCAACTATGATGACTGTATGCCTCATGAAGAATATGTTGCATGGCAGAGAGCCTGTCTTGAGGAAATGTTTAGGTTACTAAAAGATGACGGGGCAATATTCTACAATCACAAATGGCGTGTACAAAATGGATTGTTACAAGACAGACAAGATATAGTTTCCGGATTTCCTGTAAGGCAGATTATCATATGGCGCAGAAAAGGTGGTATAAATTTTAATCCCGGTTATTTTTTACCTACATACGAGGTTATATATCTTATTGCAAAACCAAAATTCCGGTTGGTTCCAAAGGCTAATGCAGTTGGAGATGTATGGGAATTTACGCAAGAGATGAACAACTCTCACCCTGCACCATTTCCTGTTGATCTAATTAAAAGGATAATAGGATCGACAAATGCACAAATAGTATTCGACCCATTCATGGGAAGTGGCACCACAGCAATTGCAGCCATAGACCTAAACCGCAATTATATTGGGACTGAAATTTCACAACAATATTGTGATAGCGCAGAGGCTCGCATTAAAGAACACAAAGCTAACTTAACCCTGTTTTAATTTATGGATACCGGCATAAAAATATATACTAAGGAATCTCTTATTGCAGAATTTCATAAGATAGCCGATATGGGATGGGTCCCAAACGCACGCCCCGGAAATGCCGGAGGAGTAGGCAATACTTTGGAAGATCTGCTCGGAATAAAAGAAAACAATCTTCCCATTCCCAATGCGGCAGAATGGGAACTAAAAGCCCAACGCAAGAACACATCTTCTTTAACAACATTATTTCATACAGAGCCATCTCCTCGCGCAATAAAATTTGTACCCGAGATATTTCTGAAACAATATGGATGGGCGCATAAAGAAGCCGGTAAAAGATATCCTCTAAACGAAAAAAGTTTTAGGCAAACAATTAGTGGAAATGATTTCAGCGAAAGAGGGTTTACGGTAGTTCTCGATTTTGATAATCGGAGAGTACAAATATCGTTTGATGCAAGTAAAGTAGCACAAAAGCACCACGATTGGTTGTGCGGAATAGAACAAACTGCAGGGTTGGGGCAATTAAATCCTCAACCATATTGGGGCTTTGACGATTTAGCTCACAAAGCCGGAACGAAACTATTAAATTGTTTTTATGTTCAAGCAGAAGTAAAAAGAATTGACGGATTAGAATACTTTTTCTATAACGATGTCAAACTTTTACGTAAATTCTCTTTTGAAGGTTTTCTGTCTCAAATTAAAGCAGGCAATATTCTCGTCGACATAGATGCCCGCACAGGGCATAACCATGGTACGAAGTTTCGCATGCGACAAAATTGTATTGATAATTTATACGAGGATGTCATAAAGATAATATAATCCCGAAAAAAAGGTGAAGAAGATAAACGTCATAACTCTCGGCTGTTCGAAGAATACCGTCGACAGCGAGCACTTGATGGCGCAGTTGGCCGCCGCAGGGTATGAGGTGCGCTTCGACAGCGACCGCACCGACGCCCGCACCGTCGTCATCAATACCTGCGGCTTTATCGGCGACGCCAAGAAGGAGAGCATCGACACCATCCTTTCGGCCGTGGCGGCCAAGCAGGCGGGGCGCATCGACAACCTCTTCGTCATAGGCTGCCTGAGTGAACGCTACGCCGACGAGCTGCGCACGGAGATTCCCGAGGTGGATCAATATTTCGGAGTCAGGGATTGGGCCGGCATTGCCGCTGCCCTCGGCGCGCGGCACCGTACGGAGCTTGAGACGGAGCGTCTGCTCACAACACCCCGTCACTACGCCTACCTCAAGATATCCGAAGGGTGCAACTGGAAGTGCGGGTACTGCGCCATACCCCTGATCCGCGGCCCGCATGTCTCGGTACCGATGGAGACCTTGCTGGAGGAGGCACGCAAGCTCGCCGCACGGGGCGTGCGCGAGATAATGGTCATAGCGCAGGACACCACATATTACGGCATCGACCTCTACGGCCGCCGCCGTCTGGCGGAGCTGCTCACGGCCTTGTGCCGCATCGACGACATCGAGTGGATACGTCTCCACTACGCCTACCCCACGGCTTTCCCCGACGATGTGATCGACGTGATGGCCTCGGAGCCCAAGATATGCAAATACCTCGACATACCATTCCAGCACATATCCGACCGCATGCTCACGGCGATGAAACGCCGCCACACCAAGGCCGACGCCTTGGCCCTCATCGAGCGGCTGCGTGAGCGTATTCCCGACATAGCGCTCCGCACGACGCTGCTCGTGGGTTACCCCACCGAGACCGAGCAGGACATGCAGGAGCTCGAACAGTTCGTGCGTGACGTACGGTTCGACCGTCTCGGGGTCTTCGCCTACTCGGAGGAGGAGGGTACATACTCGGCGCGTGAGCTGCGCGACGATGTGCCCGAAGAGGAGAAACAACGGCGTGTCGACCGCATAATGCGCCTTCAGGAGGGCATATCGCTCGAAAACAACCTCGCACGCGTCGGCCGCACGATGCGCGTGATCGTCGACTCGCGCCAAGGCGACTACTATGTTGCGCGCTCGCAGTACGACTCGCCCGAAGTGGATCAGGAGATCCTCATCCCCGCCGCGGCACACCAGCTCCGCCGCGGGCACTTCTACGATGCCCGCATCACCGCCGCCGAGGATTATGACCTCTACGGTGAGGTGGTACCCCGCCGCTGACAAACGGGTAGCCATGGAGAGAGCATACATTACGCAATTGCATCCATAACGGCAGCTGCATAAACGGCTTCGGCAGCCCGCGCACGCCCCGCAGTCGGGGGCGTAGCGGGCTGTTGCATTTCGGCTCAAAAATAGCTCATACAACTTCGAAAATTTGTTCCTAATATATTTTTTTACTACCTTTGAATGTCAAAACAGCGTAGAGACCGTAACGGATGGCTTCGAAAAGCATCATAACGCACATCCAGGCACAGGCCGCAAGGCTCATCGAGCAGCACGAAAAGCTCCAAGCCGAATATGCCCTGTTGCTGCAGCAGCGCGATGCTTTGCGGGCCGAGGCCAGACAGCGCGAAGCTCAGATCCGGGAACTCAAGGCCGAGGTCGAACGGCTCCGTCTGGCGGAAAGCCTCAGCGGGAATACGTCTGACAGTACAAAATCGCGTGCACGCATCAACCGATTATTGCGGGAGGTTGACAAGTGCATCGCATTGCTCACAAACGTGCAGCAAAGCTGACTGGCATCATGGCGGCAAACGAACAGAAAATACGGCTCCGCGTGGCAGGTCGCGTCTACGAGATGAAGATCGCGCCCGAGAAAGAGGAGATATATCGTCTGGCCGAGAAGCAGGTCAATGCCAATGTCGGCAAGTTGCAGAAGGCTTATGGTGAGAGTGTCTCGGCGCAGGATTGTCTGGCCATAACATCGTTGATGTTCGCCATAGACAACATAGCCATCGCCCGTCAGAACCAACTCTCGGACGAGGACATGAAGGCTCTCGACGACTTGTCGCAGAAGCTCGACAGCCACCTCAACCGCATATCCGCCGCTCCGCGCAAAGGCGCAAAACAATAGTTCCGCCCGGGGCCAGCAGGGGGCCGCAAGGAGTTGAAGGGGCACAAGGAGTTGAAGGAGGCCGCAAGGAGTTGAAGGGGCCGCAAGGAGTTGAAGGGGCCACAAGGAGTTGAGGGGGCCGCAAGGAGTTGAAGGGGCACAAGGAGTTGTGCTGTAAGAAGTGAAAGTCTGGCAGGAAGCGAATAAGAGAGAGAACTGAGATAGTGACTTGACACGAGACCGAGAGGAGGCTTCATAAACAAGATCCGCACCGTACCTGCTGATAGAGACACAGACAGACGACAGAACAGATAAACGATATATTTACAGACGTTCTTTACATACGAAAATCTACCCGCATAGATTCCTTAAAGCTTTGCGAACCTGAACACTTTTTACATTGGGTCAACTCTCGGCTTTTCAAAATCAGGCCTTAACCGGTTTCGGCCGGTGTGTCTGCGGACACCGTTGGAAGATTGCGAACTCTCGGAGCCCCACACTTTGACTTATCGGCAGATTCGTCAAACAAGTTAAGGATTCTCTATGCGGGTTTTTTATTGCTTATACCGGCGGCCGGCACATGACCGCATATCGTCCACGCCGCCGAAAACATATTGTAGACATATAAATGTTTAATTGCCGTAAAGAAAACTACTTAAAAATATTAACAACCAACTAACAGTTCCAAAACATCATGGGTACACCGTTGATAATACTCATCACAGCCATCGTATCGGCTCTCATAGGAGCCGGCATATACGTGCTTGTGGCCACATTCATCACCAAGAATACCATCCACAAGCAATGTGCCGCCGCCCTAAAGGAGGCCGAGGCCGAGGGCGAAATGATCAAGAAGGAGAAGATTCTCCAAGCCAAGGAGAAGTTCATCCAGCTCAAGAGCGAGCACGACCGTCAGGTCAACGAACGCAACCAGAAGATCGCACAGAGCGAGCAGCGCGCCAAGCAGATGGAGGCCAATCTGGCGGCGCAGCAGCGCGAGCTCGACAACAAGATCAAGGATAACGACCGCCTCAAGGAGCAGGTACAGAACCAGCTGCAGAGCCTCAATGCCCGCAAGGAGGAGCTTGCGGGAGTCATCCGCGAGCAGAACACCCGTCTGGAGCAGATCTCGGGCATGAGCGCCGACGACGCCAAGAACATCCTCATCGAGAACATGAAGTCGGAGGCCAAGGCCGAGGCCGCAGCCTACATCAACGAGACAATCGAGGAGGCCAAGCTCACCGCCACGAAGGAGGCCAAGCGTATCATCGTCACCTCGATCCAGCGTGTAGCTACCGAGACGGCCATCGAGAATGCCGTTACGGTATTCAACATCGACAGTGACGAGGTCAAGGGCCGCATCATCGGCCGCGAGGGCCGCAACATACGTGCTCTGGAGGCCGCAACGGGTATCGAGATCATCGTCGACGACACGCCCGAGGCCATCATCCTCAGCGGTTTCGACCCCGTGCGCCGCGAGATCGCACGTCTGGCCCTGCACCAGCTCGTAACCGACGGCCGTATCCACCCCGCACGTATCGAGGAGGTCGTGGCCAAGGTCAAGAAACAGATCGAGGAGGAGATTGTCGAGGTGGGCAAGCGTACCGCCATCGACCTCGGAATACACGGACTCCACCCCGAGCTCATACGCCTTATCGGTAAGATGAAATACCGCTCGTCATACGGACAGAACCTTCTGCAGCACGCCCGCGAGACGGCCAACCTTGCAGGCATCATGGCCTCGGAGCTGGGACTCAACCCCAAGGCGGCACGCCGCGCAGGCCTTCTGCACGATATTGGCAAGGTGCCCGATGACGAACCCGAACTGCCGCACGCAATCATCGGTATGAAGCTTGCCGAGAAGTACAAGGAGAAGAGCGATATATGCAACGCCATCGGCGCCCACCACGACGAGGTGGAGATGACCTCCATGATCGCGCCCATCATACAGGTGTGCGACGCCATCTCGGGAGCCCGTCCGGGTGCCCGCCGCGAGGTTGTCGAGTCGTATATCAAGCGTCTGAAGGAGATGGAGGATATAGCCCTCTCATATCCGGGCGTTGTGAAGACATACGCCATACAGGCGGGCCGCGAGCTGCGCGTAATCGTCGGGGCCGACAAACTCTCGGATCAGGAGTCGGAGGCACTCTCGCACGACATAGCCAAGAAGATTCAGGACGAGATGACCTACCCGGGTCAGGTCAAGATCACCGTCATCCGCGAGACCCGAGCCGTCAGCTACGCCAAGTAGCAAACGTGCGACCGGCGCATGCCAGAAGCCGCAATTCCTTTCGGGGAGTTGCGGCTTTTGATCTTCTCATACATATATTGCCGTCAGCCGAGGCTGGACAATTTGACCGACTTGATAACTCTTTTGACACTTCGGCCGAAGCCGCCGTCCGACCATATTGTATATGTCGGGCGGAATCGGTATATTTGTCCTTACAGCTTAAAACAGCCATACTTATGAAGAGACTTCTCGCCGCAGCCGCCCTCACGGCGGCAATGGCCATAACTGGTGCCTGCACCTCGACCGAGGAGCTGGCACGCGACTTCGCCACGCCGCCCGAAACGGTACAGACAGGAATATATTGGTATTGGATCTCGGGCAACATATCCGAGGAGGGTGTCGTGCGCGACCTGCACGCCATGAAACGCGCCGGCATAAACCGCGCCTTCATCGGCAACATCGGACAGGACGGGCTCTATACCGAACGCAACGTCCTTATGATGAGCGACGAGTGGTGGAAGATACTCCACACGGCACTCAAGACCGCCTCGGAACTCGACATCGAGATCGGTATCTTCAACTCGCCCGGGTGGAGCCAGTCGGGCGGCCCGTGGGTCAAGCCCGACGAGGCGATGCGATACCTTGCCTCGGCACAGATCGAGGCCGAGGGCCCGCGCCACATCGAGACCACAATCGCAGCCCCCGCGGCCGATTTCGAGGATGTGCGTACGATAGCCTACCCCGCGCCCGAAGAGTATGCCTCACGTCCCGACGCTGCCATCAAGACCGACTTTGCGGCCGACAATGCCGCTGCCATCGCAGACGGCGATCCGGCAACGGGCATAACACTGCCTGCGGGCCGTGTCAATACCATAACATTCGACTGTGGAAAGCCATATACGGCCCGCTCGCTCACGCTCAAACTTCTCCCCTCGCCCGCAGCCTACGGCGCACGACTCGAGGCCGAAATCGACGGCACATATACCACCGTTGCCACCTTTACGGTAGACCGTTCGAACCCCGCCATAAATGTCGGATTCGATCCCTACGCCCCTGTGACGGTATCGTTCGCCGCAACGACGGCACGCCGGTTCCGCCTCGTGACGGATGCGGCGGCACAGCCGGGAGGCATAGCCGAAGCGGAGCTTTCAGCGCAGCCGCGCATAGCATCCTATGCCGAGAAGACGCTGGCCAAGATGTGCCAAACGCCGCTGCCATACTGGAACCACTACATGTGGCCCGTACAGGCCGAGATCGACAACAAGGCATACGCCATAGACCCCGCGTCGGTACAAGACATATCGGCGTCGATCGACTCGGAGGGCAACATCAAGTGGGATGTCCCCGAAGGCCGCTGGATCATCATGCGCACGGGTATGGCCCCCACGGGTGTGACCAACGGCCCCGCCACGCCCGAAGCCACGGGACTCGAGATCGACAAGATGAGCAGCCGCCATGTACGCACACACTTCGACGCCTTCATCGGAGAGATTCTGCGCCGCATACCTGCCGAGGACCGCAAGACATTCAAGGTCGTGGTACAGGACAGCTACGAGACCGGCGGCCAGAACTTCACCGACGACTTCATGCAGACATTCGAGTCGGTCTACGGATACTCGATGCTGCCCTACCTGCCCGCATATTACGGTTATGTCGTGGGGGATCAGGACCGCAGCGACCGCTTCCTATGGGATCTGCGGCGCCTCATAGCCGACCAAGTGGCATATCAATATGTCGGCGGGCTGCGTGACGTAAGCCACGAGCACGGGCTCACGACGTGGCTCGAATGCTACGGCCACTGGGGATTCCCGGGCGAGTTCCTCCTGTACGGAGGTCAGTCGGACGAGATTGCGGGCGAGTTCTGGAGCGCCGGCAGCCTCGGCGACATCGAGAACCGCGCAGCCTCGTCATGCGGACACATCTACGGCAAGACCCTCATCTGGGCCGAGTCGAACACCTCGGGCGGACCGGCCTATTCACGCGCACCCGTCGACATGAAACAGCGCACCGACCGTTTCTTTGCCGAAGGTATCAACGCCTCGCTGCTGCACCTCTACATCGAGCAGGCCGATACGTCGCGATACCCGGGCATAAACGCTCCCTTCGGCAACGAGTTCGACGCAAACAATACGTGGTTCAGCCAGATGGATCTCTTCACCGACTACCTGAAACGCTGCAACTACATGCTGCGTCAGGGCCTCAACGTCGCCGACGTCGCATACCTCATAGGCGAGGATGCGCCCAAGATGACGGGCGAGCAGTCGCCCGCACTGCCTGCAGGCTACCAGTTCGACTACATCAACGCCGAGGTGATAATGCGCGACGCCAACGTCAGCCACGGACGCATAACACTCCCACACGGAACATCATACCGAGTACTTGTACTGCCGCCCGTCGAGACGATGCGGCCCGAGCTGCTAGAGAAGATCGGGCGTATGGTCAGCGACGGCGCCATCCTGCTCGGCCAACCGCCACGCCGCTCGCCCAGCATGCAGAACTACCCCGCAGCCGATGCCGAGGTTGAGCGCATGGCGCGCAGCATGTGGGGCGGATGCTTCGACACCAAGGGCGCCAACGACTACGGCAAGGGCCGGATATACAACGGCTGCTCTCTCGAAGAGATCTTCGCCGAGATAGACCTCGAACCCGACTTCAGCGTCGAGAGCGGCGCACCGCTGCTCTACAACCACCGTTCGATGATGGGTGCGGAGATATACTTCGTCTCGAACCAGAGCGGCGCCGCAGTCGACGCCACACCCGAGTTCCGCGTAGACCCGACCCTCGCACCCGAGCGTTGGAATCCCGTCGACGGCTCGATCACATCACTGCCGCAATTCGAGGCAACAGCAACGGGAATACGCATGCCGCTGCATCTGGAGCCCCTCGAGAGCTGCTTCATCGTATTCCGCGGCAAAGGCTCGCCCAAGGCGGGCGATAACAACCCCGCGCCCGCATCTGCCGTAGAGATATCGGAGCCGTGGCACGTAGCCTTCGACGGCAAGCTCTCATCGCCTGCACCAATTGAGATGGCCTCGCCCGCAGACCTTGCGCAGAATGCCGACCCCGAAATACGGTACTTCTCGGGAACGATAACCTACACGACGGAGTTCGATCTCGACGACGCCAGCGCCGCACGCGTGCTTCTCAATCTGGGGCGCGTCGAGTCGATGGCAAAGGTATATGTGAACGACCGCTATGCCGGCGGCGCATGGTGCCCGCCATACAAGGTCGACATTACGCAGTGCGTCAAGAAGGGCCGCAACACGTTGCGCGTGGAGGTCGTGAACAAGTGGGTCAACCGCATCGTCGGCGACATGCAGCTGCCGCCCGAACAGCGCAAGATCTCGCTTCTGGTCAACCCCTACGATGCCTCTACGCCACTGCCCCCGTCGGGCCTCCAGCAGGCGGTAACCGTCGAGACATACGAATAGGCCGCTCGGGATACACCTACAACCGAGAAAGCGGACTTCCCTGCAAGGAAGTCCGCTTTCATTTAATTATGCATACGTCATCCGAAGGTACATACATCCAACATACCATGCGGATTCGTACATCCTATAAAACCCACATGTCGCAACAGATAACGCAACCTCGCAGCCAGACCACGTCGGCCGCAGCCGATAAAAAAGGCCTGCGTCCGATTAGGGCGCAGGCCATTGTCACGTCTTGCGGCACCGAGGCCACCTCAAATCATTAATATCCCGGGTTCTGAACCAGATTGGGGTTGATGTTGATCTGGTCCTGCGGGATTGCCATCCAGTAGTTGCGCGGCGTCTCGAAGGTACGCACCTGCGCGCCCTCGTACACGTCCGTCACCTGATAGAACTCCTCGGTGGTGCGGCCCGCCAGATTCCAGCTCTTGGGCGTACGCTGGATATAGTCGCCGGCCAGCTTCCAACGACGCAGGTCGAAGTACCAGCGGCCCTCGAAAACGAACTCGCTCATACGCTCGCGACGGATAGCGTCGATAAGCGTCTGTCCCGTCGGGGTGCCGCCCACACGCGCCCACGATACCTCGAAGTTCGGAAGTCCGGCACGGTTGCGCACCTTGTTCAGATAACGCAGACCCTTCTCGCTGAGCGTTCCCGTATACTCAGCCTCAGCCTCGGCATAGTCGAGATATACCTCCGCAAAGCGGATGTAGGGATACGAGTACTTGTTGTAGGTGAACGACTTGCTCGATACGGTGTACGAATCGGCCTTCGATACCCACTTCTTCACGTAGTAACCCGTACAGGTCTGGTACTCGTTGCTCGTGTTGCCGTCGTTCTGCTGCTCCTCGCCGCGGTGGCACTTCAGCACGATCGTCTTGCCGTTGATATCGTACTCGCCGCGGTCATAACCGATGGCCGCATAGAAACGAGGCTCGCGGTTGCGGTGCAGCAACACCGTACTGTCACCCGGAGCGATCGAGTAGAGATCGAGATCCTTCGTCTCGGGATCGACATCCATCGGCAGACCGTTCTTCGAGAGGAAGACCTCAACGGCGTCGAACGTCGGAACGAAATATCCGCGGAAGCCGTTGCTGCTGTACGACGAGTAACCGATACGCGGAGCCATGTTCTTCGTGTTGTAGCTGATGTTGCCCTGATTGTTGTACGAGAAGAGGTGCTCGATATTGTTGTAGAACATCGACGAACCGTCGTTGCCCACGAATGCCGCACGGTAGTTGTTGTAACCGCGCTCGAAGTCGTCCTTGCCCTGATCATCGGCCTCATAGAGTCCGAAGCCGTCGGCCTCACCCTGAAGGATGGCCTCCTCGGCCGCATCCATAGCCTTCTTCCACAGCTCCTTGTCGTAGGTCTGCGAGATGAGGTGCGTGCCGTCGGGGTTCACGAAGTCGCCATACCACTCCGAATTGCCGTTCACCTGCGGCGAGGCGGCAAAGAGCCATGCACGCGCCTTCAACGCCTTGGCCAGCGTCTTGGTGGCACGGCCCCAATAGAGGTTGTCGTGCGTCTCGGGAAGATACTTCGCAGCCTCGTCATACATGTCCGAGATGAACTGCGTACACTCCAGATAGGTCGAACGCGGCACATTCAGATCTTCGTCCGTCGAGAGCTCGTGCTTGACCAGAATGATCGGGCCGTAATACTCCAGAAGCGTCTGGTGCAGGTAAGCGATAGCCCAATAGCCCTCACCCTTCCAGAGGTTCTTCTCGGCCTCCGTGGCGTCGGGCACACGGTCGGCATTGGCGATAAGGTTATAGGCATTGCGGATACCCTCCCACATGCGGTAGTCTACCAGCGCGCCTGCGGGATACTTGATGGCCGACTGCGACCACATGGCGACATAGGTGTTCGACGGGGTCTCATAGTTGTTGTAGACCATACTCTTCCACTTGAAGTACTGAACCGACCCGTAGAATCCCGACATCATATCGCCGCCGCAGATCTCGAGCGACGACTGGAAATAGAAGCGGTTGGGCATGTACCAGTAGAGCGAGCTGGCAAACTCGTCGGTCTGGATGTGAGTCTTGTAGAGGTCGTCGATCGTGGGTTTTCCTTCGGGAATCACATCGAGGAAATTACACGAGGCGGCCCCGAAGGCCATTGCCAAAATTATGATTAATTTTTTCATATTTATTTCCTGTATTAGAAGTGATACTGAAGTCCGATTTTAACCGTACGCTGCAGCGGGTACGAAAGACCGTTGCCGTTGCCCTTCTCGGGGTCCCAGTAATCAAACGGCGAGATGGTGAACAGGTTGCTGCCCGCTACGTAGATACGGAAGTTGCGGATCGAATATCCTATCTCGAGGCTCTTCAGACGAAGGTAGTTGGCCTTGCGCAGATAGTAGGTCGAAGCCTGCGTGTTGTTGTCGCTGGCGATTGAGGTCAGACGCGGATACTCGGCATCGGCGCGGTTGTTGTCCCACGACCAGTGGTTGTCGGCGATGTACTGCACGATACCGAAGCCCGAATTGGCCGACGTACAGAACGGGTGGTGGTCATACATGCGGATCTGGTAGTTGCCCGTGCCTTGGAACATGAACTGGAAGTCCCATGCCTTGTACTTGATCGTACTGCCGAAACCGTACATGATCTCCGGAATGTAGGGTGTATCGTTCCACACGTAGTCGTTGGCGTCAACCACGCCGTCATCGTTGACATCCTTATACTTGATATCACCCACGTAGTAGGTACCGAACTTCTGCTCGGGGCTGTTGTCGATCTGCTCCTGCGAAGTGAACAGGCCCTCTGCCACAAGCACCTGATGCGCCTGCATCGGGTGGCCCACCTTCGACAGATGGCGGTTCTGCTCGGGGTACTCGGGCTCATCCATGGCGCGCACCTCGTTGTGGGCGTAGGTGAACGTACCGCGTACCTGCACCGTCAGATCCTCGTTGATGACCTTGTTGTAGTTGAGCGAGATGTCGACACCCTCGTTGTTCACCTCGCCGAGGTTGGCGTAGGGAACCGTCGCACCCATACCGGCCGTAGCCGAGAGGCTGTTGCGCTGCATGAAGATGTTGTAACGGTGCTCGCGGAAGTAGTCGGCCGAGATCGAGAGCGACTCGAAGAGCTCCAGATCGATACCGACGTTCATCTTGTCGGCGATCTCCCACGTGGCGTCCACGTTACCGTAGGTGTCGATGTAACCCGAACCGTGGTAGGTGAAGTTCTGACCGAAGTAATATCCGCGGCTGCCCATGTTGACCGTCGTCAGGTAGGGGAAACGTATCGCCAGAGCGTCGTTACCGACCTCACCGTACGATCCGCGCAACTTGAGGTTCGAGACCGTCTTCTTGAGCGGGGCGAAGAACTTCTCGTTCGAGATGTTCCATCCCAAAGCCACCGAGGGGAAGAATCCGAAACGCTTGCCTGCGGCGAAGTTCTCCGAACCGTTGTAACCGAAGTTGGCCTCGACGTAGTAGCGGCGGTCGTAGTTGTAGGTGACACGTCCGGCAAGGCCCTGCTCGCGGAAGGGGAGCAGCTGCTCCTCCGACGAACCCGTCGCGTTGTTCACCTTCTCCTTCATGTGGTAGACGAAATCCACTCCCACATCGTGCTTGCCGAAGGTGCGGGCGTAGTTGACCGAACCCTGCAGCGACCACTCGTGGTAGCCGTCGTGCGATACCGAGCTGGTAAGATAGGTGTTACCCTCGGTACCGATGCTCGAGGTGGTAAAGTTGTAGGTGCCGTCGGCGTTGACCGTATAGTCGTCATCGACGCGGAAATAATAGGGCGTCATGTAACGGTTCGTGGCAGCGTATGAGTAGTTGTAGAACGATACCAGCGCCTTGGCCGAAAGTCCCTTGGTCACCATGTCGAGATTCTGGTCGATGTTGAAGGCCGCCGTGATGTACGAATAGTAACGCTTCTTGTATCCCGAGCTCATGCGCGCATAGGGGTTCAGCTCCGTAGAGCCCGTATCCCACGAGTTGTTGTTACCGTAGCGCACAAACGTATCGCCGTCCTCGGCAGGCAGCACCGCAGGGAAACGTGCCGGATTGGCTCGCATAACCCAATAGAAGAGGTCGCTGGTCGACTCGTAAGGCGTATTGTTGTACTGCAGCTGGGTATTGATCTTGAGCGACACCTTCGTCGTGTTGGTCATCATGGCCGAGACGTTGCTCTGGAACAGATACTTCTGGTTGTTCATCGTGATGTCGAGCGGCGTCTCCTTGGGCTTCTTCAGAATACCGTTCTCGTTGTAGACCGACGCATTGAGGAAGTAATCCACACGCTCGCCGCCGCCGCGCAGCGAGAGGTTGAATCGCTGGTTCACGGCAAAATCCTTGAACAGCATGTCATACCAGTCGTTGTCGGGGAAGATGTAGGGATTCAGGTGCTGGCGCGTACCCTCGATCTTCTCGTCCGAGTAGAAGGGAACGTACTGCGTACCCGTAGCGCGGGCCTCGTTGTACTTGGCCTCGTTGAAGAGCTCCATGTAGGTAACCGCGTCGGCTACATCCTGTACGCGCGTAGGCATCGAGAAGGTGTTGTCGATGGTGACGTTCACGGCCAGCTTCTCCGAGTTGCGGCCCTCCTTGGTGGTGATGATGATCACACCGTTGGCACCGCGCGAACCGTAGAGCGCCGTTGCCGTCGCATCCTTCAGCACCGAGAAAGACTCGATCGACTCGGGAGGTATGTTGCCCAACATCTGGGCCGTGATCTCCACGCCGTCCAGCACGATCAGGGCTCCCGTGTTCGAACCGAAGGTCGAGATACCGCGGATGTAGAACGCAGCGCTGTCGTAGCCCGGCTCGCCCGAACCCTGCGTGGCAATCACACCCGCAATGTTACCGGCAAACGAAGTGGTAAGGTTACTCGAGGTAACGACCAGATCGCTCGGCTTGACGGCCTGCACGGCACCCACCAGCGACTCCTTCTTCTGCGTACCGAATCCGACCACCACGACCTCGTCGATCTTCGTGCTCTGCTGGATCATCGTCACCAGAGTGAACAGATAGGGATCGTCGACGGGGATCTCCTTCACGTCGTAGCCCAGCATGTCGAAGACCACGGTCTTGGCACCCTTGGGCAGCTTGAGCTCATATTGACCGTTCGCGTCGGTGGCAACACCCACCTCGGGCGCCTCCTTGACGTAGATAGCCACACCTGCAAGCGGCTTGTTGTCGGACGATCCGATGACGATACCTTTCAATACACCGTCCTGCTGCTGATCGGCATCGACGACGGCCTCCGTACGGCTGCCGCGCTCAGATGTCCGATCCTTCACACCGGCGGCAAACGTCGTCTGCGCGCCCAACCCCAGCAGAAGTCCCACACATACGGCAACAGCCCCGAAGCCGCGCTTGGCATGACGTGAGATTCCACTTTCAAAGTAAAGTTTCCTCATAGGTTTTACGTTAGAATTAAAAAACAGTTTCCACATAAATATCCTCCCGTGCAGATGGCCGCTGGAGGGAATCCAAAGAATAGACGATACACGCACGCGGGCCGTCGCCCGATACGTGCCGCCGCACAGTACAACAACACTTTGCGTTCTGTCTCATGCCCGCCCCGCGACACCCCGCCGTTGCCGCGTCGCACACACGCCGTACCGATGGCAAAAGTCTCATTACGGGATGGCCGCAACCGTCATGACGGAATATTTCAATGGCTATGGGCATTGTGCAAAACTTTCATCTCGACGATCCGCAACTCGCTCCTGCCGGCATGACATACATTCCAATTTCTGCATCGCCGCAGCGCGGGGCCTCTCGTCTCGATCCCTTTTTCGCCCGATCCGCCGCACCGGAGCGGCATTCTGATTCAGAAATCGGGCTTTCAATCCAAAACAAATTTAAGCACATTGCAAAATACCATCAAATTTTTTTGCGTTAAATTTTTGTTTCAATATTTCACGCGTGTCGCCCGCAAGGGGCACACGCCTGACCTTTTCAAGCATTATTGTCGTTCCATAGGATCCGCCCGCGCTGCCGTTCAACACATTAGCCTTACGGATAGCCGTTACGCCCGACAAGCCTCCGTTGCCGCAACGTCAGTCGCACAACACCGCAGGCGGAACCTTATCAGAGCCTCGGCGGCCCCTTTTTCCACGGTTGAAGTCCGTACGGCAAGGCTTCGACATGAAACCATACCGACAGACGACGCCCACGCATCATGGCCGCAGGCACGCTTCGCAACCGCGGCCGCAAGATGCATATATGGGACCCGCCCTCACATGCCATACTCCCCCGCCACAAGCGGGATAACCGCACGCACCGGCATGCCATATCATAATAGAAAGGGGATATTTCCTTTGACGGAAATATCCCCTTATGGAGATGCAAGCGCTATAAGCCGAGTTCTGTCACCCTTTACAGGGGTCTCTATCATTTATCTACGACCGCAGTCACCTGCGGCCTCCAGCAACCTACCCCTCGACATCGGACGAGCAACCCTTAATTGTCGATATACATGGTCTTGCAACCCGCAAGGCGTACAGCCGGACGACATTGCTGCCTCCGCGGTGGGCTCTTACCCCGCCTTTTCACCCTTACCGGCCGACGGCACAGGCCGCGGCAGGCGGTTATTTTCTGTTACGCTACTACACCCTCACGGACGTCGAGCCGTTAACTCGTGCGGCGCTCTGCGTTGCTCGGACTTTCCTCCCTCCGCCGAAGCGGACAGCGATAGAGCGCGCTTGCATTTTTTATCTTTATCTTCTTTGACCGGACGGTCTCCCGTACGGACGCCATACATCACCTCGCGGCTACGATATTACATCTACCTTCAGCGGCATCATCCATTATATCTACACCCGCTCCCCCGACATCGTCTCCGCCTCTTCCGGCTTGACGATATCTTTTCCGGCTCCGATTCGCCGCATTTATTCCACACAGCTTCCGCGGCATCCCGATACGGCGGCATTTTACCACTCCCGCGCCCCGTTAACGGCCCACGGGCTTGATATCCTTGATACGCAGCTGCGTGGTAACCGTACCGCGGTAATGGTTCTCGACGATCTGGTAACATACGTCGATGGCCTTGCCCGAGCGTATCCACTCATAGTGGGTCGGCTGCTGGAAGGCGATGGTCTGCATCGTCGTATTTGGTTTCTGTTTCTGTACCAGATCCATACGCAGATGCTCCATCTCCGCGCCCACAAGCCGTGCGTCGCCGTGGTTGCTTGCCCCGTAGGTGACGAACACCGGAGCCGTATTCCCGGGCCCGAAGGGCTGGAAACTGTTCAGCTGGCGGTAGAACGCCGGCGTGATGTCCGAGAAGAGCAACTCGCTGTCGATATCGACCTGCGGGATAAGTATCTGCGGGTCGATATGTGCCTCGACATAGTCGTTGAAGCGTTTGGTGAAGGCTTCGACATTCTCGGGGCGCATCGTAAGGCCCGCGGCATACATGTGGCCGCCGAAGTTCTCCAGAAGGTCGGAGCACGACTCCACGGCTTGGTAGAGGTCGAAGCCCGGAACCGAGCGCGCCGAACCCGTAACGAAACCGTTGCTCATCGTGAGCACCACCGTCGGACGGTAGTAGGTCTCGATAAGGCGCGAGGCCACGATACCCACGATACCCTTCATCCACTTCGGGTTGTAGATGACGGTACTCTTGAGCGCCTTCATCTCGGGATGCGACTCGATGTAGTCGTGCGCCTCCTGCGTCACGCTGCGGTCGATGTTCTTGCGATCCTGATTGTAGGCATCGATTATGCTGCAGAACTCCTGAGCCTGTTTGTCATTACCCTCGATAAGCAGGTTAACCGCCGCATGGCCGCCCGAGGGGGCCGCATTCTCGTCGTGCTCGTCCATACGCATACGCCCTGCGGCATTGATGCGCGGCCCGATCTTGAAGACGATATCGTCGATGGTGATGTTGTGCTTGTCCAGACCGCAGATCTTGATTATCGAGTGCAGTCCCGACGAGGGCATACGGTTCAACCGCTCCAGCCCGTAATAGGCCAAGATACGGTTCTCACCCGTCAGAGGGACGATGTCGGAGGCGATGCTCACCACCAACAGATCGAGCAGATGCTCGATTTCGGAAAACGGGATGCCGTGCTTCATGGCATAGGCCTGCACCAGCTTGAAACCTACGCCGCAGCCCGACAGCTCGTCGAACGGATAGTTGCAGTCGGCCCGCTTGGGGTCGAGCACCGCCACCGCCGCCGGAATCTCGTCGGCAGGCAGGTGGTGGTCGCAGATAATGAAATCAACACCCTTTTCCTTTGCATAGACAACCTTCTCCACGGCCTTGATACCGCAATCGAGGGCTATTGTCAACGTCACGCCCTTGCGCGCTGCGAAGTCGATACCCCTGATCGATATGCCGTAGCCGTCGTTGTAACGGTCGGGGATGTAGAAAACAAGGTTCTTGTGACCTATCTGGCGAAGAAACTTGTATACCAACGCTACGGCCGTGGTGCCGTCCACGTCGTAGTCGCCATAGACCATGATCTTCTCATTGTTGGCCACGGCGCGCTCGATGCGCTCCACCGCCTTGTCCATATCCTTTATCAGGAACGGATCGTGCAGATCGGAGAGCTGAGGGTTGAAAAACTTATTCGCCTTTTCTACGGTGTCTATGCCTCGTTGTACAAGTAGGTTGGTCAGAACGGGCGACATCCGAAGGTGGCTCGCAAGTCGGGCCACGGCCTCGGGATCGCCATGGGGTCTCACCACCCATCGCTTCTCTATAGGCATAACTTACGTTTTTATTATTTATATATTTTAACATTTAATTTCTCGGCTAAATGACGTACCAGACGTCGTTTCACATCTTCAAAGTCGACCTTGCGCCCCACTTCGCGCTCGAGGCTCGTGACGCCGCGGTCGGTAAAACCGCACGGATTGATATGGCTGAAATATCGCAGGTCGGTCGATACGTTGAGTGCCAGACCGTGCATCGTAACGAAACGCGACGAACGCACTCCGATGGCGCAAATCTTGCGTGCGCGCGCCTTCTCGGGCTCGATCCATACGCCCGAAGCGCCCGCTATGCGTCCCGCCTCGACACCCCACTCGGCGACCGTATCGATCACGGCACCCTCCAGAGAGTCGATATAGTCCCTCAGGCCGATGCCCAGACGCTCCAGATCGACTATCGGATAGGCTACGATCTGACCCGGGCCGTGGAAGGTGACGTCGCCGCCGCGGTCTATGTGGTAATACTCGGCGCCGATCGAGCGCAGGTAAGCCTCGCTTACCAGCATGTTCGACTCCTTGCCGCTCTTGCCCAACGTATAGACGGGATTGTGCTCCACCGTCAGCAGCCATCCGGCCTGCTGCGGTGTCAGCGCAGCGATGGCGGCATCCGCCGGAGCCTCGGCGAAGAGCGCAGGCGCGCCCTTTGCCCGCAGCACGGCGTCGAACAACGCCCGCTGCAGAGCCCAGCATTCGCCATAGCCCATACGGCCAAGATCTCTGTACAATACCTCCATACGCACGCTCTTTCCAACGTACGCCCGCGTCCGCGACGGAGGGTCGCCCCACCACGTCACATTACGCCCGTGCCTTGCCTCTTACGCTCTGCAGAGCGGCATCGGCCAGATATGACGACCGCACCAGCGGTGCGCTCGCACAGTAGCTGAAGCCCATCTCCAAGGCCCGGAGTCTGTACCATTCGAATTTCTCGGGAGTGATATACGCCGCAACGGGATAGTGCTCCAGAGATGGCCGAAGGTACTGACCAAGCGTTACAATCTCGACACCCGCATTACGCAGGTCCCGCAAGGTTTGCAATACTTCATCATCGCTCTCGCCAAGTCCGACCATCAGTCCACTCTTCGAGACCGCGCCGCTGCGGGAGATCAACTCCAGTGTACGCAGGCTCGTGCGATACTTCGCGCGGGAGCGTACAAGCGGCGTGAGTCGCTCGACGGTTTCGATGTTGTGCCCGATGATGTCGGGCGCGGACGCCGCCACGATCTCTATGAGATCGGCCCGTGCGTCCAGATCGGGAATAAGGAGCTCAATTGTTGCGTCGGGATTCTCTTTGCGCACGGCCCTGACCGTGGCGGCCCAATGAGCGGCGCCGCCGTCCGCAAGGTCGTCGCGCGTAACAGAAGTTACGACGACATGCCGCAGCCCCATCAGCCTCACGCTCTCGGCCACCTGCCGGGGCTCCGAGGCGTCGGGTGCAAGGGGAATGCCTGTCTTTGTGGCGCAGAACCGACATCCGCGCGTGCATATATCACCCAGAATCATGAAGGTAGCCGTTCGGCGGCGCCAACATTCGGCCTTGTTGGGGCAGAGTCCGCTGCTGCATATCGTGTGCAGGGAGTGCTCCTTGACGATGCGTTCGACCTCGGCCGAGCCGTCGTCGCTGCGCAGTCGTATCTTCAGCCATTCGGGTTTATGCAATACATTCACCTTGTCATAAAACTTCGGCATTTTAAGTTCATTATTTTCCAATTGATGCAAAGATACTAAAAAAAACAAAACAGCGGCGACTTTGCCCGTAAAATACTTCCGGCGTATGATTTTTTTTACTACTTTTGTTAGTCCGCGGGCACCCCCGCAGACCCTAAACGCCACAACAGATGAAAGATACCCTGAAATTTTACAACGACTTTCCCAAACAGGGAATCGTATTCGTTGACATCATCCCCTTCCTGCAGGACAAAAAGACTTTCCGACAGCTCGTCGACGAGCTGGGCAAGTGCCTCACGGCGCCCAACATCGCGGCCCCCGAGGCCCGCGGGTTCCTCTTCACGGCGCCGCTGCTGGTGACCGATCCCCGCGTCGAGAACATCATCCCCATACGCAAGAGCGGCAAGCTGCCATTCGCCGAGGGCGACCTGTGCGAGGTGAAGGTGGAGAAGGAGTACGGTTTCGACAAGCTCTACTACCGCATAAGCGACATCGCCGCAGGGCGTGCCGACAACGGCCTGTTCCACATAGCCGTCATAGACGACGTGCTGGCTACGGGCGGAACGGCCGAGGGCATAGCCCAGTCGCTCCTTTCGCAGAAGATCACCGTCGACGGCAAGGAGTACGGCGTGGCCATCGACGAGTTTATCTTCATCGTCGAGCTGGACGGCCTGAGCGGCCGCAAGCGCCTCGAAAAGATCGCCCCCGTCAAGACGCTCATACATCTTTAGCGTCGGCCAAGATACGGTTTTACGGCCGCCGCCGACAACACGGCCGCCGGCCCCGATATCACACGAAGAGCCTTTCCGCCAAGGAGAGGCTCTTTTCATTTGCCGCCCTGCCGCAAGCACGCCGACTGCGCACGAGCGGCCCTGCACGGTATATATCAGGGTGCGAAGTGTCAAAAATCGGCCGCCGGCTTGACACTTGAGTTTATATTTCGTATATTTGCGGACTTCCGTTGCAGGCCGGAAAACGCTTCCGACCGCAGCCGCGAAGAGGCATTGTTTTCGACAATTAAAATTTATACGCGCCATATGAAATTCAACGAGTACAAAGGACTCGATCTGCCGAAAACGGCAGAGGAGGTTTTGAAGCGTTGGGATGCCGACGACACCTTCGGCAAGAGCATCTCCACGCGTGAGGGTCATCCGACATTCGTATTCTACGAGGGTCCCCCCTCGGCAAACGGTATGCCCGGCATACACCATGTCATGGCGCGTACCATCAAGGATACGATCTGCCGATACAAGACCCAGCGCGGATATCTCGTCCGCCGCAAGGCCGGATGGGACACCCACGGCCTGCCCGTAGAGTTGGGCGTGGAGAAGAAGCTCGGAATAACCAAGGAGGACATCGGACGCAAGATCTCGATCGAGGAGTACAACCGCACCTGCCGCAAGGCCGTGATGGAGTTCACGGACGTATGGCGTGATTTGACGCACAAGATGGGTTACTGGGTCAACATGGACGACCCCTACATCACCTACGACAACAAGTATATCGAGACGCTGTGGTACCTGCTCAAGCAGCTCTACGACAAGGGCCTGCTCTATAAGGGCTACACCATACAGCCCTACTCGCCCGCGGCCGGAACGGGTCTGTCGACGCACGAGCTGAACCAGCCGGGCTGCTACCGCGACGTGAAGGATACGACCTGTACGGCGCAGTTCGAGATCGTGCGCGACGCCAAGAGCGAGAAGCTCTTCGAGGGCGTGGACGGCAAGCTCTACTTCCTTGCATGGACCACCACACCGTGGACGCTGCCTTCGAATACGGCGCTGGCCGTAGGCCCCGCGATCGAATACGTGCGCATCAAGTGCCGCAACCCCTATACCGACGAGCCGCAGCATGTAATCATGGCCAAGGCCCTCGTCGGCACATACTTCACCAAGAAGATGGAAGGCACGTTCGAAGTGGAGGACAAGACGTGGCTCGGCCACGAGCTGGAGGGCGTGCGTTACCGTCAGCTCATACCGTGGGTGAAGCCCCTTGCCGAGTACGGCGACGCCTTCCGCGTGATTCTGGGCGACTACGTCACCACGTCGGACGGTACGGGTATCGTACACATAGCCCCCACGTTCGGTGCCGACGATGACCGCGTGGCAAAGGCCGCAGGCATCGCCCCGCTCTTCATGATAGACAAGGCGGGCAAGACGCAGCCGATGGTCGACCGAAAGGGACGTTTCTTCCTTCTGGAGGATCTCGACCCGCAGTTCGTCAAGGATAATGTCGACACGGCCCAATACGGCGAGTATGCCGGCCGCTACGTCAAGAACGCCTACGACGAGACCCTTCCGGCCGATGCCCCCACGCTCGACATCGACCTGTCGGTCATGCTCAAGTCGCAGAACAAGGTCTTCAAGATCGAGAAGCACACCCACTCGTACCCCCACTGCTGGCGTACCGACAAACCGGTGCTCTACTACCCGCTCGACTCGTGGTTCATACGCACCACGGCGCTGCGCGACCGCATGATAGAGCTCAACCGCACGATCCACTGGAAACCCGAATCGACCGGATCGGGGCGTTTCGGCAAGTGGCTCGAGGGTCTGGTCGACTGGAACCTGTCGCGTTCGCGTTTCTGGGGCACGCCGCTGCCCATCTGGGCTACGGAGGACTACTCGGAGCTGAAGTGCATAGGCTCCGTTGCCGAACTTATGGAGGAGATCGACAAGAGTATCGCCGCCGGCAACATGACCGAAAACCCGTACAAGAATTTCCGCGTGGGCGACATGTCGGCCGAGAACTACTCGACCGAGCGCATCGACCTGCACCGTCCCTATGTCGACAGCATCGTCCTCACCTCGTCGAAGGGTGAGCCCATGCGCCGCGAGAGCGACCTGATAGACGTGTGGTTCGATTCGGGAGCCATGCCCTACGCCCAGATACACTACCCCTTCGAGCACAGCGAGACGTTCGACAAGGTCTTCCCAGCGGACTTCATCGCCGAGGGTGTCGACCAGACGCGCGGCTGGTTCTTCACGCTGCACGCCATAGCCTCGATGCTCTTCGACTCGGTAGCCTTCCGCAACATCATCTCGAACGGTCTGGTGCTCGACAAGAACGGCAACAAGATGTCGAAGCGTCTGGGCAACGCCGTAGACCCGTTCGAGATACTCTCGACATACGGTGCCGACGCAACGCGCTGGTATATGATCTCGAACTCGCAGCCGTGGGACAACCTCAAGTTCGACCGCGAAGGCGTCGACGAGGTACGCCGCAAGTTCTTCGGTACGCTCTACAACACCTACTCGTTCTTCGCCCTCTATGCCAATGTCGACGGCTTCACGGGCAAGGAGCCGGAGATCCCCGTATCCGAGCGTCCCGAGATCGATTGCTGGATCATATCACTGCTCAACACACTGATAAAGGACGTTACGCGCTACCTTGACGATTACGACCCGACGCCCGCGGCACGCGCCATACAGGATTTCGTCGGCGAGAACCTCTCGAACTGGTACGTGCGCCTCAACCGCAAGCGTTTCTGGGGCGGCGGCATGAGCGACGACAAACTCGCCGCATATCAGACCCTCTACACATGTCTGGAGACGGTATCGATGCTGGCGGCGCCATTCGCACCCTTCATCACCGACCGTATCTTCACCGACCTGAACGCCGTGAGCGGACGCCACACCGAGTCGTCCGTACACCTCGCACTCTTCCCCGAGGCCGACGAGAGCCTTATCGACACGGAGCTTGAGCAGACGATGGATATTGCCCAGCGCGTCTCGTCGATGGTGCTGGCGCTGCGCCGCAAGGTCAACATCAAGGTTCGCCAGCCGCTGACCAAGATCATAATCCCCGTACTCGACGCCGCTACGGCCCGACATATCGAAGCGGTAAAGAGTCTCATTGCAAGCGAGGTGAACGTCAAGCAGATCGAGCTGCTGAGCGACACCACGGGCGTTATCACCAAACGCATAAAGCCCAACTTCAAGACCCTCGGCCCCAAGTACGGCAAGTACATGAAACAGATCGCGGCCCTGACTGCAACCTTCACTCAGGAGCAGATCGCCGCCATCGAGGTTGCCGACGAGACGTTGCTCGACGTGGGCGGCGAGAAGATCGCCGTGACGCCCGCCGATTTCGAGATCACCTCGGAGGATATGCCCGGATGGCTCGTGGCGACGGAGGGCAAGCTCACCGTGGCGCTCGACATAACCGTGACGGAAGAGCTGCGCCGCGAGGGCGTGGCACGCGAGTTGATAAACCGCATACAGAACATACGTAAGGACTCGGGATTCGAGGTCACGGACAAGATCCGCGTGCAGATCGAGCTCAAGCCGCAGGTGGAGGGCGCCATCGCCGACTTTGCCGACTACATAGCCTCACAGACGCTCGCCGTTGAGGTTACGGGCGCGGCCGAGCCGCAGGGAGCATTCGTCGTCGACACCGATGTCAATGACGAGCCGCTGCGCATAGCCGTCACGCGCGTGCAGGGCGCATAGCTCACCTTTTAATATGAAAGATTTGGCCGTTTACGAAAAATAAGCTATCTTTACGTAACAACCTTATAACTTTATAACCGCTATGGCAGAGGAGAGAGTAAGATATGGTGACGCCGATCTGGCCGAGTTCAAGCAGATAATACTCAAAAAACTCGAACAGGCTCGTGCTGACTACGAGCTGCTGCGCTCCACCATAACACATTCGGGCGACAACGACACGGAGGATACCTCGCCCACGTTCAAGGTCCTCGAAGAGGGTGCCACAACCCTCTCGAAGGAGGAGAGCGGACGTCTGGCAGCCCATCAGTTGAAGTTCATCCGCAATCTTGAGATGGCGTTGGTGCGTGTCGAGAACAAGACCTACGGCATCTGCAAGACCACAGGCAAACTTATCCCCAAGGAGCGTCTGCTGCGTGTACCCCATGCTACGGAGTGCATCGAGGCCAAGGAGAAGCGCAAGCCGTAATCCCGATCCCGCCCCGCCGCACAAGCACATTGCGCAGGCACACCGCTTAAGATCAAATCGACACCTCGATGTCAGTTCAAGGTATCAAGACCAAGACGGAAGCGGGCCGCCGCATAAGATGAGGGCAGCGAGCCGACCGGCAAGGCTGACAGGCAGAGTGCGACATGGGAATGCAGCTATGGGAAAAGCGGCGGATGTTGGGAATTTCTCCACGGGGAGACGATAATGCCTCGGAATAAAACAGGGAGCACGGATTCTGAAAATCCGTGCTCCCTGTTTTTATATACATTCCGCAGCCTGCACACGACGGCAAAACAAAGCGGCCGGACGATCTCACTTACCGTCCGGCCGCAACGAAAACACAACGCCCTGTAATTAGTGACGCTCGATAAGTTCGATGGCGATGCCCTCCTCCTCGACAAAGGCGATGGTCATGTCGCCGCAATCGAGGGGCTCGAGCAAAACCTTCGCACCCTCCAGCTCGCACTTCAGGCAGGGCACGTCGTATGCCACATGCGCACGCGTCTTCATCAGTTCGTGCATCGGGCTGTCGGGCTCGAAATAGAGAAACTCGAGTTTGTTGGCACTCTTGCCGTAATCCGTTACATAGACCTTCAAAGGCTCGATGTAGGCTGCCTCGGCGGGTTTCACCGTCGTAGGTATTCCGAAATGACTTAATGTTCTCATGATATTATCGATTTTAAGTTCGATGTGTCGCTTGTCGTTTATCCTTTTATCGTTTTATTTCTGAATCCCCGGCTACACCGTAGCCGGCACGCGTTGTCCCTGCACAAACCCTATCTAGCCACTGCCGCACACGTTACAGACTTGCCCGCGGGTTGGTGAAACGCAACCCTGCATTGTCGTGATAGGTGCCGTACTCGGTGACGACGGCGCCCTCGGGGCCCGCCATGAGGAAATGGCGCGACTCCAGCTGCTTCAAGGCGCTGATGTCACCCACGTGCATCTCGTGGAAGTTGTGTACGGTAATATAGTCACGCTGGCTCTCGGGCAGGGCGGGAGGACACGGCGTAGGGTCGCCTATGCCGAAGTTGTAGACGCTGCCCGCACGCACCTGCCAGCTCTCGTGCTTGGCCGGATATCCGGGCGAGGGGACATGGTAGTGCTCGACGATCATCTGCGAGGGCAGAAGATATATCTCATGGCCGAAATAGCGGTACTCGGGATTGTTGATCCAGAAGACGCCGCCCATACCTACATTCTCGAAGTCGCCAAGACCGAAATCCGCAACCCAGAAGTTCTGCTCCAGAAACGGAGTGAAGGGTATGCCGTAGTGATCGAACATATCGAGGAAGGCGCGCTTGGCCACAGCCTCGTCGAAGATGCCGTCATGGTAGAAGTCGGCGTTGGTGTACTTTTTGGTGTAAGGTTTCAGCTCTTTCATTTCAGGTTATATTTTTCTTATGTTCATGCTCTCCAGTCTGTTGTCCGCCGCCCGCATACCGCGTATGCGGCATTAAACTGTCTATAAAATTCACGGCCCCGCAAGATATCTCTATATTCCATATAATATCAATACCCGATCGTAAAGCATGCAGACAATCTTCCGCACCGAAGGCCGCGATATTCGACAAATCCAAAATTAATTTATTTTTTCTACATGTGCAACCTGTCGGGGCCGTAATTTTCCGCCGCACGGCAAAACATTTTCTATATACCGCTCTACCATAGACTTTCACTTAAACGTGATGCGCCGCCGACAAATCAAATCCGAAAACTGCGTCCCAGATTTGCCTTTGCACCCGGCCTCTATCTTTGACTTTGTCTTAGACAGCATGCGCCTCGGAAAAGTCAAATCCGAAAACTGCGTTTTCGATTTGCCTTTGCCCTCGGCTTTCACTATCTTTGCTATAACGAAACAATACGTCCGGAATGAATCGCAGAAAATTGATATTCGTAACCAACGATGACGGATACGCCTCGGCAGGCTTTGCCGCCGCCGTGGAGGTGGCGCAGACGCTGGGCGACGTGATAGCCGTAGCCCCGCGCACACCCCAGAGCGGCCGAAGCCAAGCCATAACCCTCACCGAGAAGCTCCTTCTCGAGAAGGTGCGCAGCGACAACGGCATCGAGATATATACACTCACGGGGACACCGACCGACTGTGTCAAGGTAGCCTTCGACTACATGCTCGGCGACCGGCAGGTCGACATGGTGATATCGGGCATAAACCACGGCTCCAACTCCGCCATCAACGTCATATACTCAGGCACTATGGGTGCCGCCATCGAGGGCAGCTTCTACGGCATACCCTCGATCGGGTTGTCGCTCACGGACCACAGTCCCGACGCCGACTTCTCGGCCGCGAAGGCCATCTCGCAGAAGATTCTCGCCGCGGTATTCGACGAGCAGCCGAGTGTCGAGACTCCATTCTGTCTCAATGTCAACATACCGTCGCTGCCACACGACGCCATACGCGGAATACGCATCTCGCGCCAGTGCCGCGGTATATGGCGTGAGAAGTTCAGCCCCACGACCGAACCCGACGGGCGCATCAGCTTCACCATGTCGGGCGAATACACCAACTACGAGCCCGAAGCCGAAGATACGGACGAGTGGGCTCTGGCCAACGGATATGTATCGGTGGTGCCCATACAGGTCGACATGACAGCATATAACCGCCGACCGGCTCTGGAGAACATATTGAATCGCTGCGGCGGAATATGACCGCCGACAGCATATTTGTCAAACCATTAACGATTAAAGCCTATGATCCGCGTATTGCTCTATCTGGCAATCATCGTACAGCTCATTGCCCTCTATTACGCCATACGCCTCGTGCGCGTCACCAAATACAACGCCATCTGGATACTCTTCATAATCGGATTCCTCGTGCTGGGCGTGCAGCGCGTCGTACAGCTTTGGACCAACTACGGACACCCGATGCCCGTACTCACCATGACATGGTTCGACATAGCCGTCTCGCTGTGCGTGTCGGTGGGAATAGTGCTGCTGGACAAGCTCTTCATCTACATCGACCGGCTGAACCACCACCGCCAGCTGATGGACCGCCGTATCCTGACGGCCGTGCTCCGCACCGAGGAGAAGACCCGCGCCAACTTCTCGAAGGAGCTGCACGACGGTCTCGGACCGCTGCTCTCGTCGGCAAAGATATCGCTCTCGGCGCTCTCGCACAGCGATATGACGGCCGAACAGCGCGACATATTCAACAATACGCTCTACGTCGTGGACGAGGCGCTGCGCTCGCTGCGCGAGATATCGAACAACCTCTCGCCACACGCCCTGACGGACTTCGGCCTCGCGCGCGGCATACAGATCTTTGTCGACAAGGCGGCTGCCCTGCACAAGGTCAAGATATCGTTCGCGACGAACCTGCGCGGCGAGCGATACGACCCCGACATCGAGGTCATAATGTACCGCGTTGTATGCGAGCTGATAACAAACTCTCTGAAACATTCGGGCTGCAGCGAGATACGTCTCTCGCTCTCGGTTGCTGGCGACACGCTAGAAATGCAATACTCCGACAACGGCCGCGGATTCGATCCGCAGGCGATGATGGATTGCGGCATGGGCCTCTCGAACATCAACTCGCGCGTAAGCTCCCTGAACGGCACATTCGACATACGCTCGTCGAAGGGCCGCGGCATGTGCGCCTCGGTCAAGGTCAACGTACGCGGCGCCGAGCGTCTGGCCCCGCGCCCCGCCGCCATCGAAACCCCGCGTCCCGTACGCGCAAAACGCCGCGAACGATGATACGCATAGCCCTCGTGGATGACCACTCGCTCTTCCGCCACGGGCTGAAGATGCTGCTTGACATGTGTCCCGACTTCGAAGTCGTATGTGATGCCGCCAGCGGCGAGGAGTTCCTTACACGACTTCCACAGACGCACCCCGACGTCGTATTCATGGACTACGCCATGCCCGGCCTGAACGGCGCCCAAACCACGGCCCGCGCGCTCGCGTCAGACCCCGAACTGAAGGTCATCACACTCTCGATGTTCGGCGATGCGGTCTACTACTCCGAGATGGTTGCCAGCGGCGCCAAGGGCTTCATGTTGAAGGATTCGGGCTTCGACGAGGTAGTCGAGGCCGTGCAGACGGTCATCGGCGGCGGCAGCTACTTCAGCGCCTCGCTGCTCGATTCTCTCTCGCACTCGATACGCTCGGCCGACACCGCCGCCGATGACGGCACCCGTCAGCAGCAGATCCCGGACCACGACCAGCTGTCGGAGCGCGAGATAGAGATTCTGGTAGGTATATGTCAAGGGCTCTCGACACAGGAGATAGCCGACAAACTCTTCATCTCGAAACGCACGGTCGACAAGCACCGCGCCAACATACTCGAAAAGAGCGGATGCAAAAATACGGCGAGCCTCGTGGTCTATGCCATCAAGAACCGTCTGGTTCAGGTCTAAGCCGAGGCAAATCCCGCACGGACAATAAAACATTACATACCCGAAACTAAAACCGCACCTTCTGTCGAAGGTGCGGTTTAGGTCATCATGCACGGGGATGCCGCCGCAGCCGCGGGAACATCTTCTTGAAACGTATCAGATGGCTTGTTATGCTGCCGCCGGCGACAAGGGCCGAGACGGCGGCGATGATCATGACAATACCGAACATCAGGCGCGGCGTCAGCGCCTCGCCGAAGACCGTCACGCCGAAGAATACGGCCGTCAAAGGCTCCAGCGCACCGAGTATGGCCGTCGGCGTCGATCCGATATATTGTATCGCCTGCGTCGTGCAGAGAAACGATATGGCCGTGGGGAAGAGTGCCAGCGCCACGAGATTGCCCCACTTGTACCACGCCGAGGGGAATGTGAGCGCGCGGCCGAAGTCCGTACATACGATGAATATCGAGAATCCGAATACAAGGGCATAGAACGTAAGTTTCAGTGTGGCGATACCCTTAAGCCGCGGGCGGTTAACACCCACGATATAGAGTGCGTATGAAAGGGCCGACACCATCACCCACATTACGCCCGTAGCGCTGAGCGTAGCGCCGTCGGAACCTTTATAAAGCAGTGCTATGCCCACCAGCGCCACGAAGATGCACGAGGCGGTCTGCGCCGTGATGCGTTCGCGGAAGAAGATGGCCATGATAACGGCAACCATGATGGGATAGACGAACAGCATGGTCGAGGCGATTCCCGCCTCCATATAGTTGTAGCTAAGGAAGAGCGACAGCGATGACATTGCCAGCAGCAGTCCCATCACCACCAACGGAAGAATGTCGTGCCGCGACACGGCAAAAGTGCGGCCGCGGGCCTTGAGCATGATGCCGAGTATGGGTATGGCGAACAGATAGCGGAAAAAGAGGACCGAATAGGGATCCATGCCGTCACTGTACAGAGGCAGCGCGAACAGCGGGTTCATTCCGTAGGATGCGGCGGCCAAGGCGCCCAGAAGGTATCCTTTGACTTTTACGTTCATGTCGATTTGTATTTGGTCGCGCGGCCTCATACACATATCCTCTCCGCGCCGAGAACCCCAGAGGGAGGCTCCCCCTCGCCTTAGGGCGCTCAAAGATAGGTATAAAATGCTGCCGATATATCGGGGCCGGAGCAAAAACTGATCCTACGGCCGTCAAAATCGGACATTTGCGGCTGTCGCAGAGGCCATAAGGACAAAAAAAGACCGAAACCCGACGGGTTTCGGTCGCGGAACAGTGCGATGCACTACTTTGCCATTCGCTTCTCCTTGATACGAGCCTTCTTACCGGTGAGCTGACGCAGGTAGTAGATACGTGCGCGGCGTACTACGCCGACCTTGTTCACCTCGATCTTGTCGATGTGGGGAGAGTAGAGCGGGAAGATACGCTCGACGCCCACGCCGTTCGAGATCTTGCGGATGGTGAACATCTTGGTCTTGCCCGAACCCTTGATCTGGATTACCACGCCGCGGAAGCTCTGAAGGCGCTCCTTGTTACCCTCCACGATGCGGTAGGTTACGGTGATCGTGTCTCCGGCCTTGAACGACGGAATATCGGCATCCGTCTTGGGCCACATCTGCTCGTTCACGAGCTTGATGATTGCATCTTTGTTCATTGTTGCAACAAAATTTGAAATTTACCGCTCAACATTATCGCTGCACACCGTCTACCATACGCGCCCATTGGCCCGTAATCCCGCGATCCGCCGCCGCGAAAACATCCGCGCCGTGCCGCCATGACCTTATGCCCTATATAAGAGGTTGATACGGGAGTGCAAATATAAATAAAAATTCATTAATCTCCCGCATCGAGGCAAAATTTATCGTCCGTCGCGTGCAAACATCGGCATAACGTATTAATTTTGCGGTCAAAACCATCCCTGACGTTATGGCCAAACTCGTTTCGCGGGCAACGCTCCGCCCGTTGGATTATATTCTTATCGTGGGCCCCATAGCCACCGCTTCGGCCTACAGCATCCTCACCGGCACATTCGACATACTCGGATTCATAATCCTCGTATCGGGAGTCATGGGCGTTGTGCTCAGCGCCAAGCGCAGCATTCTCAATTTTCTGTTCGGGATGGTCAACGTCGGGCTCTACGCCCTCGTGGCATACAAGTCGCAATACTACGGCAGCGCCGCCCTCCACGCGCTCTACTACCTTCCCATGCAGTTCGTAGGCATATATGCATGGCGCCGCCGCCCGCAGAGCGACGACGAGTCGCGCGTACGCGCACGCAGCATGTCGCCACGTCTTGCGGGCATGTGGTGCGCCATCATCGTCGCCGGCACCGCCCTGCTCACCTTCATTCTGGCCCGCTACACCGAGGACTCGCAGCCGCTGAAGGATGCCGCCATCACCGTCATCGCCATCGTGGCGCAATATCTCATGACATGCGCCTATTGGGAGCAGTGGATTCTGTGGCTGGCCATCAACCTGCTGAGCGTAGCTCTGTGGAGCGTAGGTACCATGCGCGGCGAACCTCATGCGGCGCTCATGCTCGTAAAATACCTCTTCTACACGATAAACGCCGTCAACGGAATCATACAGTGGTACCGTTTCAGCCGCCGCGCGGAGTAACCGCGGCGCAGGAAGAGGATAAAATCAATATGGCTTGAGGGATCCCGATCAAAGGAAAAACATCACCGCCGTATTGGCCGCAGCGAGAAGCAACGCCAACCGATAGAGAGTCTCGGTAAAGCCGACACCCATACGCACGAACATCAGCGGCAGCAGCATCGCCGCAGGCACGGCCGCCAGTACGAAGACCGTGGATGTACAGCTCGGGACAAAGAACATACCGGCACACGCCACCAGCAGCAGGGCATTGAATCGCATGGCGGCGCGGGCCTTGACCTTGAGCGAATATTTATCCGAGACAACAAGCGAAGCCGAGCATACCACCATTACGATCAACACGCCGAGCAGCAATATGCCGGCAGGGTTTGTCGAGGCGAAGAATTCGAATCCGCTCGGCGTCATGAACGCTCCATACATAGCCGTCACGGGGGCCGTAAAGTCGCCGCCGCGACACCACCCCACATAACATACCGCCGCCAACGGCAGCAGCAGGCTCGCTATGGCGACCACCCAGTCGCGCCACGATGGACGCACTACCAATACGAGTACGGGGACCACAACGTATGCCATCACGGCCGCGGGGACGAAGAGCAGCGGAAGCAGCCCTATCCACAACATACCCAATGAGAGGTCTGCAAAACTGCCGCTGCGCATGATGCAGCGATGGAGATACTTCACCGACAGAAGCCCGCACAGCGCCGACGCCGCCGTGACAAGATAGTCATGGCTGACCATGACACCTGCGGCCACGATACCGAACACGGGTATGGCCATAAGCGTATACGCGGGATATAACGAATACTTGACACCGTAGCGGCCCGTATTGATTCCGGCGATAAAGATCACGACGGCCCATACGACAAGTGACAATATGGGCATGCGCTGCTCCAACCCCTGTAACATGGCACCGAGCGGCACTGCGACATTGCGTACACACTCGCCCCCGGTCGGGGCCACGAACGAACGCACGGCCGCGATGGCGACAATCACCAATATGGTGAGCACCACATCCATCACCCTGTGTCGAACGACTCTCTTTGCTGCCATTGCCGTATGTTTGAGACTGCCCGGGCGCGGCCCGACGCACGGCAAAATTACGAAAAATGCAGCTATGAGCGGAATTTATTGTTAACTTTGTTCGTCATGCTCGAAAATTGCTATCAGAAGGATCTCATCGAGGCGGGATGCGACGAGGCGGGACGCGGATGCCTCGCCGGCAGTGTCTTTGCCGCCGCCGTGATCCTGCCACCGGACTTTAACCACCCGCTGCTCAACGACTCGAAACAGATGTCGGCACGCAACCGCGATACGCTGCGCGCAATCATCGAACGCGAGTCCGTAGCGTGGGCCGTGGCCGAGATTCCGGCCGGACGCATCGACGAGATAAACATCCTCAATGCCTCGTTCGAAGGCATGAATACCGCCATTCGGCAACTCTCCGTCGCGCCGCAATTCATCGCCGTAGACGGCAACCGCTTCCGCACGCAGCTTACACTGCCATACGCATGCATCGTCAAGGGCGACGGCAAGTATGCCGACATTGCGGCCGCATCGGTGCTGGCAAAGACCCACCGCGACGAATACATGATGCGCCTGCACGAGGAGTACCCGCAATACGGCTGGGACCGCAACAAGGGATACCCTACACGCGAACACCGGCTCGCCATCCGCCGATACGGACTTACACCCTATCACCGCCTGAGCTTCAACCACGAGAAAGACCAGCTCGAACTCTTCTGAACGGCAAAGTCCCCGGCATAACATATTTCAAGGCACAACATTACACGCAGAAAGGCGCGGCACACGCCACCGCGCAGATACGTTACAGCCGTAATCCGCCGTCAAGATTAGGTATTTCTACTGACAAGAGTCTCGCACGCGCTCACTAACTTTGTGACCGGACAATAAACAGAGACTGACAATGACCCAAACAACACTTGCAAATGTCCTGCAGGAGCGCTCGCTCGAGGCGCAGGGCTACGACGATATTTTCAACCGCCTGATGGATACCGTGCGCGACAGACGCATCGACGACTCGATGGGCAAGGATATACAGAGACTCATTCTCGACTATCTTGCCGAGAACCCGCCGCGCGAATTTGACCGCTACTCCGACAAATCGTACCTCCGTACCTATATCGGACACGACAAAGCCACGGGATGGGAGGCCATAATGATGAGCTGGTGCGAAGGCAACGTCACTTCGATACACGCCCACCCCCAGTTCGCCGGATACCACTTCGCAGACGGACGCTTCCGCCTCGAGATATTCGAACCCACGGCCGACGGCAAGGCCCTCCGAATAAAGGATGTGACGATAACAGCCCCTTGCGCATTCTATGCCATAGGCGACGAGGGGAGCTTCGAGAACCACATACATCGTATAACCTGCCTCAGCCCGACAGGACACAGCCTGCATGTCTACTCGGACGATGCTCGCCAAGGCAAGGTCTACGAGGAGGAGATATAAAGACGCTCGGTATTCAACATACTTCCCTGAACACAAGAAACTCGGCAATGCAATCAAGCACAGCCGAGTTTTTTCGCACAATCACGAGTATATTATGTTTAATTATACGGCATTATTCCCGTATCCATACGCCCGCTATCAGAAACAATTTCAGATACGGGCACAAAAAAAGGTCAGACAGTGTTGTCTGACCTTGAAGAGGCGGCTACCTACTCTCCCACCTAAATAGGCAGTACCATCGGCGTTAGTGAGCTTAACTTCTCTGTTCGGAATGGGAAGAGGTGGAACCTCACTGCTATAACCACCTAAAAGAACTTCTCGTTTCGTCTATCGAAACCGTGCGATTACCACTCTTTCGCGGTAAAATCCGTCGCACCCGGTATGGCTTGACATACATCGAAGATGAGATAACTTTTTCTAAGAAAGCCGTTCGGGTAATTAGTACTGCTCGACTTTGACATTACTGTCTTTACATCTGCAGCCTATCAACGTAGTC
>CDYU01057010.1_pt1 | contig 153396 bp, 130 predicted proteins | sample 480701 | NCBI WGS metagenome assembly CDYU01 (sample SAMEA3182105, study PRJEB8094) | gut metagenome | biome: human; feature: gut; material: Stool; isolation source: human stools | place: Canada | collected 2013-02-26 | reverse complement strand
ATTTATGGCTCCGGCAATAACGCAGTTCATGCGTTGGATGGAGTTGATTTAAGTGTAAAGAAGGGCGAATTTGTTGCAATTGTCGGCACATCCGGCTCCGGCAAATCCACGCTGCTGCACATGCTGGGCGGGCTGGATCGCCCTACAAGCGGCACGGTCATGGTGGACGGACAGGATATTTTCTCCCTGAAGGAGGAAGCGCTGACCATCTTCCGCCGCAGGAAAATCGGCTTTGTGTTCCAAGCATATAATCTTGTTCCGGTGCTGAATGTGTATGAAAATATTGTTCTACCCATTGAGCTGGACGGTGGCAAGGTCAATAAGGATTTCGTACAGCAGATTGTACAGACCCTTGGGCTAGATGACCGTCTGGATGCGCTGCCCAATCAGCTCTCAGGCGGTCAACAGCAGCGAGTAGCCATTGCCCGTGCGCTGGCGGCAGCACCCGCTATCATTCTGGCAGATGAACCCACCGGCAATCTGGATTCCAAAACCAGCCAGGATGTATTGAGCCTTTTGAAAGTCACCAGTCAAAAGTTCGCCCAGACAATCGTAATGATCACTCACAACGAAGAAATTGCGCAGATGGCAGACCGCATTATCCGTATCGAAGATGGTCGGATCGTCTCCCAGAACTAACGGGAGGTGGCTACGATGAATGTCAAAAACAGAAAATGTATTCGAAAGCTCAGCTTAAAATCTCTTTATGCGAACCGTCGCCGCAATCTGATCGCCATTTTTGCCATTGCGCTGACAACGCTGCTATTTACGTCCATGTTCACCATTGTCTTGTCGTTGAACGCCAGCTATGAAACCTACCAGTTTCGGCAGGTAGGCGGCTATGCACACGGCACCTTTAAGGATGTTTCCCCCGAGCAGGCGGAACGTATCGCCGCCCACCCGAAGGTAAAGTCTGCGGGGGCACGGAAGGTGATCGGCATCACTGCGGATGGTATCTTTTCCAAAACGCCGGCAGAGATCAGCTACATGGATGCCAACTGCACCAAATGGAGCTATGCCACCCCTACTACCGGACGGATGCCCGAAAGCGGCAAAGAGGTAGCCATGGATACGGCAGCGTTGCAGCTGCTTGGCGTAACGCCGGAGCTGGGCGCCGAGGTCACGGTTTCCTATTCCATTACGGACAAGGATCAAACCGCCTTTACTGTAACAGATACCTTTACGCTGGTGGGCTATTGGGACTATGATGAACTAATGCCTGTTCATTACATCAACATCAGCCGTGATTACGCAGATGATATCGAAGCGCAGGCAGTGAAAACAGGTTTACAGCCCTTCCGCACTGACCTGAATGTCATGATGGCTTCCAGTACAAACATTCAAGGGCAGATGGAGCAGGTGGATACCGATCTTGGCTACACATGGGACAGCTATACCGATCCCAACAGCGTCCGGATCGGCGTCAATTGGGGATATACCTCATCCCAGCTGGAGTCACAGCTCGATCCAGAGCTGATGGTCGCCATAGCAGCTTTTTTGCTGCTGGTGATTTTCACTGGGTATCTTATCATCTATAACATTTTCCAGATCTCTGTTGCGGGAGATATCCGGTTTTACGGACTTCTGAAAACCATTGGCACAACGCCCCAGCAGCTCAAACGTATCATTCGCCAGCAGGCACTTCTGCTTTGTCTGATCGGCATTCCGGCGGGGCTGCTGTTGGGCTATGGCATTGGCGCTGTTCTGGTGCCTGTTGTCTTGCGCTCCACCCAGTTGGATGCAGGCATCACCACCATCAGCACTTCGCCTGTGATCTTTGTTGGCTCCGTGCTGTTTGCCCTGCTGACGGTGCTTTTGTCCTGCTCCAAGCCCGGGAAAATGGCAGCCAGGGTTTCTCCGGTGGAGGCTACCAAATATACGGATGCAATGCAGACCAAGAAAAAACAGCGCAGCACCCGGGGAGCGAAGCTCCATCAGATGGCCTTTGCCAATCTGGGACGAAACAAGAAAAAGACGGTGCTGGTGGTGGTGTCTCTGGCACTGTCGGTGACGCTGTTCAATGCGCTGTGTGCCTTTGTGGGCGGCTTCAGCATGGAGAAGTATGTATCCTTCATGACCTGCGCCGATTTTATCGTCAGCACGCCCGACTATTTCCGTTACAACCCGGCAGATGAATTCATCACGCCGGAACAGATCGAAGAGATCGCAGCAAACACAAAGGCCAGTCTTTCCGGCACGGGATATGCTGTGCGAAAACCCGCATATCTGTGGATGACGGAGGATGCTCTGCGGCAGGACTATGCAAGGTACGAAAGCGCCGAGCAGTTGGACAGCCATATGAGCCGTCTGGAGCACCGGGGCAATATGGTGATGGGAGATACCAGGATCGAGGCTCTGGATAACAGCCTGTTTGACAAGCTGCAAGTGTTCGACGGAGATATTTCTCCTATGCTGGAGCCGGACAATAACGCCATTGCCATTGCGGTTTCCTTAGATGACTACGGTAATCTGCCCAATCCTGAATACTACCCCGAGGTGGGAGACACGATTACCGCTACCTATGCGGACGATGTGAAATATATCGACAGCCGCACCGGGGAACTCACCGAAGATACACCGGAGGAGTACTTTCAGGCAAAATTGTATGGAGCCAGAGATGTAGAGTACACGGTCTGCGCCTTGGTAGAACTTCCGAATTCCATGAGTTATCGTTATAGTGGTATTGGATATGACGTAGTTTTGTCTGTGGACACCGCACAGAGGGACAGCGGTGGTGCGGCCATTCCGATGCTCTACCTGTTCGACACAGCAGACGAAACTGACGAGGCCGAAGCAGAGCAGTATCTATCGAAGCTCACTGCCGGTGAGTTTTCGCCCTTGATGTATGAAAGCAAGGCCACGGCTCGCTCTGAATTTGCTCAGTTCCGGCAGATGTTTCTTCTGATAGGTGGTATCCTCTGTGCTATCATCGGGCTGGTGGGACTCTTAAATTTCTTCAACGCCATGATGACCGGTATTCTTTCCCGCCGCCGTGAATTTGCTGTGCTTCAGGCTGTAGGAATGACGAACCGGCAGCTCAAAACCATGCTGATCTACGAGGGATTGTTTTACGCAATGTCCTCCGTAGCGGCGGCCTTTATTCTGTCACTGGCGGTGGGACCTCTTGCAGGAAAAATGCTGGGCAGTATGTTCTGCTTCTTCGAGTATCGGTTCACCATTCTGCCTGTCCTGCTGACAATTCCGGTATTTCTTCTGCTGGGGTGGCTGATTCCTTGCATGATGTATGACAACGCAGCGAAATGCAGTGTTGTAGAGCAATTAAGGGATGCTCAATAACTGTTAAGCAAAAACGGCCCTCTGCCAATGAAAAGGCAGAGGGCTGAAATTTAATCTAATGTTATATCCCGTATCAAGTCTGCGCATCCAATTGAAATGTATCGCTCAAATAAACTTGGGATCAAAGAAAAAATAAGTCGAGGGAAATTCCCTCGACTTATTTTTTTCGTGCCCTGTACCGACCGGTCTGCCCCATAGGTCACATTGTGTACCTGTGAACATGAACCGTTGAGTTTCAAGGCTTTTTTCGTGGTGCGCGGTACAGGACTCGAATTCAAGAAAAAGCATTTTTTGCAACTAATTCCGTCAAATTTTGTGATAAGCAGTTCTGAAACCGTAAAACATGGTACCAGTCAGTCCAGTTGTTTTATAAGAGCTAACACTATAAAGGGTCAAAATAAGGGTAAAATCAAAGCTCACGAAAGGACGATCACACAACGGAAATTACATATAGCAAGTACAAAGATTGCTATATGCCGGATTTAGCAGTATCTCAGGAAGAACCTGCGGCCTACGGACGCTTTGGGCGCATGCGGCTAAAGTATCTAAAGGCGCATCGCCGAGTGACCTATATCAATCTAAAAACCTCTGGTGAGCTGGCGCACCACCTCAACAAGATCGACCGTGAGGCAAATGAAATGCTGCGTCTTTTGATCGAGCAGATGGCACAGTTGCAAGGCACTACAGAGCAGCTAAAGGCTGGGGATCGTATGGCGTGGATAGGGGCGATAAATAATGCCCGTAACAAAGCGGAAGAAATTTTAGCTGGAAAAGACATTTATTCTTAAATGGACATAGAGCGATAGTCTTAATGGGCTACAACAATGGTATCGTATTGCAAATCGGCATTTCGTTAAAAAATCATCAGCATAGCTCATCCCGATCTTTGCTTTAATATAAGAAATGGTATCATCGAAAAGAGTTCATCTTTTATCATGCGTCTACTTGTATCTCTACACAAATGATAAATTGCCAAGAAAAATATTATGCATATTATTGAAATTTTTTCGATCCATCTCTTAATTCGATAATAGTTATCACATAACACTAAAGTTGTTAGAAAAAAATCGGAGACCATATTGACTGCATCCATCGCAACAGTGCTTAATGTGCTGTTGCTTTTTTTAATCCAACCAAATTCAGATTTGAAAGGGCAATCTTTTAAAATCAATGTGCGTTGTGGTGAAATTACATCCTCCTCTTGCACATTATTTCCCTTGTTCATGAAAGCGGAATTTAAATAGTAGGAATCAATTTTCCCAATCAATTCATACATGCTCGCACGAGTGGTAACCATGATTCGGTTTCGAGGTGAAAGATGGAGTCGTTCAAAAATATCTGAATAGGGGCCAAAGTCAAGATAATTATGGACTAACGCAGTAGAATCACTGAGCATATCCGCCGCAATATAGTTGGAGCTGTATCCAAAAAGTGGATTTGCATGTCCAACTGTTACACCAATGTCCGCCAAATATATCGGAAAAAACTGTAATTTTTTTGCGCTGTAAATCTTTTTATCTATCGCATGATAGCACGTGTACCTACGAACAAAGCCGATTTCTGCCATTCCATTTGCCACAAGGTCAATTGGTTCTTCTCCGAATCCCTCATAATACTCGATTCGAATTCCCGCAGAACGATACTTATCGTGAAGATTTGCCAAAACAGCGCTCAAAAAAGTCCAGCCGCTGCTGGTCAAAGAAAGCGAAACAGACGGTATGCTATTTGATATCCCCACCATTTTATTAAGATTTTTAATCTGTTCAACGATTGGCATCACATAAGCGATGAAAGTTTCCCCAAATGGAGTCATGCTCACGCCATGGGAATTGCGAATAAAAATTGGCCGACCAAGCTCGCTCTCCAGATTATGCAGAGCTGTTGACACGGTTGATTGGGAGGTAAACAGATTGTTAGCCGCCTTATTGATGGAGCCAGTTTCAGCCACCTCAACAGCATAGCGAAGTTGAGTGAAAGTCATATCGCATCCCTCATTATATCTAATTATAAGATAGTTGTTATCACAATAATATTCTACCGTTTCGAAAAAGTCAAGTGCTATGATAAATATACACGATGTAGAGTTGCTGTGGGAAGATAGTTGCAAAGGTCATGCAGGCAACCGATTCTTCCCTCATTGCCAAGCATCTTTTACAGGAGGTATAGAGAATGTGTGAAAATTTAAACTGGATAAGGGGTATGGTCGATCAAGTTGATCGAACTGAATTATGGAAAACAGTAACTTGGCTCACAAAAAATACGCCATATCGTCTTGCTGGTAGTGAGCAGGAAAAGTTCGCAGCAGAATATGTGGCCACTCGTATGCGTGAATACGGTCTTGATGTCACAAACACAACGTTTCGTACCTATAATAGCAATCCAATTGCTTCGTCGTTCGAGGTAACTTCGCCAGTCAAGCGTAGGCTTGACAGTTTGCCCTGTGCACATATTCGCTCTACACCGCCCGAAGGTGCTGACTACGAATTGGTTTATGTCGGAAATGGTGATTACGATTCCTACCACTCTTTAAATATTAAAGGAAAGTTAGCATTAGTGGAAGTTTCTTACGCTCCTCCCGTACCCGAAAAGGCAAGAATTGCCGATGAGATGGGCGCAGCAGGCATTGTCTGTATGAACTGGGGCAATGATGAGAAGGTAATCTGTCATCGTGGATTGAAGGCCGTATGGGGCAACCCAACAGAGGAAACACTGCACAAGATTCCAGACATCATTGGGGTCGGCGTTACACACACTGATGGACTTTGGCTTAAGGAGCAGTGCAGGCAGGGCAGAGTAATGGTCCACATCCACGCGCATTCCACGCGCCAGTGGTCACCGGTCCATCAACCGTGCGGAATTCTGCATGGCAATGGCAAGAGTGATCAGATGTTGCTAATCTGTTCACACCTTGATGCTTGGCAACCTGGGGTGACCTGCAACGCCACTGGCAATGCAACAACTTTAGAACTCTGTCGTATTCTTTCTCGGCATCGTGAAAAAATAGATCGAGATATTTATTTTGTTTTCTGGAACGGTCATGAGATTGCCGAAGCCGCCGGTTCTACATGGTTTGTCGATCATAATTGGGATCTGCTGAATAAAAAATGCATATGCTATATGCATATTGACTCGACTGGCGTCGATGAAACTAGCATTTATGAGATTAAATCCTCTGACGAGTTGCTCCAGTTCGCAACAGATAATGTTCATGCTTTGATTCCCGGGGGGTTGCGATCAATGACACTTAAAAAAATTGGAGATCAGAGCTTCATGGGAATTGGTATCCCCGCCGTAGCACAACGCATGTCTTTTACAAAGGAAGCAATGGCGTATGCACATGGTGCAACACTCGGTTGGTGGAATCATACCTGCAAAGATAATCTGGATAAATGCAATATTGATACACTTGTTCTTGACACAAAGGTGCATCTTGCCATGATTTGTAAATTGGCAGACAGTCGTATTTTACCGTATGACTTCGAAAAAAAGATCGATAAATTTTGCGAAAATCTTGCTACTTTGAATCAACTGTATGGCGACCGCATTGAATTATTATCCTTACTTTCTGCCCTTTCCAATGTTCGGGCTAAGGTGCAAAAGCTCCAAGCTATTTCGATTGGCCTATCCGATGCGAGCTTGATTGCCCGCTACAATGAAGCGTTGATGAGTGTTAGCCGTCTACTGACAAATGTATCGCAGACTTATGCAGATAAATACCAACAGGATAGCTATGGACACAGCTTTTTGTCCAGCCCTGTTCCACTATTGGCGCAACTACCGCTACTCGACAAATACCCGCAGGATAGCATGGAGTATGGGATGATTGAAACACAGCTTGTAAAGAATCGAAATCGCATCAGTGATGCTATCTCCCAACTTGACCAATTGCTTGGTCTTTACTTGATTGTTTTGAAGGGATAATTTTATGGAAGCACATACTGTCAAAGATGCTGTGCAACAGATGTCTGTTCTCATGGCAAACCTGTACTATTACTTGACCCGTGAATTTGTTGAAACCTACGGAGACGGTGCAAAGGATGTAATTGCGCGCGCGATTATTGCCTTCGGTCACGCACGCGGAGAAGCAATTGCTCATTCAGTTTTAGCCAACGGTCAGCCTCTTACCATTGAAAATTTAGACCGCTATTACGATATGCCAATTTCTTCTGGCTGGGATCTAACGCGCAATTATTACAGCGATCATCGCGACAACATAACGGAAAGTTGTACCTTCGCCAATGTCTGGAAAGAAAAAGATTGGACCGAAGTCGGTCACCTGTACTGTCTTGTCGATATTGCATTGCGTGAGGGTTACAGCAACAACATTCAGTTCATTCCTATCAAAAACATTTTGAAGGGTGATAAACACTGTGTGTCTCGCACGATTTACAAAGATCAGTATAAGGAATCTGCCGAGCAGGGGAGAGATGCATGATGAGTGATCAGGCATACTGTAAAGATTTATTGGCAAATCTCGTTGCCGCTCCCAGCGCCTCTCTTCATGAGCACGAAGTTGCACAGCTTCTCTGGAAAGAGTTGAGTTCATTTGGCTTATCTCCACAGCTTGTGCCGATAGAGGATAACGCCTGCAATCTTTCTTGCCTTTTAAAGGGGAACGGCAACGGCCCGAAGTTGATTCTCGGTGGACACATGGATACCGTTCAAGCCACAGACGGATGGGCTACCAACCCGTACCACCTTACGGAAAAGCATGGACGATTGTACGGGCTTGGCGCAGGGGATATGAAAGGTGGTCTAGCAGCTTGTTTGACTGTTTTGCGTAGACTTGTGCAACATGGAAAGCACTTTAATGGCGAGATTCTTTTTCTTGCGCTCTCCGACGAAGAGCGATATTCAATTGGGGCTAACCTTTGGGCCAAAACCGCAGGAAAAGCGGATCTTGCTATATTTGCAGAGCCGCATTTTGATAACATTGTAATAGGCGCAACCGGAAAGATACTGTTGAAACTCACGATTACAGGATGCTCCGGACATGCTGCCCATCCGGAGGAAGGTATCAATGCAGTGGATTGCATGAGCCGTTTTCTCTGCGCGTTAAATGATAAGTATCGTCCACAATACGAAAACGGGAAAGCAGCATCATGCTGTGTGCTTCGAATAGAAAGTCGTTATAAGGGCTATAGTCTCAATATCCCGGATCACTGTGAAGCCCTGTTAAACAAGCAGTTGCTGACAACCGAAAATGCGGAACACTTTACTTCAGAGCTCCGGAATATATTTGATGGGCTTCACTGCAATGGAAACTTAACAATCGAGCAATGCATTCCGAGCTACCCATCTTACCAGTTGGAGATGCCCTTTGAACCATTAACGTGCCTGCTTGATGTCGCGGGACAGTTTAATGTTAAGCCGCAACTGCAGCTCAACCAAAGTGTGAGTGACGGCAATATTCTTTTTAGCCGCCTCAACATACCAACAATTCTTTTTGGCCCACAAGGCATTGATTTTCACAAACCTAATGAGTACGTTGTTGAAGATACTCTATACAAATATTGTGACATCCTAGAAAAGTTTGTTCTGGATTGGATGCACAGCTGAGCACCACCCCATTTTTATTGTGGCAAACATATTGACGCGGCTGGCCAGAGCGGCAAATGTGAGCTTATAAATAAAATTCAGGAGGTCAGAAAATGAACGAAAACGAGAAGAAAACCGGCGTTTCTAATTTCAAACGTATTTTAAAAATGGTGGGTCCCGGCCTTATTATGGCTGGCGCTTGCATTGGTCCCGCTTCCTTAACCACAGCGGCAAAGCTTGGCTCCACCTATGGTTACGCCTTGCTGTGGATGGTTATTCTGACGATTCTAATCCGTGCACTTTATGTGAAAGCCTGCTATACCTCCGCAATTGTTCTCGAAATGCCGACAATCGAAGCCATTCGTAAATTTTACGGTCCCGCTGTCGGCGTGCTCTGTGGCTTAACCTGTATGTTCGGCAGTGTTGCATATCAGGTAGGTAATTTCTCTGGTTCCGGCATGGGACTCAGCTTAATTTTTCCTATGCTAAACTGGAAAGTTGGCGGCGTAATCTTGACTTTACTGGCAGCTTACTTTATTTTAGGTAAAAATGTTTACCATACAATTGAACGCTTTATGCGGTATTGCGTACTTGCAATGGTCGTTTGTTTCTTAATCTCTCTGGTTGCTTCCGGCGGCTTTAGCATCACTGGGGCTGTCTCCGGGCTAATTCCTCAAATTCCTGACCCTGCCGCTATCTTGACCATTCTTGCGTTTGTTGGCTCGACCTGTTCTCTACCGGGTGTGGCTTACGGTACATACCTCGGTAAGGAAAAGAAATGGAACAGGGATAACCTCAAGGACGGTTCCATCAACTGGGATACTGTGATTGGGGTCGGTTCTATTGGCATTGTGGTTATCATGGTGCTTTTTGTTGGCGTTGAAGTCCTCAAGCCGCAGGGATTAACCGTCAAGTCAGTCTCTGATCTTGCCGTAGCACTGAATCCTATTATCGGTTCTGCCGCCAATATTCTGATTGGCCTTGCTTTCTTGGGCGCTGCGATGTCTTCGATGATTGCCAATGCACAGATGTCTGCAACATTGCTCCTCTCTGGCTTCGGTAAGCCTTATTCAATGGAAAGCAAGGGTGTGAAAATCGTTGCCACTTGCGTGCTCGCATTTGGTTGCGTCCTCGGCCTTGTTCTTGGCTCTGCACCTATTCAGACACTGATGGTAGCGGCAGCTTGCACGATCATCGCGATGCCTGTGCTAGGTTTGTTCGCGATTCTCTTGCTTCTGCGTAAGGAAATGGGTGAGTATCGTCCCTCAAAAGTTTACATTTGTGCAATGTTTGCATCCTATGCGCTTTTGATTGCTGTTACAATCAAAAATATTTCCGACTTTATTGCAAAGTATCTCTAAATTACGGGGAGGTGCTGTGCTTCACAACACCTCCCTCTAAGTACCAAGGAGAAATAATGTGAAAAACATCGACATATTCCAAACGGATGTATTGGTCGCAGGGAGTGGCGGTGCCGGATTACGTGCGGCAATAGCGGCCGCCGACGGGGGAGCGTCTGTTCTTCTCGTAAGTAAAGGAAAAGTTGGTATGTCAGGTGCCACGGTGACGGCGGTTGCGGATGTGAGTGTTGACAGCTGTAGCGCCTTAGATCTTGGCTTTGCTGGGAATCGCGAGGACTCCCCAGAAATTTTCATGGAAGACATTATGAGGGGTGGAGCATATCTCAACGCTCCCGCTCTAGTGGAACGCTTCGTGCATGAAATTCCTGCACGCATGGTTGAAATGTTAAGATGGGGTGCAAAAACGACTAATTTCTCCATCTCTCCGGGACATCGCTATCCGCGTGCAGTCATCATTAACGGGCACAACTTTGCTACAACTTTGCTCGGGCAGGTTAAGCAACGCAATAACATTCAAATTCTGGAACACGCTGTTCTCCTCGATTTGTGCAAAAGAGACGGCGTTGTATGTGGCGCATGGGGACTCGATCTTAAAACTGGCAAATATTTGTCTATTTCCGCCAAAAGCGTTGTATTAGCAACTGGTGGCGCAATGAATGTTTTCCCCGTCACAACGGCCCCAAATGATTTACTTGGTGACGGTATCTCAATGGCCTTGCGTGCGGGCGCGGATCTGCGAGATATGGAGTTTCAGACTTTTATGCTTGGATGTGCTGCACCTACAGCATTGTTGGGCAACAACTATTCTTACATTCTTGTGTGCCGCTCTGGCGCACACTTGTATAATCGCGAGGGCGAACGTTTTATGTTAAAGGCAGACCCTGAACGAGCCGAAAAAACGACGAGAGATAAGCTTGCGATTGCCGTTGCCAAAGAACTTTTGGAGGGGCGCGGCGGTCCTAACGGCGGGGTTTGGGTCTCTGTAAAACATCTGCCTGACAATCTTTTCACCTACTATCAGCAATGGTATGAATCAGGGCTTGGCTTTAAGAGTTTTGACCCTAAAAACTTCCTTCCTGATTTGCGTCGCGATGCGGTTGAGGCAGCGCCTGCTGCGCACTTTTGGTGTGGTGGCATTACAATCGATCGAAATTGCAGGACGACGCTTCCAGGGCTGTATGCCGCAGGTGAATGCTCTGGTGGTTTGCATGGAGCCAATCGACTGTCCGGAAACGCCATGGCAGAAATCATTGCAATGGGAAATATTGCTGGACAGGTAGCTGCCTCAGATGCGGCAGTACGAAGATTTTCTGAAGCGCCTGGCTCCTCGTATTTTGACAAATGTGAGGCATTTTTTTCTTCTCGGGATGGAGAGGATGCTTTAACCTTGAAAAAAAGCTTGCAAAAAACGGCATGGGAATCAATTGGCCCAATTCGGAACGGAGAAACGCTTGCAGAAGCATTATCTGTAGTAAAGAATACAAGAAAAATGATCCCCAGGGTACGTTTGAGTTGTCAGGATCGTATTTATAATCGAGAATGGCTTGACGCACTAAGCATAGAAAATATTTGTGACTGCTTACAGGCTGTTGCGCTTTCCGCGCAAGAACGTACGGAAAGTCGGGGCAGCCACTATCGAACAGACTATCAGAATGAGGATTCTAAGCTTTATGTAACGCACGTCCAGAAGGTAGGAAATTATTATAAGACTTACCGTCGCAATGCGGAGGAGCAATCATGAATGATGAAATGGTAACAATTTGTCTCGACCGAGGCGGACGAATATCGGAATATAAGCTTCCTTTTGAGAATGGCATGAATGCTTTGTCTGCAATTCGCACGATTTATGAAACTCTAGACAGAAGCGTGGCTTATCCGACATGCCTATGCAGAATGGGGCGATGCGGCGCTTGTGCCATCCGTCTAAACGGAAAGGCCGTATTAGGCTGTGTTGCTAAGCTTGAGCCAAATCAAACCTATTGGATCGAGCCAATTAACGACCGCAAGTGCATACGTGATTTGGTCTGTGGATAGGCTGACATTAGCACAGCAGAGATCGCTTAAGAGAGGACAAATTCATGGAAAATGAACTGAAGATTGAATATGCTTCCCGTATAGAAAAGGTGCGAGATGAGGCTATTAAAAGAGGCTTTTCAGCGCTTATTGTCTATGGGCTAGCCCCCAGAAGGGTTGGAGATTTAATGTATCTTACCGGTCACCAGCCCATGTTGCCTGGTCATACCCGCAGATATAATTTCCGTTGCCGCGGTGCCTCGGCGATTATCCTCCCAATTGAGGGAGATCCCGTTCTACTGACGACTACCCCGTTTTATGAGAAAGATTTGTACATTTCGAATGTGACTTATGTAGATGACTTACCCGCTGCGATTGGAGAGCGTATTACACAAATGGGGTTGGCAAAGGCAGATATTGGCATTGTCGGAACAGATATTCTGGGAGTTTCGCTCTACCGCGATCTTTGCAAAGAATTGACACAAGTTCGCTTTCGTGAAGCGGACGATATTGTGATGAATTTTCGTGCCGCAAAAAGTTGCTATGAGCTTCGCAATCTCCGCACCGGTGCGGAGATTGCAGACGAGGTCGCGCGGCTCTTACGCAACCATCTTCGCCCCGGTCTGACGGAGTGGGAGGTCTATGAGTTTATTACGCGAGAGTTAAGTAAGCGCGGTGTAACTGGTGCGTTTGCTACCTGCCAGTCTGGATGGCGCTCCGAAACCCCGTATGAGTTAGAATTCGCTAGCCAAAAGGTTATTGAAGACGGTGACATGGTCCACATGGAAATCAACGGTAAATATCAAGGCTATATGATTGATGTCTGCCGTTCAACCGTCGTCGGACGTGCCTCTGCAGAGCAGCGTCGGGTCCTTGACGTAGCATTGAAAATGTTTCGTAACGGTGCTGCCGCTATGAAAGCCGGTGTCCCTGCTGAAGCCGTTGAAAAGATTACAGGGCAACTCGCCTATGATAATGGCTTTATGCATAACCATACCAGAGCGTATGGCGGCGATGCAACATTGGTTGGCCATGCAATCGGTCTCGGCGTAGATGAGCCTCCGGTACTCGCATATGGAGACAAAACAAGACTTGTTGCTGGCATGGTTATCACATTAGAGCCTGGGCTGTATCATACCGGTGTCGGTGGTTGTCGGCTAGAGGATGAACTCCTTGTCCTCCCAGACGGCGTTGAAGACCTAAATCATAACAATATGGAATGGTGGTAATTGTGGTCGATATAATCTCGTTTTCTTTAGGCACTTAGACTTATAACCGTTTATTTACTCTATGTTCACTTAAAAGCGTAATAAACAATTTTTTATACCTCAAGCGCGCCTACCAGTGGAGCGTCATCGAATAATTCATCCGCATCGCGCAAGAAAGCATCTGATAGCGTTACCTCTCTTCATTTTGATTGCTTATCTGTAGATTGTTTTCTAAGAGACCTGACGGCACCTTACTCAATAGTTTTCCTGCCCGCTTGTAGCGCTCCTCCAACACTGTGAGCTTTGCGCGCTGCTCGGCGCTCTTGCGACGCTCGGCGGTCAGCTCGGCCTTCAGCGCTTCGTTTTCCTCGGCGCTGCAGCGCTGCATGGAGAGTGATTTCGTCACGGCCTGCTGCATCCGCTGAATTTCCGCTTGAAACGACTCCACCTCCGGCAAGAGCTGCTTGAAGGTCTCTACGGCCTCTTCGCGCTTTTTGCCCGCGTTCAGCACATTGATGCCGTTCAAGGCCGTTTCCAGCTTCTCCAGTTTAGCATCCATCGCCGTGACTTTCTTGTACCATTGCGGCGTCAGGTGCCTGCGCTTGGTCTCCACCGCGGGCGCGCCGCGCTCCAGCTCCGGCCACCGTTCCGCCATGCAGGCGTAAAAGTCGTCCTGCCAGCGGATCATACTTTTCTTGCTGCCGAGAATTTCTTTTGCGGACAGCCGCTTGTCCTTCGTCAGTGGCACAAAGCACAGGTGCAGGTGCGGCGTCTTTTCATCCATGTGTACCACGGCAGAAATGATGTTTTCCTCGCCCACACGCTCTTTCAAAAACTCAAATGCACGGTTGAAGTATTCCGGCATTTCCGACTCATGCGCCTTCGCAAATTCGGGGCTGACCGTCACCAGCGTGTCCACGAATTTCACGCTGTCCTTTCGCACGCGGCAGCCCGCCATTCGGATGCGGTGTCGGATCTCCTGCTCATAGCTCCAGCGCGGCGTGACTATGTGGTAGTTCTGCATGGTACGGTTTTTGTCAATATCCGGATTGCTGGCGTAAAACTCCTTTGTCCGTTCGTGGTGGGCGCCCAGCGCCTTGGACGCGCCGCCCTTATGCTTGGCAAAACGTAAAATGGCATAGGCCATCGCTGTTCCTCCTCTGTCGTATTTTGGGGACGAGGGATCGGAAAATCCCCACCACGACTTTCTGAAAAAGTGCGCCCGACAGATGACGATACCGTCATCTGTCGTTCTTCTTTTTCGGCCCGGTCAAAGCTGCGCGGGGAGCGGCATCCCCGCGCAGTTTTCCCGTCCCCCGTCGTGATGGGTATAACATACTAGACTTTGTTCCAAAGTCCGTGTGCCAGCCGTTCCCTCTGGACTCCCTCAAGCGGTCATTTCCCACCGCCTCACGGCACGGAAAATGACCTTATCGGTGTACGGTATGTCCGATAATGTACGGTATTTTGAGGGGATACCCCCACTCCCATTTTTACCGTACATACCGTACATTACCGTACACCGTCCCACCGCAGCGAAAGCGCTTTGCCCTCTCTCGTGCGGTGGGCAACATAGCGAATGTCGTATTTCCGCAGCAGTGTATCCTGCTGCGCGTTCAGCGTCCGCACGATCCAGTTGGGCGTGAAGCTTTGGCCGCTGTCCATCTTGGAAAGACATTGCGCAAGCTCTGTCGCCGTGCCGTTCCACGATGGATTTTCTCCATTCACCAGCCGAGAAACAAGCTCGACCAGCGGGTTCGGCGGTTCCTTGAACCGTCCCGTCTCCACCTCGACCAGCTCCCAGTGAAGATGTGCGGCATCAAAAGAGATGTGCAATCGAAGCTGCGGCTGGTCACGCCCGACCACCTCCAAAACAGCGTCCGAGGCTGTGCGCTTATCTTTATGTAGGAGCAGCGCACCATCCGCCGCGCCCATCAGTCCATTCGTGCCGGAGATGGTGTTGAACACATCCTCCGCGCCCTCCTTGCGCGTGTGATGAACGACCAGCACGGTGACGCCGAAGGTATCGGAAAACTCTTTCAGCCTTGCCAGCGTATCATAATCGGCGGCATAGCTGCCGTTGTCCGGTGTCCGGCCTCGTACCCGCTGCAGGGTGTCGATGATAACAAGCACCGTGTCCGCGTGCTCTCCCCAAAAGTCGGTTAGGCGCTCAAGCAATCCTTCGTCCAGCGTTTCAGAGAAAACGGAGAGGATCAGGTGCTCGCTGTCCTGCTCCGTCATCTGCGCTAGACGCTTCTGCAATCGCTCGTAGGTATCTTCTAAGGCAAGATACAAAACCGTACCTTGCCGGGAAGAAAAGCCAAGGAAGGGCGCTCCCATGCTCACCTGATAGGCCATCTGCAAGACGAGAAAGGACTTGCCGATCTTCGGTGCGCCGGCGAGAAGGTAAGTCCCCGTCGGCAGCAATCCATCGATGACCGCCGGACGGATGCGGAAGCGCGTTTCCATCAGCTCCGGCATGGTCACAGTCTGAATTTTCCCAAACCGCTTGTGCGGTTCTCCAAAAGCTGTTATACTGTCCATGCGTGCAAGCGCGGACGGCTGCTCCCCATCTGGTGCAACAGATGGAATCGGGGCAGTCGTTTCTTTATCCTCCCACATGGCTGCCTCCGGTGTTCTGCTCGATCCATTCAATGAGCTTGTCCTTCGGCACAAGCAGCCGCTTGCCGATGCGCAGCGTTGGAAACGTCCCCGTGTTGAGGAGCTGATACGCTCCCGCGCGGGAGATACCCAGCGCCGCCGCGAGCTGATTGGCGTTCAGCACCGCGGGCAGATTTTCGTAGTTGTTGTTCATGTGTGACCTCCTTTGAAAATTTTAGTTGACATTATGGACTATAAAGATTATAATGCACAATGTAACTATCGTGGTTTGATTGTATAATGTTGATACGAAAAAGTCAATAGATAATTTCCGACATCTATTTTGATATATCTAACAGGAGGGCAGCTATGGTCTTTCCCGAACACATGGAGTTCCGGTATTACGTCACGCCGGAACGAAAAGAACACTTTGCGCTGTATGACCGAACCTTGGGCAGCCGCATGACCTATCTGGAGCTGACGCAGGACCTTGGCCAATGTCTCATCGACCTTTACGATACGGACTTCTATGATGCCTATTGCGTATTGTCCGAGATCAATAAGCTGGTACAAACGGAGAAGAACGAGGCCGCATGGAGGAAGCTGTTGGAGCTGTCGATGCCGCTTTGCAAAGTGCATCCGTTTTTTGGGCCGCTTGTAAAGGAGCTGAGCAAGCTGGAATCCGCATACGCACACGATCAGGATGCTGACGCAGCGATTGTCCTTTCATTCGCCAACGATTTTGAAGCCATCGTCCGTGATGCAAAGGCGCTGATCGAAGTATGTCTGGATGACCGGTACAAGCCGGACTACTCCACGGCAGAGCGTTACCGCGAGGCGCACTATGACGCATTGCTCCATTTCGACGATATGAGGTACGGCGAGCTTGCCACCGAGGAGGTCGTGCTGGACAGTCCAGCGTATGACAGCGCCTACCATTACAGTGCGGAGATGCTGCGCGAGCGCGGGATTAGGACAGCGCTGCGCGAGGTGCTCTATCCCAACACCGTGCGAGACCTCTATAGCTACTTGAAAGCGTACTGTCTCCGCCTGCCGCTGGCGATCCATAAGTGCAAAAACTGCGGCAGGTACTTTGTTGTGACCGGCAACATTACGCAGGACTACTGCACGCGGCTGATGGAAGGCTCGGAAAAGACCTGCCGCCAAATGGGAGCCGTCGTGCAGTATCAGAGCCGTCAGATGAAGAATCCCGCCACGAGGGAATTTACACGCTCCTACAAGGCGCACAACGCTCGCGTGCGGTATGGAACGATGAGCAAGGCAGAGTTCACCGCATGGTCGAAGACGGCGCGTGCAAAGCGTGCAGACTGCGTAGCAGGAAAGCTGTCCCTTGGGGACTTCGTGGCGTGGCTCGACAGTGACAAGCAGCGATAAAACAACGGACTGACTGACCGTTTTATATTTCAGAGGAACAGGAGGTTATTTTGACGACCAAGGCAACAAAAAACGCCAAGGGCGGCGGCACCATCCGCAAGCGTTCAGACGGACGCTGGGAGGCACGCTACACCCTCGGCATTGATCCCAAGACGGGAAAGCAGATACAAAAATCGGTTTACGGCAAGACGCAGAAAGAAGTCCGCCAAAAGCTCACTGCCATCACGGCGGAGATCGATGACGGGACGTATATGGAGCCATGCCGCATGACGCTGGACGAGTGGCTGGACATCTGGCTGAGGGATTACCTCACAGGCGTAAAGCCGTCTACCGCTTACCTGTATCAGCGACAAGCAAAGCTCTATATTCGTCCTGCGCTGGGCAGTGTGCGGCTAGACAGGCTGGAACCCCATACGATTCAGCGGTTTTATAATTCTCTCCATGAGGAGCGCGACGGAAAGCCGCCTCTGTCGGCAAAGTCCATCAAGAACATCCACGGCATCCTGCACAAGGCATTGCAGCAGGCGGTATTGCTGAACTATCTCCGTACCAACCCCACCAATGCCTGCATTCTCCCGAAGATCATCAAAAAGGAGATCCATCCCATGGATGACCGTGATACCGCCCTCTTTCTGGAAGCCATCAAGGGCTGCCGGTATGAACTGCTGCTGAAGGTAGACCTGTTCACCGGCTTGCGGGAGGGCGAGCTGCTGGGTCTTATGTGGGACTGTGTGGATTTTGATAAGGGTACGATTCTGGTCAACAAACAGCTGCACCGCAGCCAGAAAAAGGGCGAGGGCTACTATTTTGCTCCGCCCAAAAACAACAAGAGCAGGACGATCCGCCCTGCGCCCTATGTGATGACTTTGCTGCGGCAGCAAAAGCTCGTACAGACACAGATGCGTTTGGCCGCTGGCCCTGCATGGCAGGAAAGCGGACTGGTGTTCACCAACGAATTTGGCCGCTATATCTCCCTGCGGGCGGTATTTGACTGCTTTAAGCGCACGGTACGGAAGGTCGGCTTGCCCAACCTGCGGATCCACGACTTGCGCCACACATATGCCGTCAACAGCATCCGCGCTGGTGATGACATCAAGACAGTGCAATCCAACCTCGGCCACGCTACCGCCGCTTTCACCCTTGATGTCTACGGTCATTTCACAGACGATATGCGCTCGGTCAGCGCGCAGCGTATGGAAGGCTTCATTACAAATGTTCTCAATTTATAAAGGGTACGATAAAGGGTAAAAGGCGTTTCAGGGCGACAAAAAAGCCTTGAAGTTACTGAAACTTCAAGGCTTTTCTCTGGTGCGCGGTACAGGACTCGAACCTGTGACCCCATGCACGTCAAGCATGTGCTCTACCAGCTGAGCTAACCGCGCGAACCGAACGTGACTATATTACCGCACTGCTGTTCATTTGTCAACACTTTTTTCGCGGAGCAGCCAATTTTTTATCTCCGGCGCTGTTCCTTCCTCCGCAGGGGAGACTATTCATAGCATACGACGGCAAGGGCGAATTGTAAAGATGGGAAAATAGCAGAAATTTGCGCCGCATTTTCTGCTATTTTTCTTTTTGCGCTTTCCTTGTCAAGCCGTGCGGGCTCGGGTATAATAAGTTGAATTTTGTGTAAAGAGGTATACTTTCGATGGGGAAGCTCGGTTTTGACAACGACAAATATCTATCCATGCAGTCCGAACACATCCGCGAGCGCATCTCGCTGTTCGGCGGCAAGTTGTATCTGGAGTTCGGCGGCAAGCTCTTCGACGACTACCACGCCTCGCGCGTGCTGCCCGGCTTTCAGCCTGACAGCAAGATCCGTATGCTCCAGCAGCTGCGCGACGATGTGGAGATCGTGATTGCGGTCTGCGCGAACGACATTGAAAAGAACAAGCTGCGCGGCGACCTCGGCATCAGCTACGACGACGACTGCCTGCGCCTGATGGATGCCTTCCGCGCGCTTGGGCTGTACGTCGGCAGCATCGTGGTGACGCAGTACACCGGTCAGAGCGCTGCGGACGCCTTCCTGAAGCGGCTCGACACGCTGGGCGTGAAGCACTACTGCCACTATCCCATTGCCGGCTATCCCTCCGACGTGGCGCATATCGTCAGCGATGAGGGCTTCGGCAAAAACGACTACATCGAGACCGCCCACTCCCTTGTCGTCGTGACCGCGCCCGGCCCGGGCAGCGGCAAAATGGCGACCTGTCTGAGCCAGCTCTATCACGAGCACAAGCACGGCGTCGCCGCGGGCTACGCCAAGTTTGAGACCTTCCCCATCTGGAACCTGCCGCTCAAGCACCCCGTCAACCTCGCCTACGAGGCAGCGACCGCCGACCTCAACGATGTGAACATGATCGACCCGTTCCACCTCGAGGCCTACGGCAAAACGACCGTCAACTACAACCGCGACGTGGAGATCTTCCCCGTGCTGCGCGCGATGTTTGAGAAGATCCAGGGCAAGTGCCCCTATCAGTCCCCCACCGACATGGGCGTGAACATGGCGGGCAACTGCATCATCAACGACGAGGTCTGCCGCGAGGCGTCCCGTCTGGAGATCCTGCGCCGCTACTACACCGCGCAGGTCTCCTTCGTGCGCGGTGAGACCGACGAATGTCAGCTGCGCAAGCTGGAGCTTGTGATGCAGCAAGCCGGCGTCACGCCGGATATCTGCCCCGCCGTCGCCGCTTCGCTGCAAAAGGCTGAGGAGACCGGCAAGCCCGCCGGTGCGATGGTCCTGCCCGACGGCCGCGTGGTCACCGGCAAGACGAGCTCGCTGCTGGGAGCCTCCGCCTCCCTGCTGCTCAACGCGCTCAAGGCGCAGGGAGGTGTGAGCGACAAGCTCGACCTTATTTCCGCGCAGGTCATCGAGCCGATCTCAAAGCTCAAGATTGAAAGCCTCGGGCACCACAACCCGCGCCTGCACTCGGACGAGGTGCTTATCGCGCTGTGCATCTCGGCGCTGACGAACCCCATCGCCCAGCTCGCGCAGGAGCAGCTCGGCAGTCTGCGCGGCTGCGACGCGCACTTCTCCGTCATCATCTCGGAGGAGGACATCAAGCTCTACAAGCGGCTCGGCATCCATGTGACCTGCGAGCCGAGGTACGAGGTCAAAAAACTGTACCATAAGTAACGCTGCGAAAAGGGGGAGCATATCCCTCTTTTCGTCACTCCAAAACCGAATCGACAAGGAGCCAATATCCATGACCATTATCGAACAGCTCGCACGCGAGCTGAACCGCCCCGCCGAGCACATTGAAAATGTCGTCAGACTGCTCGACGAGGGTAACACCATTCCGTTCATCGCCCGCTACCGCAAGGAGCTGCACGGCTCGATGGACGACACCGCCCTGCGCACGCTTGAGGAGCGTCTTGCCTATCTGCGCAATCTCACCGAACGCAAGGAGAGCGTTAAGGCGAGCATCGCCGAGCAGGAGAAGCTGACCGACGAGCTTGCCGCCGCCATCGACGCGGCGCAGACGCTCGCCGAGGTCGAGGACCTTTACCGTCCCTACAAGCCCAAGCGCCGTACCCGCGCGACCATCGCCAAGGAAAAGGGGCTTGAGCCGCTCGCGGCGTTGCTCTTCGCGCAGGAGCGCGACTGCCCCCGACCGGAGGAAGCCGCCGCGGACTATCTCAGCGCGGAAAAGGGCGTGGAGACCGTTGCGGACGCCCTACAGGGCGCAAACGACATTGTGGCCGAGTGGATCAGCGACGACGCCGCCATCCGCCGGTCGCTGCGCGAGCTGCTGGAAAAGCGCGGCACGCTCCGCTCCCTCGCCGCGACGGAGGAGGACAGCGTCTACCGCCTGTACTACGATTTCGAGCAGCCGCTCAGCCGTCTTCAGGGGCACCAGATCCTCGCCATCAACCGCGGCGAGAAGGAGAAAATGCTCAGCGCGGCCGTCCTGCTTGACCGCGAGCTGGCGCTGCCGCTGCTACGCCGCGCGGTCGTGAAGCCCGGCTCCGCCGCGATGGAGTTCGTTAAGGCCGCCGCCGAGGACGCTTACGACCGCCTGATCTACCCCTCGCTTGAGCGCGAGATGCGCGCGGCGCTGACGGACAAGGCCAGTGAGGGCGCGATCAAGATGTTCGCTCTCAACCTCAAGCCGCTTTTGATGCAGCCGCCGGTCAAGGGCCATGTGACGATGGGCCTCGACCCCGGCTATGCCCACGGCTGCAAGGTTGCGGTCATTGACGCGACCGGCAAGGTGCTCGACACCACGGTGGTCTACCCCACCTACGGCGAACGGCAGAAGAACGAAGCCATCACGAAGCTCGCGCAGCTCGTCAAAAAGCACGGCGTGGAGCACATCGCTATCGGCAACGGTACGGCGAGCCGCGAGACCGAGCAGATGACCGTCGAGCTCATCCACAAGGTCGGCGGAGGTCTCAGCTACATGATCGTGAGCGAGGCAGGTGCGTCGGTCTACTCCGCAAGCAAGCTCGCCGCGGAGGAATTTCCGCAGTTCGACGTCAACCTCCGCTCCGCTGTGTCCATTGCCAGAAGATTGCAGGACCCGCTGGCGGAGCTGGTGAAGATCGACCCCAAGGCCATCGGCGTGGGGCAGTATCAGCACGATATGCCGCAAAAGGAGCTGGACGCGAGCCTGAACGCCGTGGTCGAAGACTGCGTCAATGCCGTCGGTGTGGACCTCAACACCGCCTCCCCCTCGCTGCTCACGCGCGTGGCAGGTCTCAACGGGACCATCGCCAAGAACATCGTCGCCTTCCGCGAGGAGAACGGCGTGTTCACCACGCGCCGCCAGCTTCTGAAGGTCGCCAAGCTCGGCCCCAAGGCCTTCGAGCAATGCGCAGGCTTCCTGCGCGTGCCGGAGAGCAAAAACGTGCTCGACAACACCGGAGTCCACCCCGAAAGCTACGATGCCGCCAAGGGACTGCTCGAGCTGCTGGGCGCGACGCCGAAGGACGCGCGCGACCTGCCCGCAAGGCTCAATGCCTACGGCGCGGAAAAGGCCGCCGTGGCGCTCGGCGTTGGTGTGCCGACGCTGCGCGATATTGCAAAAGAGCTTTCAAAGCCCGGGCGCGACCCGCGCGACGAGCTGCCCGCGCCCATCCTGCGCACGGATGTGCTGGACATCAAGGACTTAAAGCCCGGCATGGTGCTCACCGGCACGGTGCGCAACGTCATCGACTTCGGCGTGTTCGTGGATATCGGCGTGCATCAGGACGGTCTGGTCCACATTTCGCAGGTGTGCAACAAGTTCATCAAGCACCCGAGCGAGGCCGTCGCCGTCGGTGACGTGGTGAAGGTCGTGGTGCTTGACGTGGACGAAAAGAAACACCGCATTTCCCTCTCCATGAAGCAGGTCCCCGAAGAATAAAGGAAGCGCGCGGTACGGCCGCGCGCTTCCTTTATTCCTGCTCCAGCTCGTCCTTTCCGATCGCCATGTCCTTCCACTGCTCGGGCAGGGCGTGGGAGATGAGCGGAAAGACATTCTCCGTGTCCGCTGTCGGCTGGATGTTGTAGGTGCCGTACTTGTTCACCAGGTCGGCGCAGCTCTCCGGCTGACCGAACACCGGGTCGGCAAACGGCGCGTCGGGAAAGGGATCGTGCGTGCGCTCCTTCTTTTCCTTGCTCATAAAAAAGATCACCCCCGGGCTATCTTGCCCGCAGGTGATCCCTTTTATGCTTTATCCGTGCAGCGTCGGCGGGTACACGCCCGCGTCATGCAGCGCCTTGAGCGCCGCGGCGACCGCGTCCTTATCCTCGTGATAGGTCATGCCGAACCATTTCGCGTCGGAGTGCAGCACGCTGACGCGCAGCTCGCCCTTTTCGATCAGCTCGCCGACCATGCTCGGCAGCAGGCATTCCTTCTTGAGCTCGCCCGTGGGGAGCGCGCGGAGGAACGCGTTAAAGTATTCCTCCAGCTTTGTGAAGATCCACGGCGTAAAGCCCCAGAAATTCATGGACACCGGCGTATCGGGCGCGTAGACGTCGCCCTCCGGGTTTTTGTCCACGTCGCGGATGGTACCGTCGGGAAATACTGTGAGCTTGAAGGTCTCCACAACGCGGTCGAGCTTCCCGTCCGTCACATGGCACACGCCGCGCGTCACGCTGCCGTGTTCGCTGACGGTCTTATCCAGGCGGTAGCCGACCATGGTCGCCTCGCCCTCGGCCTTGAGCCTCCCAAGCTCCTCGTAGATCACACGGAAGGCGTCCACACCGTAGTAATCGTCGGCGTTGATGACGATAAACGGCTCGCTGACGCAGCTCCGCGCACAGAGCACGGCGTGCCCCGTGCCGAAGGGCTTGGTGCGCTCCGCCGGAATGGAATAGAACGCCGGCACGCTGGAAAAGTCCTGATAGGCATAGCAGACCTCGACCGGCGAACCGTCCGCCGCCGTCATGCCGGCGACGCGCCTGCCGCAGAGCGTCTCCACCAGCTCGCGCATCTCGGGCTTGATGATGAACACCACCTTGGTAAAGCCCGCGCGGATCGCGTCGTAGATGGAGTATTCCATCAAAATTTCACCGTCGGGACCGATGCCGTCCACCTGCTTGCTGCCGCCGTAACGCGAGCCCATGCCCGCCGCCATAATGACCAATGCCGCCTTCATCGCCGTTCCTCCTCGTGCATTGAGATTTTCTTTATCATAGCCCATTTGTCCTCGGTTTTCAACTTCTTTTCCGTCGAAGCCTTGTTTTTTGGCGGCAAACTGCTATACTGTTTGCGTGAATAAATTTTTTGAGGTACAGAGCGATGGAAACCTTTCTTCACGCCGTTGCATCCGTCACCATTATCCTGCTGCTGACGGCGACCGGCTACTTCTGCGCGGTCAAGGGCTGGATGACCGTGCAGGTCAAGACCTTCATCAGCCGCTATCTGATGACCGTCGGCATTCCCGTCATGCTGATCTACGGGATGCAGAACAATCTCACGCGCGCGGACGTGCTCGCCGCGCCGCGTCTGCTGCTCATCCCGCTGCTCGTCATCCCGAGCTGCGTTGTGATGAGCCTGCTGGCGGGCCGCCTGATGAGGCTGCCGCACCGTCAGCTCGGCGTTTTTGTGATGATGGCTGCCATGGGCAACACCATCTTTATCGGCCTTGCCATGTGCATAGAGCTGTTCGGCGACATTGCAACGCCATATGTCATGCTCTTCTATCTTGTCAGCAGCTGCTTTACGCAGCTTGTCGGCATTCCGTTGGTGCGCTGGTCGGGCGAGGCGGGCGGTTTTTCTATGCAGATGGTGTGGAAATTCCTGCGCGCGCCGACGGTCGTTTCTGTCTTTTTCAGTCTCCTTCTGGTCGGACTGGACATCCATCTCCCGAGCCTTGTGATGAGCTACGCGAAATACATCAACAACACCGTCACACCGCTGGCGCTGCTGCTGACGGGCTGCATCATCCACGAGATCGGGCTGCGCAGCCTGCGCCTGACACCCACGCTCGGCGTGATGATGGTCTTCCGCTTTGTCATCTCACCGGCGCTGGGCGCTGCCCTCTGCGCGCTGCTCGGCATCGGCGGTCTGGTGCGCAGCGTATATGTCGTGGAGTTGGCCATGCCGGTCGTGACGCAGACGGTCGTCGCCGCGGCGGAATACGGCGCGGATGAACAGCTGGCCGCGCAGGGCGCGGCGATCTCCACCCTCGCCTGCTTTGTGGTGACGCCGGTGCTGATGCTGCTGCTTTGAGCCCTGCACATAGCGAGAAAATGAGAGCCGGAAGCCGCAGCTTCGCGGTTTTCGGCCCTCTCTTTTTCAATTCTTCGCCTTCTCCGTCGATTTTTCCGACGCGCGCTCGGGCAGCGCGATGAGCACTGCCATCACCAGAATGGCAGCAAAGCCGAGAAGATCCTGCCACGCGAAGCTCGTGTGCAGCCAAAGCGCCGCGCACAGCGCCGCGCTGACCGGCTCGGTGCAGGCGAGCAGGCTTGCGCGCACGCCGCCGATGTCGCTCACGCCCTGCAGATAAAGCGTGAACGCCAGCGCCGTGCCGACAACGGAGATCTCCAGCGTGCCGAGCGCCACCGCGGCGTTGAGCGCGACCGGGATCCGCCACGCCTGCGTGAGCACGAGCAGCACCACGCCGCCGATGAACATCCCGCAGCCCGTGCAGACGCTCACGGGATAGCGCCGAAGCAGATCGCCCGGCAGGAGCGTATAGAGCATCAGCGACACCGCCGCGCACAGGCCCCAGAAGAGCGCCTGCGGCGAGAGCGCGAGCGCGGTCAGGCTGCCGTGGGTCGCAAGCAAAAAAGCGCCGAGGAGCGCGAGCACGAGCGCAGCGCCCTCGCGCCGCGTCGGCAGGCGGCGCGCACGCAGGCACACCCAAAGTAAAATGAGCGCCTGTCCCATATACTGCAGCACCGTGGCGGTCGCGCTGTTGGAGTAGCGGATGGCGGCGAGGTAGGTATATTGGCAGGTCATCAGTCCGCCGACGGAGAAGAGCACGAGCCGCAGCGCGTCGCGCCGGTCTGACCAGATGGCTCGAAGCTGCGGGCGGTGCCTTACGAGCGCGCCGCCGAGCAGCACCACACCGGCCAAAAACATCCGCACCACGGTCAGCCAGCCGCTGTCCACACCCTGACAGGTGAAGAGATACTGTCCCACCGTGCCGGACGCGCCCCAGCACACGCCGCCGAGCGCCGCGCACAAAAAGCCGCGCAGCGTCCTCTTTTTTTCGCCCATACACGCCCTCCCGCGATCATTTTTGCCCATTGTAGCAGACCGTGCGCCGCTTTTCAAGCGCCGTGCGCGTCTTTGCACATATTCGCTCCCCGCGGTGCATAGATTGAAGCAACTCGAATAGGGAGTGTTTCATTCATGAAGGGTAATATTGAAGAGCGGGCCTGCGATCTGGCAGTTTACATCATAGAAAACCGCACCACGGTGCGCGCCGCAGCCAAGAAGTTCGGTGTCAGTAAATCGACCGTACACAAGGACATTCAGGACCGGCTTCCGCAGATCAACCACAGCCTCTACCTTCAGGTCAAGGAGATCCTTGAGATCAACAAAGCTCAGCGGCACATCCGCGGCGGCATCGCCACGAGAAAAAAATATAAGGGAGCTTGAAACTTTTTCCTCTGAATTTCGTCAAATAAAAGCAGAAACCGATCAAACACCGCACGGCCGGCCGGCCTTTTTCCACCGCCGGCCGCGCAAGCTCTTTTTCCCTCTTGTAGTTTGTTGACATAATGAGTATAATGGCAGTATTCCCCTGTTTTCGGCAATAACGGAAAGGACCGTATCCCGCCATGCAGAAAAAAAATCCCGCGAAGCGCCGCCCCGAGCGCCTTGTGGTCACACTGTTATCCCTGCTCTTTTTATCGACCGCCGTGTTTGCGACGGTCAAATATGTCTTTCGCGCGCCCGAGCTTGACACGGACAAGCCTGTTGTAACGCCGGACGGCACGGCAAGCACGGACGTCGACCGGACCGGCACGGACGAGCCCGACGCTCTGGGCCGTACACGCCGCAAATACTGCTACAACATTCTCGTCTCCGGGCTTGACGACGACAACGGCGGCAGCGACACGAACATCCTCGTCCGCTTCGACGTGCCGAACAAGCGCATCGACCTTGTGAGTCTCCCGCGCGATACGCTGCTGCACAATGAATACCGCAACAACAAGCTCAACTTCGCCTACGCCAAGGGCGGCACGGAGCTGCTGATGGAGCAGATCGAAAACCTGCTCGGCATACCGGTTGATTTCTATGTCACGGTCAATCTCAAGGGCTTCATCGCGCTGGTCGATCAGATCGACGGCGTGGATTTTGACATTCCCATCAACATGGATTATGACGACCCCTATCAGGACCTGCACATTCACTTCACCAAAGGCCCGCGCCATCTCAACGGGCAAGAGGCGATGGAGGTCGTCCGCTTCCGCCACAACAACGACGGCACCGGCTACGGCACGGAGGACATCGGCCGCATCGGCACCCAGCAGGCCTTCCTCAAGGCGGTCGCCAAGCAGCTGCTGCAGATCGGCAACGTCAAGAACATCCCCGCGCTGGTGGATATTTTCTACACCTACGTCAAGACCGACCTCACGACCGGCAACCTCGTCTGGTTGGGCAACGAGGCGCTGAACATCGGCACCGAAAACATCCACTTTGCCACCCTCCCCGGCGACGGCTCCGGCTATTACAACAAGCAGTCGGTCTATGTGCTCGACGCACAGGCCACCTGCGACCTGGTCAACGAGGCCCTCAATCCCTATAATGAGGCGCTCACGCTGGAGGACATGGATATCCTCGTCCCCTGACGAGATAAGGAGTAAGCACCATGAAAAAACGGCTTTTGCTTTTCCTCTGCATCTTTACCCTGCTGCTCTCCACCGCCGCGCAGGCGGAGGACGTGACGGCGGACGTCCCCGCGCCCGCTCCTTCGGCGGAGAAGGCGGACACGCTCTCCCCCTTTGCGCGCACGCGAAGCTACGACGGGCGCTTCACGGATGTGGACGCCTCGGCGTGGTATCACGACGCCGTCGCTGCGCTGTACGAATACGGTCTGACCGAGGGCGTGAGCAGCAGCGCTTACGCACCGGAGGGGAGCGTCACCATTGCCGAGCTGGTGACCTTTGCCGCGCGGCTGCACGCGCTTGAGCGCGGTGCGGCGATCCCCGCGGCAGCAGCCGGCGAGGCTTGGTACCGGCCCTATGTGCGCTATCTCAAGGCTGAGAAATGCCTCGGCGACGAGCTTGACGGCCACTATCCGGAGGCCGCGACGCGCGCGCAGACGGCAGGTGTACTGGCCCCCGCGCTCAGCACGGAGTGCTACGACGAGCGCAACGCCGAGGCCGTGACCGTCGGCTATGCCTCGCACCGCCGCATCACCGATGTGGACGATTACACGCCCTATCAGAGCGATATTCTCCGGCTCTACAAGTGGGGCATCGTGGGCGGCGTGGACGAGGACGGCTCCTTCCATCCGAATGATACGCTCAAGCGCAGCGAGCTCGCGGCGCTGGTCGTGCGCATGGTCGAGCCGTCCGCGCGCCTGACGCTCTCGTGGCAAAGTCTTTCCTATCGCTCCGCCGCCGGTACGACCTGGGGCGACCTGATTGCGGCGCCCGCCGAGGTCTCCACCGCGCCGGCAGTCGACGACGCCAACGCCATCGACGCGCTGATCCGAAAGATGCTCCACGACGGCGCCGACAGCATCACTCTGCAATACGACCGTGCGCTGACCAACGAGGGGGTCGCAAAGCTCACCCGCGCCTTTACGGTCGGCGTCAAGCGCCATTGCGAGCAGATGTACAACTCCACCTCCTGCCGCAGCTATTCCTCCGGCAAGGTGCTGCTGACCTTCTCCTCGACAGCCTGTGACGGTGCGCAGCTCAAAAAATACCGTGAGGAAACGCTCGCCCGCGCGATCCTCGTCCACGACGCGCTGTGGGAGAGCGGCTATCTGACGGGCGACATGACACAGTATGAGCTGGCGCGGGCCTACTACGTCTGGCTGTGCAACAACTGTGTCTACGATGAGGGGACCGTCTCCAGCAGTTCTCTGAGCCATCTGGCCTATAGCGCACTGGTGGACGGCGTGGCCGTCTGCGACGGCTACACGGGAGCATACGACCTCCTGCTGCGGCTCGAGGGCATCGAGTGTACCGCGCTTATGAACACCGACCACATCTGGACCGTCGCGGAGCTCGACGGCAAGACCTATCACATCGACACGACCTGGGGCGATCAGGGAACGCGCGTGGATATGAGCTTCTTCGGCATGACCGAGGCGCAGTCCCGCGCCAAGCACGCATGGTAAAAGTCGACCGATAAAAAAGCAGCGGCTGCATCGCAGCCACTGCTTTTTGCCGTGTTGATATGTTTTCAGCGCTGGCCCTTGTCGTAGGGGATGCCCTCCGCCTTGGGAGCGCGGGAACGCTTGGAGGTGAACGCCAGCACGATGAGAGAGATGATATAAGGCATCATGTTGTACACCGGACTGGGAATGTTCATCGCCGTGAGGAAGCCAAAGCCCATGTAGACATTCGAGAGCGCGCGGAACAGACCGAAGAGGAGCGCCGCGAGCGCGATGCGCTGGGGCTTCCACTGTCCGAAGATCATGACCGCGAGGGACAGGAAGCCGAAGCCTGCCACGCCGTACTCAAAGCGCCATTCGGAAACACCGGCAGTAATGAACACGATGCCGCCGATGCCGCCGAGGAAGCCGGAGATCAGCACGCCCGCCCAGCGCATCTTGTAGACGTTGATGCCCACGCTGTCTGCCGCCTGCGGATGCTCGCCGCACGCCATCAGGCGCAAGCCGAAGCGGGTCTTATAGAGCAGGACGTAGGACGCGGCGAGCAGCAGCGCGGTCACGAGCATGAACCAGCTGAACTCGAACGAGCCGAGATTGACGGTGAACGCCTTCTTCGCACCGGCATACTGCACGATGGAGGAAACGTCATCGGGATTCGCAGCGGTGTTGATGGCCTTGACGATGACCGTCGCACCCGCGGTGCCGAGCAGATTCAGCGCGGTGCCGACAAGCGTCTGGTCCGCCTTGAAGTTGATGCAGGCCACGGCCAGCAGGCAGGAATAGATCATGCCGACCAACGCCGAAATAGCCAGAACGCCGAGGATCATCACGATGGCGGGCACATTGGGCGAAATGTAGCGCATCGCCAGCGCGCCGCCGAGGGCGCCCATGATCATAATGCCCTCAAGGCCGAGGTTGATGACGCCGGAGTGCTCCGCGAAGCAACCGCCGAGGGCGACCAGGATCAGCACGGAAGCAAAGATCAGGGTGTATTGCAGTAGCAGTACCATTACTGATCGCCTCCTTTCCCGGCCTCAGCCCGGGCCTGCGCTTCGGCTGCCCTGGCCTTCAATGCCGCCTTCTCCTCACGCTTGGCCGCGTAGGAATTCATCGCGTGCTTCATGAACAGCACGAAGCCGCAGAGATAGATAATGAGCGCCGAGATCAGATCGGAGATCTGCGCGCAGTACATGGACTTATCCACATACGCGCCGCCCGCCGTGATGTGCTGGATAAAGAACGAGGCGAGCACGGTGCCGATGGGGTTCAATCCGCCGAGGAAGGCCGCGGCAATGCCGTTGAAGCCCATCGCGGGGACGGAGGAGGTGGAGCACTGCCACTGCTCATATCCGGTGAGGTAGAGCATCGCCGCGCCCATGCCGGCGAGCGCGCCGGAGATCATGAGGCTGAGGATGATGTTGCGCTTTTCCGCCATGCCGCAGTATTTGGCGGCATTCTTGTTGTAGCCGGTGGCCTTGAGCTCATAGCCGAACTTCGTCTTTTCCAGCACGACCCACACGAGGATCGCCATCAGCACGGACAGCGGGATCGCGAGACCGACGTACTGGTTGTTGTTGAACAGCGCGCCGAGCCCCAGCGAGGGCAGCACGGCGGATTCGTTGATGTGTGCGAGCACCTTGGTGTAGGGGCTGGCGTCCTCCTTCACCGTGGTGAGAAGCATATTGGTCAGATACAGCACGATCCAGTTGAGCATGATGCCGGAAATGACCTCGTTGACGTTGCAGTAGGACTTGAGCAGGCCGGAAATGCCGCCGAGGATCGCGCCGCCGCAAATGGCGAGCAGCATACACGGAAGCCAGCTCCAGCCGAGGCCGAGCGCCGCGTACAGGCTCAGCGCCACGCCGGCGCAGTACTGTCCGGCTGCACCGATGTTAAAGAGGCCCACCTTGTAGGCAAACAGGATCGCCAGCGCGCACATCAGCAGCGGCGCGGTCTTGACGAGCGTGTTGCCGAAATATTTCAGCTGTGAGGCGGGGCGGTTGTAGGTCATAAAGTTCTTGATGACCGTAAGAATGGCCTCGCCCGCACCTGCGGGATTGATGAGCAGCAGCACGAGGTAGCCGAGGAACAGTCCCAGCACGATGCACAGGAGGGAGGCCAGCAGCGACTGGAAGCCGCCGCTTTTGAAAATATTCTTTTTCATGCCTTCACCTCATCTCTCTTCGCGCCTGCCATGTAGAGGCCCAGCTCCTCCTGCGTGGTCTTTTTCGGGTCGAGCTCACCGACGATCTCGCCCTCATACATCACGAGGATGCGGTCGGGCACGTCCATGACCTCGTCCAGCTCCAGACTCACGAGCAGGACCGCCTTGCCCTCGTCGCGCTGCGCGACGAGCTGGCGGTGGATGTATTCGATGGCGCCGACGTCCAGACCGCGGGTCGGCTGCACGGCGACGAGCAGCTCGGGATCCTTGTCGATCTCGCGGGCGACGATGGCCTTCTGCTGGTTGCCGCCGGACATGCTGCGGGCAATGGTGATGGGGCCCTGACCGGAACGGACATCGTACTGGTCGATGAGCTTTTCGGCGTAGGTGCGGATGTTCCTGCGGCGCAGGAAGCCCGCCTTGTCGGTGAACTCCGGCTCAAAGTAGCGCTGGAGCACCATGTTGTCCTCGAGCGAATAGTCGAGCACAAGGCCGTGCTTGTGACGGTCCTCGGGGATGTGGCTCATGCCCATCACGCTGCGCTGGCGGATGGACGCATGGGTGATGTCCTTACCGCAGAGCTTGACGGAGCCGGAAACGAGCGGCTCCAGGCCGGTCAGACCATAGACGAACTCCGTCTGGCCGTTGCCGTCGATGCCGGCAAGGCAGACGATCTCGCCGCGGCGGACCTTGAGCGAAACGTTCTTGACGGCATTGTTCTTGTGGAGCTTGGAGGCCATGGTCATGCCCTCCACCTCGAGCACGTCCTCGCCGGGCTCGGACGGCTTCTTGTCCACATGGAAGCTGACGCTGCGGCCGACCATCATGGCGGACAGCTCCTCCGCCGTGGTGCTGGCGGTCTCGACCGTGCCGATGTACTTGCCCTTGCGCAGCACCGAGCAGCGGTCCGCGACCGCCATGATCTCGGCGAGCTTGTGGGAAATGAAGAGGATGCTCTTGCCCTCGGCGGCGAGGTTGCGCATGATCTGCATGAGCTCGTCGATCTCCTGCGGGGTGAGGACAGCGGTCGGCTCGTCGAAGATCAGGATCTCGTTTTCGCGGTAGAGCATCTTGAGGATCTCGGTGCGCTGCTGCATACCGACGGTGATGTCCTCAATGAGCGCGTCGGGGTCAACGTGCAGGCCGTACTTCTCGCTCAGGGCGAGGACCTTTTCGCGGGCCTCGGCCTTTTGCAGAAAGCCGTGCTTCGTGGGCTCCACGCCCATGATGATGTTGTCGAGCACGGTGAAGCATTCCACCAGCTTGAAGTGCTGGTGGACCATGCCGATGCCGAGCGCGTTGGCATCATTCGGGTCCTTGATGGACACGACCTGTCCATCCTTTTTGATGACGCCCTCCTCGGGCTGGTACAGACCGAAGAGCACGCTCATGAGCGTGGATTTGCCCGCACCATTTTCGCCCAGCAGGGCATGGATCTCGCCCTTTTTGAGCTGAAGCGTAATGTTGTCGTTGGCGATAATACCGGGGAATCGTTTGGTGATGTTGAGCATCTCAATGGCATACGGTGATCCCAAGATGTTTCGCCCTCCTTCCGTTTTGATGGCCCGCCGCGTTGGGGATGTGCGGGGACGGAAACCATGAATATCTTACAGTATACTATACCCGCTTCCATAAAGCAAAGTCAATTTGGCAAAATCGTATAATTTTTTCGTTTTTCGGCAAAAAAAGAGAGACGGGCGGCTGCCCGTCTCTCCGTATGTACTTGCGATAAAGCGCTTAGCCCTTGATGGAGCCCTGATCGTCGACCGTGATGACGGTGGCGAAGTCGGCAGCACTAACATCGCTGCTGGTGTTGTTGCTGACGGTGATCTTGCCGTCGAACATATCCTTCACCATGGCCTTATAGTCGTCCTGCGTGAAGCTGTCGGACCACTGGGTGCCGTCGCCCATGGGGATCTGGACGTAGTTCGCCTCGGGATCGGTGCCGGAAACGAGGCCGAGCGTTGCGATCTTGCCGACATACTTGTCCCAGTTGCCGTTGACGATAACGTCGGTGAGGGTGTCGTAGGTCGCGGGATAGAGGCCCTTCATGGCGGAGGTGACGGTCATGCCGTCCACGCCGGCATACTTGGCGATGACACCCGCCTGATCGACGTCAACGCCGATGACCTTGGCGCCCACCTTCTTGGCAGCGTCAACCGCGGAGGTGTAGATGCCGCCGCCGCAGGCGAAGACGACCTCGGTGCCGCCCTGATACCAGGTATCCATCACAGCGGTGATGTCGGCGTCGCCGAAGAACTGGCCGCCGTAGATGTAGTTGACCTTGACATCGGTGAGACCCATGTCGGCCGCAGCGGCGTCAACGCCCTGCACGAAGCCGTAGCCGTAACGGACGACCGCGGGAACGGACATGCCGCCGAGGAAGCCGAGGTTCTTATAGCCGAGCTTCACAGCCGCGTAACCGGCCATGTAGCCGCAGAGTTCTTCCTGATAAACCGCGCAGTAGACGTTGCTCATGTCAACGTACTTGTTGAGGTCCCAATTCTCGGGGGTGTAGTCGTAGGCTTCGCCCGCCTTGGCAACGGCGGTCTCGAGCAGGTCGCCGGCGGCGACGTCGAGCGCGATGAACTTCACATCGGGGAACTCGGGAGCGGCCTCAACGATGGCGCCGCCGAAAGCATAGCCGGGCATGACGATGACGTTGAAGCCTTCGTCAACGGCCTTTTCGATCATGGCGACACGGTCGGCGGTGTTATCGCCGGCGGGCTTGAAGTAGCTGAACTCGATGCTGTTGTCCTCGGCAAACGCCTTGCAGGCCTCATAGGTGGTCTGGTTGAAGGACTGGTCGGTGATGTCACCGTAGTCGGTGATCATGGCGACCTTGTACTCGACCTTAGTCTGGGGATCGTCGGGCGTATCGGGCGTGTCGGGGGTGGGGTCCTTCTGACCGCAGGCTACGAGCGCGAGGACCATAGCCAGGGAGAGAAGAAGAGCAAATAACTTCTTCATAGTGCAAACCTTCCTTACAATTTTTTGAAATCATATCATGGACATGACATCGAGCGTATTATAGCAAGATTTTTTCAAAAGGGCAAGTCATATTTGCTGAAAAGTGTGAATTTTTGGCAAAAGCTTCATGGTGAAAGCGCACAAAGAGAGACCGCAGACGCAGTCTCTCTTTGCTCAGTATTGGAAAATGCTGCCGCCGACGAACTCGCGCACGATGGAGTCGCGCGGGACGTAATCGGTTTTGAGCGGCGGAACGGAGTTGACGACCTCGAAGAGGTCGGTCAGCCCATGCTCGTCGATGAAGGCGTCGTCAAGCTGGGTGTAGAACTCGGGGATCTCCTTGAGATAGCGCGCGAGGATGCACGGCTCGTAGTCGTGGAAGGTGTCGATGTGGATGCCCGCGTTGGGCTTATTGGGCATGATATAGTTCCGCTCGCCGCGGTCCACGCTCTCGGCGCGCTCGACCGTCTGGCGCAGGGAGTGCCCGCGGCCCTGATAGTCGCGAATCATGCGGCGCGCCACGCGCAGCTGCTCGGGACGGACGATCTTGTCGTGCGCGGTGATGATGCGCGTGCGGGGCGCGACGTAAACGCCGGTCGCCATGTCGCGCACGCGGTCGAAGATCAGCGGGTTGAGCATGTGGATGCCCTCGGCGATGATAACGGCGTCGCGGTCGCCCTGCATCCTGAACCAGCTGCCGGTGGTGCCGCTCTTGAAATCATAGACGGGCAGCTCGACCTCCTCGCCGTCGGACAGGCGGTGGATGCAGTCGATGAGCAGGTCGCGGTTCACGCACAGGGGGGATTCCCAGTCCGTCAGCTCCGGCGGACGGTCGGCGAGCGGCAGGAAGAAATTATCCATGCTCAGCAGGCACACCTTCACGCCGAGGTTTTCCAGGTACGCCTTCAGGCGCATGGCGGTGGTGGTCTTGCCGCTGCCGCTCGGGCCGGTCAGGCAGACGAGCGGCTTTTGGCTCTTGTTCATCAGGATGCTCGCCGCGGCGGCGCTGATCTTGTCGTGAAAGACCTCCTCGCAGCGCAGGACAAAGCGCGTGTCGTCGCGCATGGCCTCGGTGATGTTTTCAATGTCGATGACTCGCATGGGGAAAACGCTCCTTATTCTTTGTTCTCCATCTTGACCGCGACCTCGAGCGCGATCTTCATCATGTTGGTGAAGGTCGTCTGACGGTCATCGGCGGAAAGCTCCTCGCCGGTGACGAGGTTATCGGAGATGGAGCAGATGGCAAGCGCGCGCTTGCCGGCGTAGGCGGCGGTGCAGTAGAGACCGGCGGCCTCCATCTCGACCGCGAGAATGCCCATCTTGCCGAAACGGGCGTTGCGGCCCGCCGCGTCATAGAAGGTGTCGGAGGAATAGAGATTGCCGACGGGCATCTTCACGCCCAGCTCGTTCGCGCTCTCGACTGCGGCGGCGAGCAGGTCATAATTGCAGATGGGAGCGTAGGTGGCGCCCAGCTCATACTGGTCGGCAAAGCTGGAGTTGGTGCAGGCACCCATGCCGGCGCACACGCTGCCGAGCTCCATGTCCGCGCGCATCGCGCCCGCGGAGCCGACGCGGATGATGTTCTCCACGCCGTAGTGGGTGTAGAGCTCGTTGGAGTAGATGGCGATGGACGGGATGCCCATGCCGCTCGCCATCACGCTCACGCGCACGCCCTTGTAGGTGCCGGTGTAGCCCTGCACGCCGCGGACATTGTTGACGAGCTGCGGGTTTTCCAAAAAGGTCTCTGCGATGAACTTTGCGCGCAGGGGGTCGCCGGGCATGAGGACGGTCTTGGCGAAATCGCCGGGCTTTGCGTTGTTGTGGGGTGTTGACATATTATTCTCCTTTCTCCATGGCCTTTGCGGCCTTAACGATGCGGGAGGTGCCGAGGCGGTCCGCGCCGAGCTTGAGGAAGTCCTCGGCGTCCTGCAGATTGGCGATGCCGCCGGCGGCCTTGATCTTCTTGCCGTTCGTCATGTGCGCCGCCATGAGCGCTACGTCCTCGCGCGTCGCGCCGCCCCCGCCGAAGCCGGTGGAGGTCTTGATATAGTCCGCCGCGGAGTTGGACACGACCTCGCAGAGCTTGATCTTCTCCTCGTCCGTGAGCATACAGGTCTCGATGATGACCTTGAGGATGTTGCCGTGGCAGGAGATCTTCACGGAATTGATCTCCTGCAAGATTTTATCGTACTGGCCTTCCTTGACCCAGCCGAGGTTGATGACCATGTCGATCTCGGTCGCGCCGTCGGCAACGGCGGACTCGGCCTCCATGCACTTGATGCCGCTGGGAACGTAGCCGTTGGGGAAGCCGATGACCGTGCACACGGGCAGCTGACCGAAGCCGTAGTGCTGCTGCTCGGCGATGTAGTGCGCGGCATGGGCGACGTAGGTCTGCGGGATGCAGACGCTCGCGCAGCCGTACTTGATGCCGTCGTCGCAGATCTGGCGGATCTCCTCCCAGGTGGCGGTGGGGGCGAGCAGGGTATGGTCAACGTGACGGAGAATTTCTTTCACATCCATAGTATATGGTATCCTTTCCAAGAAAAATAGATTCCGCAAAGGGGAATGATTTTCTGTTTATCAGTGTAGCACAGCGACTGCAAAAAAGCAAGCGCACCGCATTCGGTCACATGACCGCGTGTGTCGGGCCGCACGGTGCAGCGAGATAAGAAGGCGGCCCTTATGGGCGCAGAAGAAAAAGGAGACCTCAAAAGAGGTCCCCTTTTCATTTTCAGAAATCGGCAGATGCTTCTCAGCACTTCTCGAACACGGTGGCAACGCCCTGGCCGCCGCCGATGCAGAGGGTGGCAAGACCCTTCTTGGCATCCTCGCGCTTGAGCATCTCGTGGAGCAGGGTGACGATGATGCGCGCGCCGGAGCAGCCGACGGGGTGGCCGATGGCGATCGCGCCGCCGTTGACATTGACCTTGCTCATGTCGAAGTGCAGCTCACGCGCAACGGCGATGGACTGCGCGGCAAAGGCCTCGTTGGCCTCGACGAGGTCGATGTCCTCGATGGTCACGCCGGCCTTCGCCATAGCCTGACGGGAGGCGGGAACGGGACCGACACCCATGATCTTGGGGTCGACGCCGCCCTGACCCCAGCCGATGAGCTTCGCCATGGGCTTGAGGTTATACTTCTTGACTGCCTCACCGCTGGCGAGAACGATGGCGGCAGCGCCGTCGTTGATACCGGAGGCCTGACCGGCGGTCACGCGCTGAACATGCTTGCGGGTATCCGCCTCATGGATCTCGGTGGGCTGGAAGGTGTGGACGATCTGGTCCTCAACGCCCTCGGGGCCGACAGGGAAGGCGCCCTTGAGCTTGGCCAGGCCCTCCATTGAGGCGCCGGCGCGGGGGAATTCGTCGCGCTTGAACTCGACGATCTCCTTCTTGACCTTGACGGGAACGGGAACGATCTCGGCATCAAAGCGGCCGGAAGCCTGCGCGGCCTCGGTCTTCTGCTGGGAGGCAGCGCCGAAGGCGTCAAGCTCCTCGCGGGTGATGCCCCAAACGTCGCAGATGTTCTCGGCGGTGGTGCCCATGTGGTAGTTGTTGAACGCATCCCACAGGCCGTCCTTGATCATGGTGTCGACGAGCTTCTTGTCGCCCATGCGGGCGCCCCAGCGGGCGTCGGTAGAGGCATAGGGAGCAGCGCTCATGTTCTCGGTGCCGCCGCAGACAATGATGTCGGCGTCGCCGGCGAGGATGGCGCGGCCGGCCTCGATGACGGACTTCATGCCGGAGCCGCAGACCATGCCGACGGTGTAGGCGGGAACGGAGTAGGGCAGACCCGCGCCCACGCCGACCTGACGGGCGACGTTCTGACCGAGGCCGGAGGTCAGGATGCAGCCGAACATCAGCTCATCGACGTTCTCGGGAGCGACGTTGGCACGCTTGAGGGCTTCCTTGACAACGATGGCGCCCAGCTCGGCGGCGGGGGTATTCTTCAGGGAACCGCCAAAGGAGCCGACCGCGGTACGGCAGCAATTCACGACATAGAGTTCTTTCATGGGATATCTCCTTTTTCATAAAAATTTTGGTATTCCGCAGAGGGAATCATTTTCGTTTTGATTATACAACAGGCGCGCATGAAAAATCAACTGCAAAATTTCATTTTCCTGTGCAAAAATTGACGCTTTTCCTGCATTTTGTTAAATAATTAACAGTTTTGCAGCATTTCCTGCGTCTTTCTCAGCTTTCGGCTGCTTCCTGCCCGTTTTCCGTCGCGGTGTCGTCTGCCGTATCGCCGTCCGCGTCGGTATCCATCAGCAGCGAGAAGGCGTCATAAATATCGACGAGGTCCAGCGCCTCGACCGCCGGATTCATCTCCACCGCGGCGTCCTCGATGCGGCTTTCGAGCAGACCGCTGAAATAGGTCTCGCGCACCGCGTCCACAGCCTTCGCCTCGTCGAGCGGCTTGCGGAGAATGATGTGGTAGCCGTAGTAGCTCTCCACGATCTCGCTGACCTCGCCCTCGCCGAGTGCGGCGGCGGTGCTCTCAAATTCCTCGACCATCTGGCCGGAGCCGAAGGTGTAGCCCTCGGGGTTGCCCGCGCGGCCGGAGTCCTCGCTGTACTCGTCGGCAAGCTCGGTGAAGTAGCCGATCAGATCGTCGCCCGTGTAAGCGTCCAGCTTGGCCTTGAGCTCCTCCGCCAGCGCCTTCTTCTCCGCCTTGGTCTCGTCGTCCAGTTCCTGATAGGTGGACATATCGCGCGTGAGCAGCAGGATGTGGTCGGCGGTCATGTAGCCCTGCTCGGCGGCATAGGCGATCAGCTGCTCGTCGGTGGCATAGAGGCTGCTGCCCTCGGTCGCCGCCAGCTCCTCGAGAGCACTGTAAAGATAGTCCGAGCGGCACATCCGGTCATAGGTCTCCTCGCTCAGACCCAGCTTGGCGAGCTCGGCGCGGTAGCTCTCCTCGCCGCCGAGGCTCTCGACGGTCTCCGCGCGTTCAGCCTCCAGCTCGCTGAGCGCAGCTTCGTCAAGGATGACGTTGTTCTCCTGCGCCAGCTTCTCGATGACGGCAAAGCTCTTCGTGTTCTCTAAAATGCTGTCCTTCGTCACGTCAAGCACCGTTTCGCCCTCCTGCAGCTCCATGCTCCAGTCAAGATCCATGCCGTACATATTCATGTAGCTTTCCATGTAGGAGGCGGCATAGCAGAGGTTGTAAAAATACATATCCATCGGCACGTCGATACCGTCCACCCTCATCGCGACAGCGTCGGGAGCGATACCGGTCAGCTGATAGCAGACGCCCTCCTCGACCTTGCCCGCGTCAAAGCGGTCCTTGCCGCCGCAGGCGGCCAGCGAGACAAGCAGCGCCAGCGAAAGCGCCGCAGCCAAAATACGTTTCATCTTTGTTTCCTCTTTCTTCCAGATTTTGGTATCGCACCCCGCCCCGGGGCGTGGCGCTGCGGGATCAGGCGCCCTCCGCGGGCGCGATGCTCTCGACCAGCTCGAGCGCCGCAGGAAGCGGCTTCTCGCCCCCTTCGAGCCGCAGCGCGAGCTTCGGCTCGATGCCGGCGGAGAGCGTCAGCCGGCGCTTGTTCTTTCCCATCGTGCAAACGCGCATCACCGCCTCGACCGGCATCTCGCCGCCGAAGGTAAAGGTGATCGTGTCGCCGCGCTGGGAAATGTCGCGGATGCCCGCCGCGCACGCCTCGCCGCGCAGCATGGCGACGTCGAGCAGAGCGAGCGTGCTCGCCGGCGGCTCGCCGTAGCGGTCAAGCAGCTCGTCGAGCAGGTCCTGCGATTCCTCGCGCGTGCGCACCGCCGCGATGCGGCGGTAAATATCCATGCGCTGCTCGGGAGAGGGAATGTAGCTCTCCGGCAGGTTGGCCGAAACGGTCAGGTCCGCCGAGCAGTCCGTGCGGCTCGCCTTCTTCTCGCCGCGCTCCTCGAGCACGGCCTCCTCCAAAAGCTGCAGGTACATATCGTAGCCCACGCTCATCATGTAGCCCGACTGCTCGGGGCCGAGCAGGTTGCCCGCGCCGCGGATCTCGAGGTCGCGCATCGCGATGCGGAAACCCGAGCCGAACTCCGCGTATTCGCGGATGGCGGTCAGGCGCTTGGCAGCGACCCCGGTGAGGATCTTGCCCGGGCGGTAGGTCATATAGGCATAAGCGCGGCGCGCGCTGCGCCCGATGCGCCCGCGGATCTGGTGGAGCTGGGCGAGGCCCAGCCGGTCCGCGTCCTCAATGATGAGGGTGTTGACGTTCGGAATGTCGATGCCCGTCTCGATGATGGTCGTGCAGACGAGGATCTGCGCTTCGCCGTCGGAAAATTGCTGCATCACATGGCTCAGGCCCTTTTCGTCCAACTTGCCGTGTGCGACCGCAATGCTGACCTCCTCGCCGAGGAGCTTTTTGAGCTGCGCGGCACAGCGGTCGATGGTCTCCACACGGTTGTGCAGGTAGTAGACCTGCCCGCCGCGCGAAAGTTCGCGCCGGATGGCTTCGGCGATCACGCCCCAATCGTGCTCGAGTACATAGGTCTGCACCGGCTGACGGTCCTGCGGCGGCATCTCGATGGTAGACATATCGCGGATGCCCGACAGCGCCATGTTCAGTGTGCGCGGAATGGGCGTCGCAGACAACGTGAGCGTGTCCACCTGCTTGGAAAGCTCCTTGAGCTTTTCCTTGTGCGTCACACCGAAGCGCTGCTCCTCGTCGATGACGAGCAATCCGAGGTCCTTGAAGTGCAGTCCCTTTTGCAGCAGCGAGTGCGTGCCGATGAGCAGATCGATCCTCCCCTCCGCCGCGCTTTGCAAAATCTTTTTCTTCTGCGCCGGCGTCTTGAAGCGCGAGAGCACCTCGATCGTCACCGGAAAGCTGCGGAAGCGGTTGATGGCGGTGGCGTAATGCTGCTGCGCCAGCACGGTGGTCGGCACCAGGATCGCCGCCTGCTTGCCGTCGAGCACGCATTTCATCACCGCGCGCAGCGCGACCTCCGTTTTGCCGTAGCCCACGTCGCCGCAGAGCAGGCGATCCATCGGGCGCGAGCGCTCCATGTCGCTCTTGATCTCCGCGATGGCGCGGAGCTGATCGTCCGTCTCCTCATAGTCGAAGGCGTCCTCAAACTCGCGCTGCCAGGTGGAGTCCGGTGAAAAGGCGAAGCCGGGGCGGCGCTGCCGCTCGGCGTAGAGCTTGATGAGCCCCTTGGCAAGATCCTTCGCCGCGGCCTTAGCGCGGGATTTGGCCTTCGTCCAGTCCGTGCCGCCGAGCTTGTTCAGCTTGACGTGCTCGCCCTCCTCCCCGCCGCCGTGGCTGCCGATGTACTTCGACACCATATCGAGCTGCGTCGCGGGAACGTACAGGCTGTCGCTGCCGGCGTAGGCGATCTTGATATAATCCTTGTCTGCGCCGTCCACGCGGATGCGCTCCATGCCGACAAAGCGGCCGATGCCGTGGCGCTGGTGAACGACGAGGTCACCCGGCGTCAGGTCGGTGTAGGAGCGGAGCTTCTGACGGCTCGAATCCTTTTTTTGCCGCACCGCGCGCGGCGCTTTGCCGCCGACCGGCGCAAGAAGCTGCCCTTCGGTCAGAATAACAAGGCGGAGCTGCGGGTATTCGCAGCCCGCGCTCAGCGCGCCGAGGCCGATGACGGTCTCGCCTGCGGCGGGCAGCGTCCGATCGGTGAGATCGAGCCGCGCACGCACGCCGCGCTCCTCCAGGAGGCGGTGAAAATTCCTCGCGCGCGTTTCGTTGCCGCAGAGCACCAGCACGCCGCTGCCCGCGGCAAGATAGTGCTCCATGTCCGCGGCGGCGGTCTCAAGGCTGCCGCCGTAGGACGGCAGCTGCCGCGCGTTGATGCTGAGCATCGCCCGCGGCGGGGCCAGATAGCGCGAGGTCGGCAGGCTGTCGCACAGGAGCAGCGGGAAGCTGCCCCGCAGCCGCCGCGTCAGGTCCTCGAGCTCGACCGTGAGCGAGGCGAATTGCCCCGCGAGCGCGCCCTCCTCCAGCAGGATCTTCAGGTCCTCGCCCCATTCAAAGGCGCAGCCCTTCGCGCGCTCCATGACGCGGCTGCCCTCGCAGACGAGCACGATGCTCCCCTCCGGCAGGTAGTCCGCCGCGCAGACGGCGGTCGGGTAGGCGGCGGCAAGGTAGCGGTCCATGCCGCCGAGCGGCAGGTCCTCGCGCAGGCGGTCCATATCCGCGCGGATCGCTGCGGCGGTCTTTTCCGTGGTCACCTTTTTTGCCAGCTGCGCCGCGGCGTGCTCCATACGCGCGAGCATCGCGTCCCGTCCGCCCTCGGCGGCAAAGGGCAGCACCTCGGCGGCGGGCAGAACGGTCAGCTCCTCAAGGTTTTTCGTGCGGCGCTGCGTGGCGACGTCAAACTCGCCCATCGCGTCGATCTCGGTATCGAAAAATTCGACACGCACCGGCGCGCTCATTGGGGAATAGACGTCTAAAATGCCGCCGCGCACGGCGAACTGCCCCGCGCCCTCGACCTGCTCGCAGCGGACATAGCCCGCGGCGGTCAGGCGCTCGGCGAGCGCGCGCAGGTCGTGCTCCTCCCCGAGCCGGAGCGTGAGCACCGCGTCGCGCAGCGCCGTCGGCGGCAGGGTGCGCTGCATCATGCCGTCCACCGTCGCCACGACGATGCCCGTCCTGCCGAACGCCATGCGGCACAGCGCGTCCAGCCGCTCCTGCTCAAAGCTGTGGGAGGCAGAAACGCGGTCGCGCAGCTGCCATTCGCGGGCAAAGAGCGTCACGCACTCCTCCCCTGTCAGGGCGGCGAGGTCCGCGGCCATGCGCCGCGCCTCCTGCTCGTCGGCGCAGAGGACGGCGAGGGGACGCTTGGTCTCCTGCCGCAGCGCCGCGCCGAGCATCGCGCGGTGTACGCCGCTCACGCCGCTGACCGCCGCCGGTCCCGTGCCGAAGCGGATGATCTCCTCCAGCTCCCGCAGCTCCGGCAGCGCCATCATTTGCCGGTTCAGCTCCTGCATGAATGTCCCCCCTCCTTTTTTGCCGCAACGCGCAAAAGGGCGCAGATCGTCCCCGGTCGGACGGTCTGTACCCACACACATCGTTTTCCATGTTCTCCTGAGATGCCCGAAAAGGACTTGTCCTCCGGCAGTATACTACGCCGGAGGAGAAAAGTAAATGAACGAATGATAAACTTTTCGCGCAGGCAGCGTTCTCTCAGTTGAAGCGGTTCTGCGCTTCGGTCATGCCGCGGGAGATGATGCACTCCGCCGCGTCGAGCGCGCGGTCGAGCGCCTCGTCCACGATCTTCTTCTCCTGCGCGGAGAAGCTGCCGATCACCCAGTCCACCATGTCGTAGTCCGGATGGCTCGGCGCGCCGACGCCGACCTTCACGCGCGGGAACACGTCGGTGCCGAGGTGGGCGATGATGTTCTTGATGCCGTTATGCCCGCCGGCGGAGCCCTTGTCGCGGATGCGCAGCTTGCCGAGCGGCAGCGAAACGTCGTCGTAGATAACGAGCACATGGTCGCTCGGGATCTTATAGAACCGCGCCGCCTCGCCCACCGCCTCGCCGGAGAGGTTCATATAGGTCTGCGGCATCATCAGCAGCACGCGCGCCCCGCCGAATTCGATCAGCTCCGTCAGCGCGTGGAAGCGCAGGCGGTTGCAGCGCAGGCCCTGCTTGTCAATGAGCCGCTCGGCGGCCATGAAGCCGATGTTGTGGCGCGTGTTCTCGTACTGCTTGCCGTAGTTCCCCAGACAGACGAGCAGCCACTCCGCGGGACCGGTGACTTTCTTTCCAAAAAACATGACGATAACCCTCGTATAAAAAAGAGCGGCCTTCCGCCGCTCTTTTTGAAATGCCCTTAGTTGAACAGCTTTGCGATGGAGATCTCCTGATAGGTGCGCTCAATCGCCTCGGCGAACATGGGCGCGACGGTCAGGTACTTGATGCGGGCCTTGGCCAGCTCGGCCTCGCCGACGGGAGCGGGAATGGTATCGAGCAGGGCCAGCTCCTCGATGCAGCTCGCCTCAAGGCGCTCAAGCGCGGGACCGGAGAGAACGCCGTGGCTCGCGCAGGCGTAGACCTTCTTCGCGCCGCCGACTTCAACGACCGCCTTGGCGGCGTTGCAGAGGGAGCCGGCGGTATCGACCATATCGTCGAAGAGGATGCACTCCTTGCCCTCGACATCGCCGATAACATTCATGACCTCACACTGGTTGGCCTTCTGACGGCGCTTATCAACGATGGCAAGGTTCATGTGCAGCTTCTGGGCAAAGGTGCGGGCGCGGGCGACGGAGCCGACGTCGGGGCTGACGACGACCATATCCTCGCAATGCGCGCCGAACTTCTTGGCGTAGTAATCAACGAAGATGGGGTTGCCGAACAGGTTATCCACTGGAATATCGAAGAAGCCCTGGATCTGGTTGGCGTGCAGGTCCATGGTCAGCACGCGGTCAACGCCCGCGGCGACGAGCATATTGGCAACGAGCTTGGCGGAGATGGGATCGCGGCTCTTGGCCTTGCGGTCCTGACGGGCATAGCCGAAGTAGGGCATGACCGCGGTGATGCGGCCCGCGCTGGCGCGGCGGCACGCGTCGACCATGATGAGCAGCTCCATGAGGCTGTCGTTGACGGGCTTGCAGGTGGACTGGATGAGGAACACGTCGCTGCCGCGCACGGTCTCATACAGAGAGACGGAGGCCTCGCCGTCCGCGAAGCTCTTGACCTCGCTCTCGCCGAGCTTGGTGCCGATGATCTTGCAGATGTCCGCTGCGAGCTTGGGGTTGGCGTTGCCGGTGAAGATCTTGATGTCCTTGCCGTGAGAAATCATTGTTTCCACTCTCCCTTGGTAATTTTTTTATGTAAAAGTTTTTACTTTTCCTTCTTGCCGAGCAGGGCGCGGCGGCGGGCCGCCCACCCCTCCTTGACCGTCTGCTTCGTGCGGGCGAGCGCCAGCGCGTCGGCGGGCACATCGTCCGTGATGGTGGAGCCGGCGGCGATGTAGCTGCCCTCGCCCACCTTGACCGGCGCGACCAGATTGGTGTTGCAGCCGATGAAGCTGTCGTCCCCGATGGTGCAGCGGTATTTCCTGAAGCCGTCGTAATTCGTCGTGACCGTACCGCAGCCGAAATTCACGCGCTCGCCGCAGTCGCTGTCGCCAACGTAGGTGAGGTGCGAGATCTTCGTGCCGTTACCGATGACGGAGTTCTTGATCTCCACGAAGTCGCCGACCTTGACGTGGTCGCCGATGGTCGAATTGGGCCGCACATAGGCGAACGGTCCCACGGTCGTATGGCTGCCGATGGCGCTCTCGTTCGTCTGCGAGGCGTTGATCTCCGTAAAGTCGCCCACGGTGCAGTCGCGCACCATGGCGTTCGGGCCGATCGTGCAGTGCTCGCCGATGACCGTCTCGCCGCGCAGGATGGTCCCGGGCAGGAGCGTCGTTCCCGCACCGATCTTCACGCGCGGGTCGATGTAGACGCTGTTCGTGTCCATGACGATCACGCCGTTCGCCAGATGCTTTTCCATGATCTTCTGGCGGCACATCGGCTGCGCGGCGCGCAGCTCCTCGGTGTCGCCCACCGGCAGGAAGCCCTTGGAGATCTCACAGCCCTTGGGGAACGCGGCAAACGCGCCGTGCTCGCGCAGCACGTCGCAGCAGGCGTCCGCCGGAGCGGAATACACTGCGCCGCCGGAGAACACGCCCACCGGCAGCACCACGCCGTTGACGATCAGAATGCTGCCCGTTTCGCCCTCAAGAAGCTTCAAAAGCTCCTCCGCGTGCTTCGCGCCGTCAACAAAGGTGACGTCCGCCTCCTTGGGCAGATAAGGCTTCATCCGCTCCTGCGCGGAAACGTCGGAAACAATAAAAAGCCGCTCAATGCCGCGCCCGCACAGCTCCGCACACATCCACGTCAGGACGGGGCAGAACATAATGGGCTGCAGCATCAGCGGCGTCTTCTCTTCGGTACAGGCGATGTTGTCCGGCATGAAAAGCACGGCGATCTTCTGGTCCATCGGATAGTCCCCTCCTTTGCGTCTACTTCTATTTTTATCTGTATTATACCAAACCTTTTTGAAAAATCCACCTTTTCCTGCAATTTTCCCAAAAAGTTTTTCATGCTCTGCATGAATTCATGCAATGCGCAAAATAATGTTAAAGAAAGTAAGTTTTATGGTTGATTTCGTAAACTTTAAGAGGTATAATAAGCAGACTTTCGGAAAAAGGTGGGATGGTTCCGTGCTGAATATCGTGCTCGTTGAGCCGGAGATCCCGCAGAATTGCGGCAACATCGCGCGCACCTGCGCCGCGACCGGTTCGCGGCTGCACCTCGTCAAGCCGCTCGGCTTCGACATCTCCGACCGCGCCGTCAAGCGCGCGGGGCTGGACTACTGGCATCTGGTCGAGGTCAGCACCTACGAAAACCTCGCCGACCTCTTTGAACAGCACCCCGAGGCCGCCGCGGACTGCTGGCTCGCCACGACCAAGGCGCCGCAGGACTACTGCGAGGCGGAATTTCACGATGGCTGCTGGCTCTTCTTCGGCAAGGAGACCGCCGGCCTGCCCGAGGACTTCCGTCTGGCGCATTATGAACGCTGCATCCGCCTTCCCATGCGCGCCGAGGCGCGCAGCCTGAACCTGAGCAATTCCGTCGCCATTCTGACCTACGAGGCTCTCAAGCAGCTCGGCTTCCCCGGGCTCAAGGGCACCGGCGAGATGGCGGAGCAACCGGACTGATCCGTAAACATTCACATAGAAGGAGCGTCATCATGAACTACAACAAGAAGACTGTGTACGACATCGACGTGGCGGGCAAGAAGGTCCTGCTGCGCTGCGACTTCAACGTCCCCCAGGACAAGGCCACCGGCGCGATCACCTCGGATAAGCGCATCGTCGCCGCTCTGCCGACCATCCGCTACCTGCTCGGGCAGGGCGCGGCGGTCATCGCCTGCTCACACCTCGGCAAGCCCGAGCCGAGCTTTGAAAAATGGGTGAAGAAGCAGGCGGAAAAGGGCAAGGACCCCGCCGAGCTGACGGAGGAGAAGTGGCAGAAATCCTTAAAGAAGCTCACCCTCGCCCCTGTCGCCGAGCGTCTTTCCGAGCTCCTCGGCAAGCCGGTCATCTTCGCGCATGACGTTGTCGGTCCCGACGCCAAGGCCAAGGCCGCGGCGCTCAAGGGCGGCGAGATCATGCTGCTCGAGAACACCCGCTTTGAAAAGGGCGAAACCAAAAACGATCCGGCGCTTGCCAAGGAGCTTGCCTCCATGGCCGAGGTCTACGTTTCCGACGCTTTCGGCTCCGTCCACCGCGCGCACGCCTCCACTGCCGGCGTGGCGGCGTACCTGCCCGCCGTCTCCGGCCTGCTGGTCGCCAAGGAGCTGGAGGTCATGGGCAAGGCGCTCGACGATCCCAAGCGTCCGTTCGTCGCGGTGCTCGGCGGCGCAAAGGTCAGCGATAAGATCGCCGTCATCAACAATCTGCTCGAAAAGGCCGACACCGTCATCATCGGCGGCGGCATGGCCTACACCTTCGCCAAGGCGCAGGGCGGCGAGATCGGCAAGTCTCTGCTCGAGGAGGACAAGTGCGCCTACGCGCTCGAGATGATCGAGAAGGCCAAGGCAAAGGGCGTCAAGCTCCTGCTGCCGGTGGATACCGTGGCGGCGAAGGAGTTCGCCGCCGACGCCGAGCCGGTCGTGGTGGACGCGATGCACATTCCCGCCGACATGATGGGCATGGACATCGGTCCCAAGACCATTGAGCTCTTCTGCGCGGCGACGCGCGGCGCGGGCACCATCGTCTGGAACGGCCCCATGGGCGTTTTCGAGTTCCCTGCCTTTGCCAACGGCACCAAGGCTATGGCGAAGGCGCTCGCCGAGAGCGGCGCCGTGACCATCATCGGCGGCGGCGACAGCGCGGCGGCCGCCGAGCAGCTCGGCTTCGCCGACAAGATCACGCACATCTCCACCGGCGGCGGTGCGTCGCTTGAGTTCCTGGAGGGCAAGGAGCTGCCGGGCGTCGCCTGCCTGCTGGATAAGTAATAACATCGTTCTGCCCGCGCAGCGACGCGACCGAGCGCCGGCGCAGGGAGCCGCGCGTCAGCGCGTGTTCCGATCAGGGGCATTCCCATGGGGGATGCTGCCGGGCGTTGCCTGCCTGCTGGATAAGTAAGGTTTTCAGAAAACATTTTTATATATTTAGGAGAGCATTTACCATGAATCGCAGATATCGCAAAACCATCATTGCCGGAAACTGGAAAATGAACAAGACCTCCACCGAGGCCAAAAAGTTCGCGGACGATTTCAAGGCTCTGCTGCCCAAGACCAAGTGGTGCGACGTGGTCGTGTGCGTGCCGAGCGTGGATATTTCCGCCGCCGTGCGCGCCTTTAAGGACAGCCGCGTAGCCGTCGGCGCACAGAATCTTTTCTATGAGGATCACGGTGCTTACACCGGCGAAGTCAGCGCCGCCATGCTGTGCGACCTCGGCGTGAAGTACGTCATCGTCGGCCACAGCGAGCGCCGCGCCATGTTCGGCGAAACCGATGCCATCGTCAACAAGAAGGTCCACGCCGCGCTGAACGCCGGGCTCAACCCCATCATCTGCGTGGGCGAGAGCCTTGACCAGCGCGAGATGGGCGTGACGATGGAGCTTATCGCCCTGCAGGTCAAGTCCGCGCTCGCGGGCGTGGCCGCGGAGAATATCCGCCGCTGCGTCATCGCCTACGAGCCCATCTGGGCCATCGGCACCGGCAAGACCGCCACCGGCGAGCAGGCCGCCGAGGTCTGCGGCTTCATCCGCGCCACCATCCGCGCCATGTACGGCGCGCGCATCGCCCGCTCCGTCACCATTCAGTACGGCGGCTCGATGAATCCCGCCAACGCTGCCGAGCTGCTCGGCCACGAGGACATTGACGGCGGCCTGATCGGCGGCGCGTCCCTCGACGCCGGCAAGTTCATGGACATCGTCAACGCAGCCAATCAGGGCTGAGCGAAAGGAGTCCTTGCGATGAATAAAACCCCCACCACCCTTATCATTATGGACGGCTTCGGTCTGAGCGATGAGGTCAAGGGCAACGCCGTGCGCGGCGCAAACACGCCCGTGCTTGACCGTCTGAACGGCGAGTACGCGCATACGCAGCTCTCCGCCTCCGGTCTGGACGTGGGCCTGCCCGCCGGACAGATGGGCAACAGCGAGGTCGGCCACACCAACATCGGCGGCGGCCGCGTGGTCTTCCAGGACCTGCCGCGCATCTCCCGCGCCATTGAGGACGGCACCTTCTTTGAAAATCCCGCCTACAACGCCGCGATGGACGCCTGTCTGGAAAAGGGCACGGCGCTGCACCTCTACGGACTGCTCTCCAACGGCGGCGTACACTCCACCGTGGAGCACGTCTGGGCGCTTTTGAAGATGGCCGGCATCAAGGGCCTCAAGCGCGTGTACCTGCACTGCTTCCTCGACGGGCGCGACGTCTCCCCCACCTCCGGCGCGGACTTCGTCGCCGAGGCGCAGAAAAAGTGCGCCGAGCTCGGCGTCGGCAAGATCGCGACCGTCATGGGCCGCTACTACGCCATGGACCGCGACAAACGCTGGGACCGTCTTGAGCGCGCCTACGACGCGATGGTCTACGGCGAGGGCATCCAGAATCCCGATCCCGTCGCCGCCATCCGGGAATCCTATCAGAATGGCGTGACCGATGAATTTGTGGAGCCCGTCGTCTGCGACAAGGAGGGCACCATCTCCGACAACGACGCCATCATCTTCTTCAACTACCGCCCCGACCGCGCCCGCGAGATCACCCGCGCGTTCGTCGATCCCGCGTTCGACGGCTTCCAGCGCGAGTATTTCCCCGTCACCTACGTCTGCAACACCGAGTACGACGCCACGATGCCGAACGTGCTCGTCGCGTTCCCGCGCATCACGATCCATAACGGCCTCGGCGAATACCTCAGCAAGCTCGGCCTGACGCAGCTGCGCATCGCGGAGACCGAGAAGTACGCCCATGTCACGTTCTTCTTCAACGGCGGCGTTGAAGCGCCCTACCCCGGCGAGGACCGTGTGCTCGTCGCCTCTCCCAAGGTCGCGACCTACGACCTCCAGCCCGAGATGAGCGCCTACGAGGTCACGGAAAAGTGCGTCGAGCGCATCGAGTCCGGCGCGTATGACGTCATCATCCTCAACTTTGCCAATTGCGACATGGTCGGTCACACCGGCAACTACGACGCCGCCGTCAAGGCCGTCGAGACCGTGGATGAGTGCGTCGGCAGGGTCGTGGACGCGACGCTCAAGATGGGCGGCATCGCCATGATCACCGCCGACCACGGCAACGCCGAGCAGATGCTGCAAAGCGACGGCGTGAGTCCCATGACCGCGCACACCACGAATCCCGTGCCCTTTATCCTCTGCGGCGCGGGCAACGAGCTGCGCGAGGGCCGCCTTGCCGACATCGCCCCCACCATTCTCGACGTGATGGGGCTCGAAAAGCCCGAGGAGATGGACGGTCAGAGCCTTATCCTCCGCTGAGCGCATAAGTCTTCTCAAAATCAGCCATACTTCGGTATGGCTGATTTTTTATTTTTCAGGAGGTCATGCAATGAACCGCTCCATCGTACACATTCACGCCCGCGAGATCCTGGATTCCCGCGGCAACCCCACGCTGGAAACGCAGGTAAGGCTGGAGGACGGCTCGCTCGGCGTCGCCGCCGTGCCGTCCGGCGCCTCGACCGGCGCGCACGAGGCCGTCGAGCTGCGCGACGGCGACCGTGCGCGCTACGGCGGCAAGGGCGTCCTGCACGCGCAGGCGCACGTCAACAACGAGATATTCGAGCTGCTGCGGGGCTTCGACGCGCGGCAGCAGGGCCCGCTCGACCAGGCCATGCGCGAGCTGGACGGCACGGAAAACAAATCGAAGCTTGGTGCAAACGCCATCCTCTCCGTCTCGCTCGCGGCGGCCCGCGCCGCGGCGGTGAGCGAGGGGCAGCCCCTCTGGCGGTATCTCGGCGGTCAGAACGCCTGCACGCTCCCTGTGCCGCTGATGAACGTGCTCAACGGCGGCGCACACGCGGGCAACCCGCTCGACATTCAGGAATTCATGCTCGTCCCCGTCGGCGCGGACACCTTCTGCGGCGCGCTGCGCATGGGCGCGGAAATTTACCATGCGCTCGGCTCGCTTGTCGGTCATTGCGGTGTGGGCGACGAGGGCGGCTACGCCCCCTCGCTTGCAAGCCACGAGGAGGCGCTCGACCTGCTCTGCCGCGCCATTGAGACGGCCGGCTATCGCCCCGGCGCGGACGTATGCCTCGCGCTCGACGCCGCCGTTTCCGCGTGGTACGACGCAGGCTCCGACCGCTACCGGCTGCCGAAAAGCGGCACGATCCTCACACGCGAGGAGCTGCCGGCCTATTGGCAGGAGCTTGCGCGGCGCTATCCGCTCCTCTCGCTCGAGGACGGCATGGGCGAGGACGATGAAGCGGGCTGGCAGGCGCTGAGCGGTTCCCTTGGTGAAAGGATGCAGCTCGTCGGCGACGATCTCTTTGTCACGAACCCCGCGCGCATCGCCCGCGGGGTGGAGCAAAAGCTCGCCAACGCCGTACTCATCAAGCCGAATCAGATCGGCACGCTCACGGAGACCGTCGAGGCCGTCCGCGCGGCGCAGGCCGCGGGCTGGGCGGCGGTCCTATCCCACCGCTCCGGCGAAACGGAGGACAGCACCATCGCCGACCTCGCGGTCGCGCTCGGCTGCGCACAGATCAAGGCCGGCGCTCCCTGCCGCGGCGAGCGCACGGCAAAGTACAACCGTCTGCTCGCCATTGAACAGGAACTCGGAGGAAACGCCCGCTACGCGGGCCGCGCGGCCTTCACGGCATTGCCTTAAGGCAACCCAGCACAATGAAAGCGTTATTGCCTTAAAATTTCCCGAGAAATATGGTTTAGAAAAGGCTCCGACGGCGCACAATACCGTCAGAGCCTCTTCTATTTCGCAGCGCCCGCCACGCGGGCAGAAAGGACACGCTTATGAATGAACCGAAACGCCGCGCCGCGCGGCATTCCCTGACCGGGACGGGCTTATACATAGCCCTGTTCCTCGGATTGACGGCACTCGCCGTCACGGGCTATTGGATGCTGCTCCCCTCTTCCACTGACAAAACACCGACCAATGTGACCGAGCCGCCGGTCACGACTCCCATCACCGCAGAGCCGGTCACCCCGGACGTTCCCGAGGTCAAGCCGGAGGAGCCGGCCGAGCCGGTGCAGTCCGTTGTGGAGGTCACGGTCCCGGAAAAGGAGCCGGAGGTCACCGAGCCGGTCACGCCCGTCGCGCCGCGGCTCATTGTCTCTCCCCTGAGCGGTGAGACCGTCGCCGCCTTCAGCATGGACGAGCTCGCTTACAGCGAAACGCTCGCCGACTGGCGCACACACGACGGCATCGACATCAAGGCGGACGCCGGCACGCAGGTGCTCGCCGCCAGCTCCGGCACGGTGCTCTCCGTCGCGGACGACGATCTGATGGGCACCACCGTCGTCATCGCGCACGACGGCGGCTACGAGACCACCTACTCCAACCTTCAGAGCGTCCCGACCGTCGCGCCGGAGCAGTACGTCTCCGCCGGACAGGTCATCGGCGCGGTCGGCACGACCTCGCTCGCTGAGGCTTCCATGTCGCCGCACCTGCACTTCTCCGTCACAAAGGACGGCGAGATCATCGACCCGCAGGAATTTCTCAAGTCCTGACAAAAGAGCCGATCCAACGGATCGGCTCTTTTCTTATATTCGCTTATCGGTACGCCGTCAGCTGATCGCTTCACTCAGTCCGCATCGGGCTTCGTAGCCTCCTCAAAGATCGCAACAGCCTCCGCGTTCGGGGCCTCGGTGAATCTCGCCACAAGATAGGCCGCGAGGAAGCTGACGATAAAGCCGGGAACGATCTCATACACACCCGTCGAGGCGGTGAGACCGCTCAGCAGCCAGCCGAGATCCACCACGAAGCCGGACACCACGCCCGCGACCGCGCCCTTGTAGTTGAAGCGCTTCCAGAAGAGGGAGAGCAGAATGGTGGGGCCGAAGGAGGAGCCGAAGGCGCCCCAGGCGTTCTCCACCATGTCCATAATGGCCTGTGCGCCGCTGCCCTTGGAGTTGGCGATGGCAAAGGCGATCAGGGAGAGGACGAGCACCAGCACACGGCCGATGAGCAGCGTTTCCTTCTCGCTCGCACCCTTGCGGAAGAAGGGCTTATAGAGGTCCGCCGTGAAGGAGCTGGAGGCGACGAGCAGCTGAGAATCCGCCGTGGAGATGGACGCGGCGATGATGGCCGCGAGCAGCAGACCGCAGATGCCCGCCGGGAAGAACTTGCGGGACATGGCGATGAAAACGAGCTTTTGGTTGCCGTGGGTGAGCAGCTCCTCGCCCATGATCATGCGCCCGAAATAGGCGATCATAACGGCGGAGAAGAGGGAAATGACGACCCAGATGATGGCCACAATAGAGGACTTCTTGATCATCGAGGGCTTCTCGATGGACATGAAGCGCACAAGGATGTGCGGCATACCGAAGTAACCGAGACCCCAGCCGAGGCCGCTGACAATGTCCTGCCAGCTCGCGTTGAAGATGCCGCCGCCGAAGGCGCACTGCGTCACCGCGCCGGTCGCAGCGTCGGTATACTCATAGACCGTCTCCAGTGCCGTGGGATCAAGCAGCTCGCTGTGGCCGAAATAGACGACGATAGGCACCAGCATCAGCGCCGCCATCATCAGAAGGCCCTGGAAGAAATCCGTCCAGCACACGGCGGCGAAGCCGCCGAAGAAGGTGTAGGCCACGATGATGAGCAGGAAGGCGAACATGGCGATCTTCGGGGAAATATCCGGGAAGAGCGTGGTAAACACGGAGGTGCCCGCCACCAGCGCGGAGGCCACATAGATCGTGTAGGCAAAGAGGAAGATGAGCGCGCACACGAGCTGCAGCGCGCGGGAATCGACCGCGAAGCGGTTCGTCAGGTACTGCGGGAGCGTGATGGAATCGTTCGCCGCCTTGGAGAAGGTGCGCAGTCGCTTGGCGCACAGGATCCAGTTGGCCGCCGTACCGATGGCAAGGCCGATGCCGATCCACATCTGGCCGAAGCCGAAGGCGAGGATCGAGCCGGGCAGGCCCATCAGCAGCCACGCGGACATATCGGACGCCTGCGCGGACAAGGCGGTGACCCAGGGGCCCATGGAGCGTCCGCCGAGGAAGAAGTCCTCCGAATTTTTGTTCGTGCCGTTGAAGTAGAACACCAGCGCCACGCCGAGCAGGATAACAAAGTACGCGATAAATGTTGTGATCTCCCAGTTCATAAGCTTTTGTCCTTCCGTCTTTCTGTTTGAGGCAGATACCTTATGGAAAAGCCGCACGAGGCAAAATAAAACAAGAGGGGCACAACGAATGTCGTGCCTCTCTTGTGCTCCCGGTCGGTCCATGATCCGTCCGCCGGCAGCCGCCAGCAGATAAACATATAGCTTTTCACGACAATATCAATTTAATATTAAATGCCAAATGATGAGATTTGTCAAGGGATGTTCCGGAAAATTGTTGCGTTTCTGCACGCCAGGGCTAAAGCTGCACTCATCCAGCCGCAGTCCGAGCGTGAAGCGGTCCTGACGGGCCGTGAACCGCCGCAGGGCAATGAGGACGATCTGCGAGAGCCGCAGGGGTGTGAGGCTCCCGTGCAGGCGGTGCCAGCCATCGTCCAGTCTGTTCCTGAAACCACATCCGTATTTAGCGTTGGACAAAGCGGATGGCATAGCTACCCTCACGCTTGGAACGGTCGAACCACCGCCCTGGGCGCGCAGCAGAGATACCCGGTCGGTATTCTGCGCCCGCGCCTTTTCCTCCGGCGTGAAATAGATAAATTTAGCCATTCTTTTTCTCCGTATGGATCGATGTGGTCTCTCTTGCCGCCAGAGGGACGCTGTGGTACAATTTCTCTCCGTGATATTCTGTGAGAGAAGGAAGAAGGAAATGAATCAAAAAGAACTCAACGAGATCCGCCGGCGCTTCCGGCTCGATAAAAACAACTTCAGCCACATCTTCGGCTGCTATGTCAACTCCAACCGCGAGGTCATCTCGTGGATCGACGCCTCCCTCGGCCTCATGCGGCAGGAGGAGCAGGAGATGTACCTGGGGCTGCTCAAAAAGACGCTCTCCGGCACGCTGGGGCGCAACCTCATTGACATCGAATTCTCCACCGCGCAGGTCGCGGACAGCGACGAGCACCGCCTGCTCCAAACCCTGCGCCAGACGGAGTGCAAGGATGCGAACGCCCGCGAAACGCTCTGCCGCAAAATTATTGAATCTCTGAGCATGGGTGAGACGAACTATCTCATTCTCCTCGCCGCCGATGCCTACGATGTTCCCTACCGCGGCAAGGACGACGAGCTGCAGGCAGACGCCTCCGGCGACGTCTACAAGTATTTTGTCTGCGCCATCTGTCCTGTGAAGGCGCCGACGCTCGAGCTGCGCTACGACACCGACGAGAACTTCTTCCACCCCAGCTCCACCGGACATATTGCCCTTGCGCCCGAGCTGGGCTTCCTCTTCCCCGCCTTCGACGACCGCGCGGCGAACATCTACAACGCGCTTTTTTACAGCAAGAATGTCGAGCTCATCCACGAGGAGGTCATCGACGCGGTGTTCCGTGTGGAGCCGCCGATGTCCGCCGTCGAGCAGAAAAATGTGTTTGATACCGCGCTCGCTGATACGCTTGAAAAGGATTGCAGCTACGATGTAGTGCAGTCCGTCCACGAGCAGCTGCGCGGCCGCATTCAGGAGCATAAGGAGAACCGCGACCCCGCGCCGCTGGAGCTGACGGTCGGCGACGTCGGCGGCATCCTGTCCGAGAGCGGCGTGAGCGAAGAGAAGGTCGAGAGCTTCCGCCGCGAGTGCGAGAAGCAGTACGGTGAGAATGCCGCGCTGAATCCGAAGAACATTCTTGGCACGGGCAAGTTCGAGATCACCACGCCGGAGGTGAAGATCACCGTCGCACCGGAGAACAGCTATCTCATCGAGGCCCGCATGATCGGCGGGCGCAGGTACCTGCTCATTCCCGCCGACGACGGCGTGGAGGTCAACGGCGTGAGCGTGAGCATTCCGAACGAGGAGCATAGCTGATCACAGAGCCGCAGCACCGGTCATCACCGATGCCGCGGCTCTGCACTATGTATACGATATCTCTTCATGATCGTCGGGCTTGTGTCCCATGGCAAGGCGTTTGCGTTGGAGCTCACGGCGGCGCTTGCGGTCGATCCGCAGGCCATAGATCGTACCGTCAGCCTTGCTGTTGTCCTCGAAGATCCTGCCCATGTGGTGAAGCATCTGCACGACCGAATCGCCAAGGGTGAGCGAGCGGTATACCGCATCTCTTTTTGCTACCCTGCTGTCGGGCGGTACATCCGTCTCCTGTTCCGGCGTGTCGTTGGTCGGTTCGCCGGTATTCTCTTCCGCACCATTCGATGTGTCCGTCTTTTGCGCAGATTCGTGGTACACCGGCACGTCATTCCTTGGACGCGGGTCAGGATCTATCGGTGCCGGGCTCTCTCCTGCACGGGCTGTTCTTTCGCTTGCCTATGGGACATTGGACACGCGCCAACGCGGAGATTTGCTTACTTGCTGTTAGGGGCCATCCGAAGCGACAAGCGAAGGACGTCCATCAGGTCATTATTTCTCATGTGGAAGAACACAGTAAAAAGCCAGATGAGGTAAGGGAACGAATCGAGAGACTTATGGGGGATGTGCCGCGCATTGAGTTATTTGCCCGTCAGAAAGCTGATGGCTGGGACGTTTGGGGTAATGAGGCCATCAATGATGTGGAACTGACAACGTAACACATCTCACCATAGCAGGCACGAAGGAAGCATCAGAACATGGATGTAAGCGAGACGTTCTAAAGTCTGCTTACTGATTTGTATGATGTGGCGCGGCAATGTAGGTGTGTGAGATGGGAGATGGAAGCGGTTTCAGACTGTAGAAGAATAGAATCCAGTCTATACCCATCATAAGATACCGATCAAGGCGTAGACGACAGATGCTGCGATCCACGCGACACAGCACTGCATCAACACGATGCCTACCGTTTTCAGCGTTGAGCCGAATTCCCGCCGGATCGTGGCTACCGCCGCGATGCAGGGAGTATACAGCAGCGTAAAGACCAGAAAGCTCGCGGCGGAGCGGTTGGTGAACATTGTAAAAAGCGGGGCCCCGCCCAACAAAACCTCCAGCGTGCTGACGACGGATTCCTTTGCGATGAAGCCGGAGATCAGGGAGGTCGCGCAGCGCCAATCCGCAAAGCCCAGCGGCGCGAACACCGGCGCGATCCATCGGCCGATGAGGGCCAAAAGACTGTCGGCGCTGTCGGCAACCACGTTCAGCCTGATATCAAAGCTTTGCAGGAACCAGATGATGATCGTAGCCAGAAAAATCACCGTAAAGGCCCTCTGCAAAAAATCCTTGGCCTTTTCCCACAGCAGAAGTGTAACGCTCTTGAGACTCGGCAAACGGTAATTGGGAAGCTCCATGACAAACGGTACCGGCTTCCCGCGGAATATGCTCCAGTTCATGATAAGCGCGGCAACGATCCCAATCAGAATGCCCAGCAGATACAGAGAGATCATCACAAGCGCGCGGTGCGTCGGGAAGAACGCCGCGGTAAAAAACGCGTAGATGGAGATCTTTGCCGAGCAGCTCATATAAGGCGTGAGCAGGATGGTCATCTTGCGGTCGCGGTCGCTCGATACCGTGCGCGTCGCCATGATGGCCGGCACGGAGCAGCCGAAGCCGATGAGCATGGGAACGATGCTGCGGCCGGACAGGCCGATCTTACGCAGGGGCTTGTCCATCACAAATGCGACGCGCGCCATGTAGCCGGTATCCTCCAGAATGGAGAGGAAGAAAAAGAGCGTCACGATGATGGGCAGAAACACCAGCACGCTGCCTACGCCCGTAAAAATGCCGTCGATGATGAGGCTATGTACCACAGGGTTGATGCCGTAAGCGGTCAGGGCATGGTCCACCGCGGCGGTAAGGGCGCCAATGCCGACCGCAAGCCAGTCGGACAGCCGCTGCCCGATCACATGAAAGGTGAGGTAGAATATCAGCAGCATAACGGCAAGAAAAGCAGGGAGCGCCGTATACCGGCCGGTAAGAAACCGGTCGATCCTCATCGAGCGGGCGTGTTCCCGGCTCTCGTGGCACTTTACCACCGACGATGCCACAACGCTTTCAATGAAGGTGTAGCGCATATCGGCAAGCGCTGCGTTGCGGTCAAGTCCCGCTTCGCTCTCCATCTGCACGATGCAATGCTCAAGCAGCTCGCGCTCGTTCCGATCGAGCGCCAGACGGTCGGCGAGGTCATCGCCGCCTTCGATCAGCTTTGTTGCGCAGAAGCGTGCCGGCACACCGATGCGGTCGGCATGGTCGGCGATCAGGTGCGTGACGGCGTGGATGCAGCGGTGGACGGCGGAATCATCCGCGCAGAAGTCCGTCACCTTGGGCAGAGTTTTGCTCCGAGCCACGGCGATCGCCTGATCCACCAGCTCGCTCACGCCCTCGCCCTTTGCGGCTGTGATCGGTATGACAGGGATGCCGAGCGCGGCGCTCATCTTCTGCACGTCGATGGAACCGCCGTTGGAACGGACCTCATCCATCATGTTCAGCGCCAGCACCATCGGTATCCGCAGCTCGAGCAGCTGAAGCGTCAGGTACAAATTGCGCTCAATGTTGGTGGCATCCACAATGTTGATCATGCCGTCCGGCTTCTGATTGAGGATAAAATCGCGGGAGACGATCTCCTCCTGCGTATAGGGCCGCAGGGAGTAGATGCCGGGCAGATCCACCACGGCGCAGCCTTTTTCATCTGTGATCTCGCCCATCTTCTGATCTACCGTGACACCGGGAAAGTTGCCGACGTGCTGGTTGGAGCCGGTGAGGGCGTTGAAGAGAGTCGTTTTGCCGCAGTTCTGATTTCCGACGAGTGCAAAGATCATTTCAGCTCACCCTCCACTTCGATCTTCTGAGCCTCCTCTACGCGCAGCGTCAGTTCGTAGCCGCGCACGCGGATCTCGATGGGATCGCCCATCGGCGCAACCTTCTGTAATGTCACGCGGGTGTGCGGGATCAGCCCCATATCCAACAGACGGCAGCGCAAGGCTCCGTCTCCGCCCACGGCGGTAATGACGGCGGACATACCGACCTTCAATTGATCAAGTGTCATCTATTTTTCTCTCCCAATGATTTTGATGTGCTTATGGTAACATTCCCGCCGCGGCCTGTCAATACAGCTGCGGATGAGAGACCTTTCATTATATGAGGTGATTTGTATAACGGCATCAACTGGACGCTGATTGTGGATGTAATCTTCGATGACATGCATTGAATGGTGGTCTCCAGCTCTTCGGTGAAGTTATCGGGATAGGTCACGAGGGTGACGTTCTCCTCACCGTAGAGCTGCTGGAAGGCCTCGGCGCCGCGGCGGTCGTCCTCAGACTGAGAAACGGAACCGGTCACGATACCGATGTGGATGGTCTCCTCCTGCTTGTCGGGAGTGTCAGGTGTGTCGGGCGTGTCGGGGGTAGTCTTGTTGCCGCAGGCCACGAGCGAAAGCACCATGACCAGAGCGAGCAGGATACTCAGGAATCTTTTCATACGAAACCTCCAATTTCATTTTTCGCTCGACGGAAGTGTTCGTCAGGCTCTGGAGTGTGTGGCAGGGAAGAAGCATTTGGAAGCATGAAGAAGGTTCACCATGACCTGAATTAGGTCGTGGTGAACCTTCTATTCTGGACTAAAAACAGTGGGATTTGAGCTGCATTGAAATGATGGGCAAGCCGCCGCCCGTTCCGAGCGACAGCCTGCCTTTTGTCAGATCATGTTGAGATGTTATCGCACAATTATCTTTCTAAGTCTCTCTAAATCATTCCCATCCGGATGGGAGAGCGCTCGGTCAAAGTTCTCAATCAGCGCATCGATATTTTCCGGATGCTCCGGCTGTACCTTCATTTTCATGTAGCGTTCCCGTACAGACGGCGGCATTTTGCCCTGACACATATATTCTCCGACCACGGAATTGCTTGAATCGATAGACTGCTTGACATGATCGAGGATCTTCTGAAAATATGCCTCGCTGCCGCCAAAGCCCGCCGTTCCAAATAGAAATATCTTTTTGTTCTTCAGCGTTGACAGTAATGTCAGGGTGGACTTATCCGCATTTCCCTTGTCCGTCCAAAACCCAATATAGAGCATCTCGGAGTATAGCCCTCCCTCTTTAGGCACTCCGAAATAGTCACAGTTTTCTTTGGGAAGCACGGCGTAAATTGTATCGGCAAGCTTCTTCGTATTGCCCGTCGGGCTATTGAATACAATTGAATATCTTCCTTTGCCCATGTCAAAGCCTCCCATTTCGTCAAAGCGGCATCGGAATCCGGGCGATCTCAATAACTGCTACGATGGCAATGATAAAGGCTGCAATCCCGATAACTACTGTGCTCTTCTTGCTGAGCTTCTTCTTTTTTGCTCTGCATATCAGCATAGCACCTACCACACAAACAACCGCCGCCATAAGTGCAATGCCCAGCGTTTCCCATAGCCACGAAAGTTCATATATGATCTTCATTTGTTCACCCATCCTTAACGGTCTTATTTGTAAATTTGGATTATCAAGCAGGATAGCGGTTGCGCTCCCTTTTTCCGCGCTCTTTGACGCAGCAGGGTGTATTGTCTTCCTCCGTAATCGTGTTTGTCCCTATATTTTTGCTCATGCTCGCACAGCTCAATTTGTCAGCCATACGATCATGGCCTATTTCAGCAGCTCCGACAATACCTGAAACAACTTTTGAATATCCAGAGGTTTAGCAATGTGGCCGTTCATTCCGACATTCAACGCATTCTTTTGATCCTCTTCAAATGCATTAGCGGTCATGGCCACAATGGGGATCGCCGCCTTCTTTTTATCCGGGAGCGCACGAATCCGCCGAGTCGCTTCATAACCGTCCATCTCCGGCATCTGGACATCCATCAAGATCAGGTCATACCGGCCGGCAGAAGCCGCTTCGATCTTTTCAACGGCAATCTTTCCGTTTCCCGCAGTATCCACCTCAAAGCCCGCTTCTTCAAGAAGCGTCGATGCGATCTCCAGATTCAGTTCGTTATCCTCGACTACCAGAAGCTTCTTTCCAGTAAAATCAGAAGCTTTTGAAACGGGTATCATCTGCCCCGCTTTTGCCTCGCCGACGGGGAATCGCAGAGAAATGGTAAATTCCGAGCCCCTTCCCGGTTCGCTCTCCACTGTGATCCTGCCGCCCATCATATCCACCAGGCTTTTCGTGATGGCCAGGCCGAGCCCCGTACCCTGTATCTTGCTGACGGTGGAGGTCCTCTCTCTGGCAAACTGCTCAAAAATGTGCTTTTGGAACTCCTCGCTCATGCCGATGCCGTTATCCTTGATGTGGAATTCAAAATCGGCATAGTCTGCCGAAGCCGTATCCTTCTGTACAATCCGCAGGCTGATCTGCCCACCGTCCGGCGTGAACTTCACGGCGTTTGCCAAAACATTGATCAGGATTTGTTCAAGCCGCAGCGGGTCGGCGATCACATCCTCGTTTTTCATGCCAGCAGTATCGACGGTAAAGGAGATGTGCTTTTTGTCGGCGCCGACCTGTATGGCGTCCCCAATATCCCCCACCAATTCCGGCAGATGCACCGGCTTTGTCTCCAGCGCGACCTTTCCATTCTCAATGCGGCTCATATCCAACACATCGTTGATAAGGGACAGAAGATGCTGGCTGGAAACGGATATCTTTTTCAGATAGTCCTCTACCTGGTCACGGTCGTCGATGTGCGTCTGCGCCAGAGCGGTGAAACCGATGATGGCATTCATGGGCGTTCGGATGTCGTGAGACATATTAAACAGGAACTCCCGCTTGGCGAGATTGGCCTTGGTTTCACGCTGAACGGCAAGCTCGAGTGCGGCGTTTTTCTGTTCGAGCGACTTCTTGTATTCTTGCTCGGAGTTCTCCTGCTGCATAAAGAAATCCTTTGCGGAGTTCCAGCGGAATCCCTGCACAAACGTCAGAACCAGGATATACATGACCAACGTGATCACCAGATTCATCACGGTGAGGTCATAGACCTGACGGGCGGGAACATAGGCATAGAGGGAATAGTTCCGCCCATGGCTGTACATTCCATAGCATTGCTCAATGCCCTTCGGAGCGTACACGCGGATCAGTTTATCCGCCCGGTTGCTTCTCCGGATCGACATGAGCCGTTCACTCTCGAAAATGTTCATACCAATCAGAGTGGGGTCGTTGGAGGCCGATACCCGGTTCTCCTCCACCACCAGAAGAGTCCCCGTGGAGTTGACCCCATAGCTGTCTATCAGAGGCTGGATGGACAAAACGGACTTTTGGGAAAACTCCGCCCCGGTATAGCGGTAGGCCAGCACCGCACCCGCGCCGTCAGCGCAGCTGTGCACAGCAACATCGGCAAAACTGCCATCGTCCAGCTCCACATGCTTGACATAGGTCTTCTGCGGGTAGCCGATGACACTGAGGATCGGTTCCAATTTGATGCCGGACTGAAGCTGTGCGTAGCCGATGCCATCCTCCGTGTACTCACATACCAGCTCACCCTGCGCGTCCAGCAGGCAGATGCCCGTAAGCCACAGCCCCTTGGCGCGCTCCGACAGAGCCGCCTCATCGCAGTCGAGGGAGAGCGACTCCAGCGTGTGGACGGCGGCGGCCTCGCGCACAAGGCCCTTCGCGATGGCGGTTTCGTTGTACTTCGTATAGTCAGCGGACCGCTTCTTGATAAACTCGATCGCTCCCGCCAGCCTCTGCTCGCAATTTTGCATATCCGCCTGTCTGGAAAGCGCGAAAACGATTCCGAGGAGGAAAATACCCACAGCAATACAAACGAGCCAGAATTTTTTGCTGAAAATGGTCTGCAAAGGATTACGGTTCAAGGCATTCCACCTCCAAATAGGTTTCGGGATGCTCCAGATACCTGCCGACGATCTCCTGCATGGTCCCGTCCTGACGCATCTGTGTAAAGGTGTCCATCAGCTCCTGTGCAAGACCGCGGTCATCATCGGCGGAAAAGGCTGCGCCGATTCCGGTGATCAGCAGCGGCTCGTCCAGAATGCGGAAGTCCGCGCCGTAATCCGTCATATACTGCAAAATGGCCGTTTCGTGGGCGGCAATGGCATCCACATAGCCGCAGTCCAGCGCCGCATACTGTACGCTCCGATCCTCCAGACTGATAATGTCCTCAAATTGAGGAATATCCGCTTGTCCGCTTTGCAAAAAGATCTCTTCCGGCTTACCGGTAGACTGAACGGCAATGGTCTTGCCGTTCAGGTCATCCATGGCGTAAATATCGCTTTTTGCATTGACGGCGATGATCTGCCGGCTGACCATGTAGGGGCCGGCCCATTGGTAATCCTGCTCACGCCCATCCATGGAGAAACAGCCCCAAATACAGTCAATCTCCCCATTGTCCACGAGCGTCCTTTTCTGCTCCCAGTCGATGGTTGTGAACACCGCCTGATAGCCCATCCGCCGGAACGCCTCAACTGCGATCTCCACGTCGATGCCGGTGGGGTCGCCGTTGTTGTCCAGATAGACAAAGGGCGGATAGGTGTCGCTGCCGATGGTGATGTGCGGCAGCGATGATATACCCGGCTGCTCTCCTGTCTGCGCCGCGCAGCCGCAGAGTACTCCGGCCACAAGCAGAACGGTCAAAATAAGTAAAACAAGTGTTTTGAAATGTTTCATCAGTAGGATTCCCTCAATTTCTGCTCCTCGATTATCTGTATAGGTTATTATACATTGATTCCGGCAAATAGCAATATTCAGCATGCCAGTTACGCGACGCCGTTGCGGCCATCGCGGCAGTGTCGGGGCGGACATCCCCGCAAAATTTCTCCACAAATTTTTGCAGTTTCGGTTTTGCCTTCCGATGGGAACAGTTTATCAAATTCGTGGATTCTTGCATGGCAGAAAGGACCGCATTACCGAGCGTGAGTATTGGGTACAGTGCAAAGGACAGGCAAAGCAGAATAAAGAAGTCGCCTCCTTTCCAACCGTTGGACAATCTGCCAAACCTCTATGGAGTTTGAAAAGGATCTGTTTTGAGAAAAGTGATTGTAAATATTTGAAAATCGCATACAATCATCTCGGCTTCCATAATAATCCAAAACTGAATGAATCAAAGGAGAAAATGATAATGAGTACGACCGCAAGAATGGTAATGAAGATTATTGGCGCAAGTCTGGCATTTGCTGCGTTTGTTTGTCTGCTGATTGGCGGTTGGCATGATATCGGTGCTGGCTATACTTGCGTGAAGAATCGGATGAATAAGAGATTCCGCTCCGAGTATGACGATTATGATGAGGAAGATTCGATAGGGACTCCTTCCACGTAATTTCAGGGAATTAAGCGGATTTGCCGCAGAATTTTCTCACCTGCAGAAGCCCCCCGCAATTCACACGCCAGATGCGTACAGAAAGCAAAAAAGGACAACCGTAGATCTGGCTTCCTAAACCGCTACCCGTCAAGAGGACAGTGAAAAAATAAAATTTTCCCGACCAGCAGAGTAAACTGCTGGCCGCTTTTTATGCAGCAAGAGAGAGTCTGTGCTTTTCTAAGGGGTCATCACCCCTAAATTGCGCTGTACTCGTCTGGTGGGGTAATAACGGATATAACGCTCAATCATCTGAATGAGATCTTGCTTGCTGGTAAAGCGTCTTCCGTAATAATGTTCTCGCTTCAGGATATCCCAGAAGCCTTCCATGGGATCGTTGTCAATGCAACGCGCAACACGCGTGACATACTTTGAGTCATTCCTGCCTGCACCAACTTCTGACGGAACACTCTGCCGGTGTACTGGAATCCCCTACCGTTGGTGGTCAGCGTAAAGCAGAAATTTTTGCCCCGTTCCTTTTCCATACTGCGGGCATACTCCACCAACTGCTTCACCACGTCCCAGTTCATCAGCGGTTCACCGCCGAAGAAGTCCATCTCCAGATTGGTGCGCCCGCCGTATTTTTCCATCATCGCCGATACGATCTCATCCGCTGTATGATCCGGGTAAAGCGCAATGATGTCATGAGCTATGAGTGTCAGGAACTGCAAAATGCAGCGAACGATGTTGACCTGACCTTAGAGGAACGAGATGAGGCGGCGGAGCAGCTGGAGCGGTTAGCAGATGCAAAAGATGCACACGCACAGTACATCATCGGCACGGCGTACCGTAACGGTGGGCTGCTGATACCGGACACGGTAAAAGCACGAAAACTGTTGGAACGTGCAGCCGCGCAGGAAATCGACGCGGCGCAGTATGCGCTGGGCAAGCTGTACCTCTCCGATAATGCCGACGTTCACGATCCTGCCAAGGGTATCTACCGGCTGAAACGCTCCGCGGATAACGGCAGCGACTACGCTACCTACCAGTGGTTCACGAAAGCATGTTGCGGCGGACATACCTACGCAGGGATGTTCATGGATCGTATAGAGCGCGGCGAGCAGCGCCCGCCCTCGGTTATGCTGGCGACCACACGGCTGCTCTACCACATGGGCAACATCTTCCGGGATAACGCGCCTATCCCTGCTGCCACCGGCATTCAAATCGACCGTAAGCGGCTGCAGGAGCTCCAACGCAAACGCATCGCCCTCGGCCACAAGCCGGACGATCATGAACTTGAACCGCAGGGATACACGATGCAGTTCCATTGATTCTGTAAAGGCAAAAGGTGGCACAAAGCGTGTATATTTTGCGTTGCTATGGACAAAGAAGCATTCCAAAAGCAATAGCTTCCTGCACCGAGTTATGGTATGTATGTTGGCTGCCGTGGAGAACACTGTTGCCACAGGTGGTAAGGTGCCCCTGCGCAAAGGGCCTTCCTATTTTCGACAGCATAGCCGCTTTGCAACACACGCAGCGGAGCGAGCTCGAATCGCTTGCTCCGCTGCGTGCGTTTACTGTGTATTATTCTCCTCCGTAGCTGACATGCAGCAGCTCGTGGCAGCGCTCCTCGCCGTATTCGGCCATCATGCGTACCACGATGGGATTGCGCTCGGCGCGCTTGAACATTGCCGCGTTGTCGGACTGGTGCAGACCGTCGCCGCGCTTTTCCTTCGTGGCCTTGAGCCCGTGGGGCTGTCCCGCGCCGCCGACGCAGCCGCCCTGGCAGGTCATGACCTCGATAAGATGGTAGAACGCCTCGCCCTCGTCAATTCTTTTGAGCAGCTTTCTTGCGTTGGCAAGACCGTTGACCACCGCGAGCTTCAGCTCGGTATCCCCGATGGTGACCGTTGTCTCCTTGATCGGCGCGTCGCCGCGCAGGCCGAGAATACTGATCTCGCGCAGGGCGTTCTTGCTCTTATCCGGCAGGCAGTGACGAACCACCGCCTCGGCCACGCCGCCGGTCGTGCCGTATATGACCGCCGCGCCGGAGCCGAGACCGAACGGCAGGTCGGGAGATTCCAGCTCCAATTCATTCAGCTGGATTCCCGTTTCCTGCATCATGTCAATGACCTCGTGCGTGGTGAGCACCAGGTCGACGTCGGGGCGGCCGTCGTGAATGAATTCAGGGCGCGCGGCCTCCATCTTCTTCGCCGTGCAGGGCATGATGGCGATGTGGTAGGTCGTGCGGCCATCCTGTGCGTCCTTTTCTGCGTACTTGTCGCGGAAGATCGCGCCCACCATCTCCATCGGCGACTTGCAGGTGGAGATGTTCTTGAGATACTTGGGATTCTCGTTTTCCAGATACTTCACCCACGCGGGACAGCAGGATGTAAACATCGGGAACGGGCCTCCGTTTTTCAGCCGCTCCAGAAATTCCTCGGACTCTGCGATGGTCGTGAAGTCCGCGCCGAAGGTCGTGTCGTAGACCTCGTCCACGCCCATGAGCTTGAGCGCCGTAACGAGCTTATCGAGCACGTTTTCACCGGCGGGGATGCCAAAGGCCTCGCCCACGGCCACGCGGACCGCGGGCGCGATCTGGATGACCACGCGCTTTTTCGGGTCGTGGATGGCGCGCCACGCCTCGCCGATCTGGTTCTTCACCGTGATCGCGCCGGTGGGGCACACGGCGGCGCACTGACCGCAGCTCACGCATTTGGTCTGCGCCATTTTGCGGTCGAACGCAGGCATGACCTGCGCGCTGCTGCCGCGATAGGCAAAGTTCAGGATGCCCATGCCCTGCATCTCTTCGCACACGCGCACGCAGTCGCCGCAGAGGATGCACTTGTTCGGATCGCGCAGCACGGCGGGCGAGGTGTTGTCGATTTCATAGCGCTCGCGCGTATCCTCAAAGCGGATACGGCGCACGCCGAACTGCTGCGCTAATGTCTGCAGATGGCAGTGACCGCTTTTCTCACAGGTCGTGCAGTTGCAGTTATGCGAGGCGAGCAGCAGCTCGAGGATGACGCGGCGGTGCTTCAAAAGCCGCGCGCTGTTCGTGCGGATGCGCATACCGTTGCGCGGCTCCATCGAGCAGGATGCGTCGATCTTGCCGGTCTCTTCATTCTCCACCACGCACATACGGCACGCGCCGTAAACGGAAAGGTCGGAGTAATAGCAGAATGTCGGCATTTCGATGCCGGCCTTGCGGATCACGGAAAGCACGTTCTTTTCGCCGTCGAAGCTGACGCGCTGTCCGTCAATGATCATCATTCCCTTTGCCATGGCTCAATCCTCCTCAATGGCGTCGATCGCGCCGAACGGGCACGCGCCCCAGCACGCACCGCAGTGGATGCACTTTTCGTTGTCGATCGTGTGCGGCATACGGATCTCGCCGGAAATGGCCTCCATCGGGCAGTTGCGCTTGCACTTGCCGCAGCCCTTGCACAGCTCCGGCTTGATGACAAGGCGGCGCTTACGGCCGTTGCAGATCGGACAGTGGTGGTCGACAACGTGTGCAAGGTATTCCTTGCGGAAGTATTTGAGCGTGCTCACCACTGGGTTGCACGCCGCCTGGCCGAGACCGCACAGCGCTGTCTCGGTGATGGTGCGGGAAAGCTCCTCGAGCAGATCAAGGTCCTCAAGGCTTCCCTCGTTGTTCACGATGCGCGTGAGGATCTCGAGCATCCGCTTCGTGCCCTCGCGGCAGGGCACGCACTTGCCGCAGCTTTCATTTTGCGTGAAGCTCATGAAAAAGCGCGCCGTTTCCACCATGCAGGTGCCCTCGTCCATGACGACGAGGCCGCCCGAGCCGATGATGGCGCCGACCTTCTTGAGCGAGTCAAAGTCCAGCGGCAGGTCGAGGTGCTCCTCGGTCAGACAGCCGCCCGCGGGGCCGCCGATCTGCACCGCCTTGAATTTCTTGCCGTCCTTGATGCCGCCGCCAATATCGAAGATGATCTCGCGCAGCGTCGCGCCCATCGGCACCTCGATCAATCCCGTGTTGACCACGTTGCCCGTCAGGGCGAAGGCCTTTGTGCCGGGGCTTTTCTCCGTGCCGATGCTGTGGAACCATGCGCTGCCGCGCAGAATGATCTGCGGAACATTCGCATAGGTCTCCACATTGTTGAGCACCGTGGGCCGCGCCCACAGACCCTGTTCGACCGTGCGCGGCGGCTTGACGCGCGGCATACCGCGCTTGCCCTCGATAGAAGCGGTCAGCGCGCTGCCCTCGCCGCAGACAAAGGCGCCCGCGCCGCGGTTGATGTGCAGATGGAAGGAGAAGTCCGTGCCCAGAATGTTGTCCCCGAGCAGGCCCAGCTCCTCATCCCTGGCGATGGCGATGCGCAGGCGCTCGACTGCCAGCGGATACTCCGCGCGGACGTAGATGTAGCCCTCGTCGCTGCCGGCGGCGAGCGCGGCGATCATCATGCCCTCAATGACCGAATGGGGATTGCCCTCCATGATGGAGCGGTCCATAAACGCGCCGGGGTCGCCCTCGTCGCCGTTGCAGACCACATGCTTCTTGCCCTTGGGCTGGCGGCGGACGCTGTCCCACTTTCTGCCCGCGGGAAAGCCCGCGCCGCCGCGGCCACGCAGGCCGGAATCGAGGATCTCACGGCAGATGTCCTCGTCGGACATCTCAAAGAGCGCCTTTTCAAAGGCGGCGTAGCCGTCGTGGGCAAGGTATTCGTCAATGTCCTCGGCGTCCGTCGTGCCGCAGTTTTCCAGCACCACGCGCTGCTGCTTGGCGTAAAAGGGGATCTCGTTGTGCTTGGCGTACCGCACGCCATTGAGCTCATAGAGCAGGCGCTCGACCGCCTCGCCGCCGAGGATGGTCCTTTCAATGATCTCGTCGCAGTCCTCAAGCCTGACGTGCGTGTAAAGGAAGCCCTCCGGCTCGATCTGAAGCAGCGGCCCCATTTCGCAGAAGCCGTGGCAGCCGCTCTTTTTGAAGTGGATGGCGTCGTCTCCGCTCTCGCGGCGCAGCGCAACGCGCGTTTTCAGCCCGCGCTTTTCGCACTCGGACTTCAGATAGTCGTAGATCTTCAGCGAGCCGCCCGCAATGCAGCCCGTGCCCGCGCAGATAAGAACCTCGCGCCGGTCCGCCGCGAGCAGCTCCTTGGCCTGTACGCGCAGAGCGCCGAGCCGTTCTCTCGTCAGTTCAGCCATTTGCAGCGCCCTCCCTTGCACGAATGTCCTCAAGCAGCGCAAGCGCTGTTTCGGGGTCCATCTTCGCGTGTACCTCGCCGTCGATCGTCATGACCGGCGCAAGGCCGCACGCGCCGAGGCACGCCACGGTCTCCAGCGTGAACAGCCCATCATCCGAGGTCTTTTTCTTGCCGGAAAGGCCCAGATACTCATACACCGCATCGTAGATCGGGCCGGACTTGCGCACATGGCAGGCTGTGCCGGCGCAGACCTTGATGATGTGCTTTCCCTTGGCTTCGAGCGAAAAGTTCTCGTAAAACGTCGCTACGCTGTAGACGCGGGATACACTGATATCCAGCGTATCAGCGATGAGCGTCAGGTTTGCCTCGCTCAAGTAGTTGTACTCCGCCTGCACATCCTGCAAAATCGCGATAAGATTTGCCGCATTGTTCTCATGCACGGCAAGGATGCTCAGGACCTTCTCTGTGTCAGGTTTCATGGTTGCCCCTCCTATCTAATCCTGACAGCGATTATACCGTAAATATTTTAGCGTTTTCAACATATTGCTACAAAAACAGCGATTGATAATTTCTATGGATTAACCTACTTAATATTTTTTAATAGGCATTTTTGTATTAGATAAGCTACGCTCCATGGGTAAGGAAGCCTCAGTACAAACGTGTTGCCCTGGGCCAGAAGCCAGATGACTTAGAGCAGCACTGATATTCAATGAAGCCTTATTGATCCAGCTAATGCAAAAGGCAACACAGCCCATGCATATTTTGCACCGCTGTAAACCTGCTAAAAAGTCAAGCCCTAATTAAAAAAGTTATCGGCAGAAAAAGAGCATAGCAAAACAGAGACGCCAAAGCGGATCGCCTGGCCGCCTCAAATAAAGTATTGGAGATAAAGGCTTTGGAACACCTCTCTCAGCTCTGATGTGCTCATCGAAGCCTGTGCTATAATAAGAATGACACCTTGTCCGCAGATAATTTGTATGTCTGCGTCCGGCATAATACCGGCGTTTTCCATAAGCTCATCTGGAATAGCGATTGATTTTGGCGCACTATCAAGTTCTTGCAGCGAGGCAGACGCTATTAGTAATTCGCCGGTAGACATTGGCTTCTTGACCATTGGAAATAAAGGAAACAAAGACATCATCCCCGATATCCAGGCCCATCTCATGAATAGCCTCCACAGGGATGATGAGCCTTCTGCTTTCATCAACAGAATACTTATCTTCAACAATTGTGATAGAGATCGACCTCTCTTTCTTCCATAAAGGCGAGGCCGTTCTGCGTCGTTTGGCAGCACATTACATTGCCCGAAATGCAGAGCGGCCCCGCCGTTTCTGAAATTTGGTTATTGCTCAGTCCTATTCGACACTACTTCCCGGACTGCGGGCGGTTAAACGAACCAGCGCTTGGCAGCGCCCAGCAGGACTCTCACCTCCCGAGGATCTCTCGAGCTGCCCCCATTGCTTGAGACTGTGGCTGGACAGGCTGTTTCTTCCGGGCAAACGGGATCATTGCGAGGCAGGCTGCCACACCTGCTTTTGGCTGGATGAGTATCGCTCTGCACCTTCCTTGCCGTTTATTGACGCCGGAGCTGAGTCCGACGCAGGTGGTCTTGGCGCATCTGCCGCATCGCTGCTCCCACTCGTCAGGGGACCATCTGCCGTTGTTGTTCGTCACCGGGTATAGCCGCATGAGCTTCGGCATTTTTCAAAGAGCGTGTTCCGCCTCGTGTTCAGGCAGGAAGCGGGGCCTGTATCCCCTCACTCTCTTAGGCGATGAGAATCACTCTTGCACCAAGTTTTTTCGTTTTCCAATATCTTTCTTAATTTGTGAAGTATGCTGACCTTACGGTTATGAATTGTCATATAGTGAATACTTTTCTTTTTCGCAAACTGTCGCTCTGTCATTCCCTGATAGTAGATTGCCTGCAACAATTCCATATCGGCCTGTGTCAGCAGTTGCATTGCTCTTTGTAGGCAACGAATGGATTCACGACGCAGAACCAGAGACTCCACATCTATGTCCTCACTTCCAAATTGCAGATGTCCCTTCTCCAGCAGTCGTTCATAGGAGTCCTCACGACCATGCATAAAACGCGCGATACGCTTTTCATTATCAAATTCAAAATGTTCAGCTTTCAATTCTTCCTCAAAACGGCGCATTTGCCGGTCACTTTGTCTCAGCACAGCCAGCACAGCCGGTGTGAGTTTCACGTCTGGATAAATCTTTTCGTAGTCCGGATAGTATTTATTTGTATACGACATATCGTCGCCTCCATTTCTGAAATTTTGAAAAACCAAATTTCAGAAGCGAAGGCGGCCCGCGACAGGGTGATAGTCTGTAGGTTTCACCTACGATACGCACGCAAAAATAGAACGATGCGATTACTATGTAGTCGCATCGTTCTATTCGCTTTTCGTGACAAATCTGCGCAGTACAGAGCCTGCGCGTCGGTCCGCAACCCGGTCTGCGCCAAGTCAACTTGACCTTATTTAGCTATCCTCACTTTCCAATCCTCTCATCATTTGTCCTCCTACATATAGTGTCTCGTGCAAGAAGCTCTCTTCTAATTACGCGAAGCCTATGTGTATTTATTGGAAGGCTCATTCCAATTACAATGAAGCAGGGTGATTGTACTGCAAGATATTCAGGTAGAGTTTGGACGGAGAGTTCGTGTCGCCCGCGTTGAGAGAAGTTGGACGCAAGCACGGCTTGCCGAGCGGCTCCATACGACAACTCGAACCGTGTCCAAGATTGAGCGAGGCCAGACTAACATAAGTTTGGACACAATTCGCGCGTGTGCCTGCGAATTGGATTTGAGCCTTGACGACCTAATCAGGGACGCAAGTCCTGATAGAATCCCATACTGTGCGGCGCGTTACTTTGCCGGTATGAGCGACGCGCAGGCAATGAAATATATCAAGTTGTGTATGGACGCAGATTCTCTGCGCGAAGAATAAATGCAAAAAGGCGCAGGGCCTGATGACCGCTTAAAGCGTTCATCGGCCCTGCGTCTTTGCGTCCAGCCGTTCTAATATGGTTATTGATTTCTTGCGAATGTTCACAAGCAGCTCTGCTTTACACTTCGGACAATAAAGCAGATGTCGTATCAGGATTGTGTCGTCTCTGATTTTTGTCCGAGTCTTTTCGCCACAACATGGGCAGCGGATAAACTCCCCTTTATCTGTATATTTGTTGTTACACGTCATTTGTTACAGCATACTCACATTCCCGACATTTTGGTCATTGCTCACATAGTTCGACTGCAAATGATACTCTTTCGTCACTTGCAATCTCGTCGAGTTGTTCCGGCTCGAACAGTGCTTCCTTGGGAAGAAGCCCGCCGCGTCGGACAAAGTCGTGCTTGGCCTCCTCGTAGCCGTTTTGGAAGTAGTGACCGTGGTAGACACCCTTGCGGTCCCAATCCCACTCCCACGTCACAAACTGGACGCCGCGCTCGGACGGATGCCCCGCCAGCACAGCATCACCAAAGTCAGCGAGGATGCGGTAGTCGCCCTCCAGCCCTGTGGCTTGGAGCTTCGGTGCGCGCTCCATCGCCGTCATGTATTCCGCGGTCATGGCAGCGGTATTGATGGCGGTCTGCAAAGCGTCCTGCGCGCCGATGCCATCCACGTTCTCCTGCCGGTACAGCACACTGCCCCTTCCGGAAACTCGGCAGAGGTAGTGATTCTCCCATCGGACGGGCAGGTGCTGATCCTCGATGCGCTCCGGCTCAAAGCCGGCGTGTACCAAGCCGATTTTGAGTTCCTCGAGGTACCGGAGCTGCGCCATGTTGGTTTGATCGTTCATTTCGAAATCCTCCTATAAAATGCGAAAGGCCGGAGCGTCCTGTAACACTCCGGCTTTTTAAGGTAATGCGGTTCGAATATAAAAAAGCATCACACTCGAATTGAGTGCGGTGCCTGGAGCTGGTGGGGTGACTCGAACACCTGACCTGCTGATTACAAAGTGTATCCGAGCGCTGAGCCTGCCGCGGTACAGTGGCTGGCCGCGAAAGTAAAAGCGGCCCCATTGAAAAACGACCTCCGGCTCAAGCAGCCAGAGGTCGTTTGCAAGATTTCTAAAGATTTTTCTTAATATGACAGGAACGGCAGCCTTATCCGGTCGGTACGCCGGACGACATAGAACAGTACGTACAACGCCATGGGAAAACAGGCGCCCAGCCAGCTGTAATCGGATTGGATCAGCAGGTTGAACAGGGCGTGCATCGTTGCGGAAACGGTAAAGAGTCCGAAGATACCGGTGCAAAACAGCTTCCTTTGCTTTTTGACGTAGGGCAGTCCCGCGCCGATGATCATGGTGCACAGGCCATGCATCAGGCTGGCGGACAAGCCGCGCAGCGCTGCCCAGCCCAACGTTACCACTGTCAGGTTCTGCACGAGGATGGCAGTGTTCTCCAAAATAGAAAAGCCGATGCCGACGGACATGGCCGCGGGCAGAATGTCCTTGCGGTCGTCGCTGAAAAAGACGGCAAACACCAGTACCGGCAAGGCCTTGAGGAGTTCCTCCGTCACCGGCGGGACGGTAAGGTAATGCGGTTTGAAAAGAGCATATGATCGCAAGGGATGCGAACCGATCGGTGGCAAATTTAAGCGGAAATCAGCTCGCATCAAAGTCTCAATAAGTTGCAAAAAGCCGCGAAATCATTTGATTTCACGGCTTTTTATGGTGGAGCGACTTGAGTTAAATCCGAACCGAAGGCCGCCTGAATTTCCGCAAGTGTGATCGTTTCTGTTCCGTCCTTGAAGTTGTAGGTAAAGACCAGCTTATCGTCAAACACATAGATGGAATTGATGAACGTGTCGATGATCTGCTTCTGATACTGCGGGTCGTCTATGTTGCCATACTTGAAGCGGCTGATCCAACTGACTACCTGCTCTTTTGTGTAGCGCGGCCTTGCCATCTGCGCCTGCAATATGGATAGCTTCAACTCTTCCCGCTGCATTTCCAGCTTCTCCAGCCGCTCCTTTGTGGAGGCGGTGAGCACGCCCATCTGAATGGCGTTGAGCATATTGTCAATGGCTTTTTCACATTCAGTCAACTGCTGGCGCATGGCTGGGAGCGAGGTATCTTCCTTTTCCTGCAAGGCCACGATTGCTTCCGCAATGCGGCTGATTTCATCGTCCTGCAATACGCGCTGCACCGTCACAAGAACTGCCGCCCGTTCGATCCAATGCTTTCTGACAGCTTTTCGCTTGCAGCCCAGCTTTCGCTTCGCACCGCCGCATTTGTAGTAATAATGTTTGACGCCCTTTGTGCTGCTGGTGCCGCTTTCCCCGGCCATCAGCCGTTCGCAAGTTCCGCAGAACAGCTTCGTTGTCAGCAGATATTCTTCCGTCGCTTTGGCTTTGGCGGGGGCCTTTTTGTTGAACGCCATACGCCGCTGCACCCGGTCAAACAAGTCATCGTCAATGATTGCAGGGATTCCTTTGGGGATGATCACGCTCCCATACTGGTACTCGCCGATGTACTTCCTGTTTTTGAGGATCAGACTGACCCCACCGATTTTGAACGCCTTGCCCTTTTTCGTTTTCAGCCCACGTCCGTTCAGCGAAGCCGTGATCTCGCTGATGCTCTCGCCGCTGTCATAACGAGTGAATATCTCCGTTACCAGCGGGGCGGTCAGAGGATCGACGGCAAGCACACCGTCTGTGCCTACCACATACCCCAGCGGCGTATTTCCGCCGTTGTTTTTGCATTTAAGCGCGTTCTCTTTCTGTCCGCGCTGTATCTTCTCGGACAGCTCAGCGGAGTAATATTCGGCGTAGCCCTCCAGCATGGATTCAAGGATGATACCCTCCGGCCCGTCGGAGATATTCTCCTTGACGGATACGACCTTCACGCCGTTCTTTTTCAGAATCCGCTTGTAGTGGGCGCTGTCATAGCGGTCGCGGGAGAAACGGTCGAGCTTCCATATCAGCACCACATCGAACAGCTTTTGCTCGCTGTCCTTTATCATATTTTGAAATTCTGGTCTGTCTGCGGTTCTGGCGGACAACGCTCTGTCGATATAGCTGCGGAGAATGGTGATGCCGTTTCGTTCGGCATACTCCGTACACTCGCGGAGCTGACCTTCAATACTTTCTTCTCGCTGGCTGTCCGAGGAATAGCGGGCGTAGATCACGGCTTTCATTTCGTATCCACCTCCGAGAGCATCTGCACAAGCGTTGCCTTCAGTCGTTCGTTCATAGCCGAGCCGGGGTCGAAGCACATTTCCACGAACCGCGCCATTTCGGGATTGTTCAGGCCGAGCTTCACACAGTTGTTATAGATCATGCCGTGTGGGTCGTCCGTCCTGCCGAAAATGTAGTCCAGCGACACGTCAAAGTAGTCTGCGTATTTCAGAAAAACCTCCGGGGAGGGCGTGGAATCGTCGATCTCATACCGGGCAAGGGCGGATTGGGAAACGTCAAATTCCTTTGCCAGCTTCGCCTGCGAGAGCCTGACGCTTTCGCGCAAGCTCCTGAGCCGTTCACCGATGATTTTCAAGGCTGCGTCACCTCCTTTTCTGTTTCAAGTATACCCAGAAACAGAGAACATGTCAATGATACATTCACATAACGCCGCGATTCTCTGACGCGCGGCAGGCGCAAAAGCTCCGCAGGAGCGCAGCCGATTTTGCAAAAATCGTTCAAAGGGGCTTGGGGACAAATTTCCCCAACAAGCGCAAAGTGGCTCCAAGCCACCTTGCTTGCCAAGTGTGAAGCCAACAGGATTTGCACGGCGGCAAGCAGCAAAGTGGGTACCGCTTTGCCCTGCTTGCCAGTCCGTTTTCCGTTCTGCAAATCTTCCTGTTTGAACATGGCTGTGGGAGGGCATATAATGCGGTGAAGCGTCGCGGCGTTCATAGAAATGTTGCATGTTTGAGCGGAGATGGGAATTGAAAAGCTCGCACTTTGCATGGTATAATCGTATTGGATAGTTATAAGTGATTTGAATAATCCTTCTGCCCGCCGACAAAGCAAAAGAAACCGACCTGATTTTTGGAGGTGAACAATATGACGAAAAAGAAGTTATGGATTGCGATCCTCGTGGCTTTTGTAGTGCTTGCATCATCCGTTGTTTATTTGAACCGGGCTGTAATTTTTCAGCGCGGCAATCCCATTCCTTATCTTACAGCGGCTGCCAGAATTTCTGAAAAGAATCCCTATGTAGCGGTGGATGAAGCAAAGGGCGTCTATATCTCCAAGCGTGGAGAATGCCCGGAATTGCTTGAGTATTATCAGGAAAAAACAGGGATGGAATTTGTCGAACAGGCTGGGAGCAGCTACCTGTTTACTGATGGGAGCCGAAATGAAGTAGCCTCGTCTGAGGTTTATTGGGGGCGTTATACGGTCTGGGTGTTGCCCACTATGGAAGCTGCCGAGATCTCCGATGCTGAGCAATACGACGCGAAGCCTGTCATTTATCTCTACCCGGAGAAGAAAACTGCGGTCACTGTGAAATTGAACTATGCCGGAGAACTGACCTGCACATATCCTGCTTACAATGACGGCTGGAAGGTTTCCGCCAGTCCCGACGGCACATTGACAGACGCCGCCGGGCAAACGTACAACTATCTTTATTGGGAGGGCGTAAACAGCGTTGCTTATGATTTTTCCGAGGGCTTCTGCGTAGCCGGAAGCGACACCGCCGTTTTTCTGGAGAACGCCTTGAACCAGTTGGGACTTACCCGGAAGGAAGCAAACGAGTTTATCGTTTACTGGCTGCCGCTGATGAAAGAGAATCCTTACAATCTCATTGCATTTCAGTCTGACAGCTATACGCAAACGGCACAGCTATCCATTGAGCCAGCACCCGATACGCTGCTGCGGGTATTTATGGCGTGGAAGCCGCTTGAGAGCGCCGTGGATATTTCTAAGCAGAACCTCACCGCACCGGTGCGCACCGGCTTCACGGCAGTGGAGTGGGGCGGCTGTCAAGTTAGGTGATCGTTGGAGTCAAAGAACGTCAAACTTCATTCTCAGGAGGACTGCTATGAACACAAAAACAAAGCAAGGCGGGCTTGGCATCGTATCCATCCTGACGATTGTATTCATTGTTCTGAAGCTGTCGGGCGTGATTAAGTGGCACTGGATATGGGTGCTTTCGCCAATCTGGATTTCCGCATTGACTGCCGTCATTCTTTTTGCCGGTATTCTGATTGGCGGAAGGCTGAAAAAGGGCAAGTGGTAAACTTAACCTGAACGAGGATATAAAATTGGTTCCGGCGGGCAGGCACAGTCTGTGCTTGCCCGCCTTGTCTGCCGAAAAGCGAAACGGGCGGCGGCTGTCAATGGCGCGAAGCGTTCATCTTGACCATTGATTGCCGCTGTCCGTTTTGCTATCTCTCTGGCGCTGCTCCCTCAAGAGTGCCGTTTTTCGCTCGATTTTTCTGGCTCTTGACTTAGGGAAATTGAGGATTTTCGAACAGAAACCGCTCCGATGAAGCATTCCTTGTTGGAAACGTCCCTGTCGGCTGTATTCGGTTTTTATCGCCTCTTGACCGCGTTCCCTTAGCTGTTGACGTTTAACTAAATTGCTGCTATAATGAATCCATAATTTCAGACACACGACACCATGCAGACACCGCAAGCCTTGCTTGACAGCGTGTCTGCTTTTCATTTCAAAAGAGAGCGATCCTGCTCGGAAAGGAGAAGAAACGAATCGATGTCAACATTCAGCGGTCAGAAAAACAGTGGCATGGAGATTCCCGATTACGCCATTGAACGCATCGCCCGCTGCCCGCTGCCCATGATCCAGGCGTACTATGAAAGCGATGAAGGTCAGGCGGAACTGGCGGTGTGGAATGAGAAGAAAGACGCTGAAGACACAAGAGAACAAGACAGAAAGACGGCATGAAAAAGTAAGGGAGTGCGCTCGGCACACTCCCTTTTCATATTCATTTTTCGTAGGTCTGGTATTCTGTGACAGCGTTCAGATACGCCTCAATGTCGCCATTCAGAACGAGGTCTGCATAGGCCAGCGGGTCGTTGTAGATGAGATAGTCCAGCTCCGCCCGCTGGAAGCGGTTGTCCGCCACCTCGTTCTCCACGGCGGTGCAGTCGATGGAGCAAATGCTCCCGTCCGTGAAGCGAAGCTCCACACAGGCGGTATCCATATTGAACGCACAGCTTATGAGCTTTTCCATGGGTATATCCTCCTGAATTTGATGTTATTCTATCCCGAAACTAAACTTCAATGTCCTTGATAAAAACAAGAAATCCGAACCCATGACCAATCGGCAAAAGGTTCGGATTATATTGTTTTGGTGGACCTGAAGGGATTCGAACCCACGACCTTACGGATGCGAACCGTACGCTCTCCCAACTGAGCTACAGGCCCAAATATTAACTTGGCTGAAAATATCGATCATCAAGTGGGCCCGCTTTATGTCGGGATCGCCCTCCCAACTGAGCTACAGGCCCATGAACTTTTCAGCCCGCATATCATACCACAGCTTTTCTCATTTGTGAAGTCCTTTTTTCACTTTTTTCAAAAAATTTTTGTTGCCTTTCCGAAAACCGTATCGTATAATATCTTTTGTTATCCGTCCTCCGCATACAGCTGCGGGATCGGTCTTGCGCAATGAATGCCCGCGAACCATGTCAGGCGGGGAACCGAGCAGCATTAAGCGGGACCAGTCATGTGCCGCAAGGGCGCCGGTCACGCAGCTGTATACGGAGGACCTTTTCTATCCTCACGAAAGGGGCAATGTGGTATGTATCAGGCGCTGTACCGCAAGTGGCGGCCCAAGACTTTCTCCGACGTGGTCGGGCAGGAGCACGTCACCGAAACGCTGCAGCGGCAGGTCGCGGAGGGACGGCTCTCGCACGCCTACCTCTTCACCGGCACGCGCGGCACGGGCAAAACCACCTGCGCGAAGATCCTCGCCAAGGCGGTGAACTGTGAGCACCCCGAGAACGGTAACCCCTGCAACAAATGCCAGAGCTGCCTCGGCATCGAGTCCGGCGGCTTTCTCGATGTGATGGAGCTCGACGCCGCCTCGAACAACGGCGTGGACCACGTCCGTGCGCTGCGGGACGAGGCCATCTACTCCCCCGCGCAGGTGAAAAAGCGTGTGTACATCATCGACGAGGTGCACATGCTCTCCATCGCGGCGTTCAACGCGCTGCTGAAAATTCTGGAGGAGCCGCCGGAGCACCTGATGTTCATTCTGGCGACGACCGAGCTGCACAAGGTGCCCGCGACCATTCTCTCGCGCTGCCAGCGCTTTGCATTCCGGCGCATTCTGCCGCGCGAGATCGTGGGACGGCTGAACTACATCGCGGAGCAGGAGGGCATCGACCTCCGGCCGGACGGTGCGGAGCTGCTCGCGCACATTGCCGACGGCGCGCTGCGCGACGCGCTGAGTCTTTTGGACCAGTGTGCGGCGGCGGGCGGGACCATCGACAGCGCGGCGGTGCTCGACGCGCTGGGACTGGCGGGCAACCTCCAGACCGCGCAGCTGATGGACTGCGTTCTGCGGCGCGACACAAAGGCCGCGCTGCTGCTGCTCCACCGGCTCTACGGCAGCGGCAAGGACGTGGGCGCGGTGCTCGGCGAGCTGTCCGCGCTCGCGCGCGACCTGCTCATTTCCAAAACGGCTCCCGAGGGCGGCGCGGCGCTGCTCACGGGCGGCTACGACAGCCAGACGATGGACGGCCTTTTGCGGCAGGCCGACAGTGCGCGGCTTATCGCCATCTGCACCACGCTCCAGCGCGCGGCGGCGGACATGAACGTGAGCGTCAACCGCCGCACGGATGCGGAGCTGTGTCTCCTGAAGCTCTGCGACGAAACGCTCTCCGGCGATTTGAGCGCCATCAACGCGCGGCTCGCACGGCTCGAACAGCAGATGGCCACGGGCGTGCGTTATGCTGCCGCGGAAAGCACGGCGCAGGTGGTGCCCGCGCCGGCGGAGAAGCCCGCTCCCGCAAGGGCTGCGGCGAAGCCGACAGCCGTGGAGGACGAGGCTCCTCCCCCGTGGGAGGACAGCGCGCCCGCGCCGGCGGACGGATCCTTTGACGACGCCCCCCCGCCCTACGGCGAGCCGGTAGAGCCGGAACGTCCGCAGAGCGCGATGACGGCTCCCGCGCCGCAGGCCGCAGAGCCGAAGGCGGAAGCGTCCGCACCGACCGGCGACAGCGACATCTGGCTCGCGCTGATGGAGAGCTACAAAAACCGACTCACGCCCGACAAGCGCGCGTTCGTCGGTCAGGCGGACGGACGGCTCGCCAACGGCGTGCTGACGGTCTACTGTCCGACGGCGGTGACGAAGGCCATGCTCGATACCGAGGCGGTCGCCGCGGTGCTGCGCGAGGTGACGGGCCAGAGTGTCGGTCAGGCGATTGCTGTGCGCTTCGTGGTCGGCGAGCCGGAGGACGGGAAAAAACGCGACAAATTCCAGGACCTGCTGCGTATGGGCAGCAAGTTCGATAACTTCAATATCAAGTAATATCAGGAGGAATACGGATATGGCAAAGGGTTACAGCGCGCGCCGAGGCTTCTCGAACGGCGCGGGACAGGCGGCGCAGCAGATGCAGATGCAGCAGAAGCTCATGCAGATGCAGCAGGAGATGGCGAAGGCTCAGCAGGAGGTCGAGGAGGCCACCTTCACCGCGAGCGTCGGAGGCGGTGCCGTCAGCGCCGCGGCGAACGGCAAGAAGGAGATCACCGCGCTCACCATCAAGCCCGAGGCGGTCGATCCCGAGGACGTCGAGATGCTGCAGGACCTCGTGATCTCCGCGGTCAACGAGGCGCTGCGGCAGGCGGACGACGCGATGAGCAGCCGCATGAACAGCTTCACCAGCGGTCTGAACATCCCCGGTCTGGGGCTGTAAGCGCAGAATACAGCAAGGAGACGCCACCCACCGGACGGCGTCTCCTGTTTTTTATTTTTGGCTCAGGCGTTCGCTGGCTGCGCGCAGCGTCCTGCGCAGGAAGATGGCCGAGAGCGTCAGGCTCACGAGCTCGGCGATGGGGAACGACCACCACACCAGCTCCAGCCGTCCGGTCAGGGAGAGCAGATACGCCACCGGCAGCAGCACGCAGATCTGGCGGCAGACCGAGACGATCAGACTGTAAAACGGCGTGCCGAGCGCCTGAAAGACGCTGCCCGAGACAATGCAGAAGCCCGCGAGCGGGAATGTCAGGCCGATGATGCGCAGCGCGGTCCTGCCGATGGTCAGCATCTCCTCCGAGGGGGAGAAGAGGCTGAGCAGCGTACCGGGGATGATCTCGAAGAACGCAAGACCCACGCACATGATGGCGATGGCTGTGACAGCCGAAAGGCGGATCGTCCTGCGGAAGCGCTCCGGCTTGCCCGCACCGTAGTTGTACGAAATGATAGGCACCATCGCGTTATTCAGACCGAAGATGGGCATGAAAATGAAGCTCTGGAGCTTGAAGTACGCGCCGAACACTGCCGTCGCCGCCTCGGTAAAGGAGATGAGGATCTTGTTCATGCCGAACACCATCACCGAGCCGATGGACTGCATGATGATGGACGGCACGCCGACCGCGTAGATCTCCTTGATCGTCGCGGCGTGGGGACGGATCTCGCGGCGGCGCAGATGCACGTCGGGATTGCGCGTGAGGTTGAGATAGAAGCCGATGGACGCGCCGACGAGCTGACCGATAACGGTGGCGATCGCCGCACCGGCGACCTCCAGCCGCGGGAAGCCGAGCAGGCCGAAAATGAGGATGGGATCGAGAACGATGTTGGTGGCCGCGCCGGCGATCTGCGTGATCATGGAGAGGTTCGTGCGTCCCGTCGATTGCAGCAGGCGCTCATTATACATCTGGAAGAACAGGCCGATCGAGCAGCCGATGCAGACGGTCACATAGTCGCGCCCGTAAGCGATGATCTGCGGGTTGTCCGTCTGAAAGCGGAAGAACGGTCCCGCAAGCGTCCAGCCGATGAGGGCAAAGAGCGCAAAATTACACAGCGTCAAAAACAGTCCCACATTCGCCGCGCGGTCCGCGCCCGCCTGATTTTTCTCGCCCAGCGAGCGGGAGAGCAGCGCGTTCATACCCACGCCCGTGCCGCCGGAAAAGGCGATGCACAGCGTTTGGAGCGGGAACGCAAGTGACACGGCGTTCATTGCGTCCTGACTGAGCTTTGCCACAAAGATGCTGTCCACCACGTTGTAGAGCGCCTGAAACAGCATGGATACCATCATCGGCACCGCCATGCTGAAGAGCAGCCTGCCGACCGGCATGGTGCCCATTTTATTTTCCTGTAGGATCTCTTCTCTGATATTCTCGTCCATTTTCCGTATCTCCGTGCGCGAAAGGGTGCTCCGCCCGGCGGACAGAGCACCTTTTTCTTTATTTTTTCAGCTCGCCGTTCGCGGCCTTGGTGAGGTAGGCGTTGATGAAGCCGTCGAGGTCGCCGTCCATGACCGCCTGAATGTTGCCGGTCTCGTAGTCCGTGCGCGTATCCTTGACGAGCTGGTAGGGCATGAAGACATAGGAGCGGATCTGGCTTCCCCATTCGATCTTGAGCTGCACGCCCTTGAGGTCGCTGATCTTCTCCGCGTGCTGCTGGATCTTCAGCTCCATGAGCTTGGATTTGAGCATCTGCATGGCGTAGTCGCGGTTCTGGAACTGGCTGCGCTGTGTCTGACAGGCGGTGACGATGCCGGTGGGGATATGAATGAGACGCACCGCAGACGAGGTCTTATTGACGTGCTGGCCGCCCGCGCCGGAGGAGCGGTAGACCTGCATTTCAATGTCCTCGGGTCGAATGTCGACCTCGATGTCGTTGGGCAGCTCGGGCATGACCTCGAGTGCGGCGAAGCTCGTCTGGCGGCGGGCGTTCGCGTCGAAGGGCGAAACGCGCACCAGACGGTGGACACCGTTCTCGCTCTTAAGGTAGCCGTAGGCGTTCTCGCCCTTGACCATGACCGTCGCGCTCTTGATGCCGGCCTCTTCGCCGTCGATATAGTCCATCATCTCGAACTCGAAGCCGTGCTTGTTCGCCCACTGCATATACATACGGTAGAGCATCTGCGTCCAGTCCTGCGCCTCGGTGCCGCCCGCGCCGGCGTGGAAGGTCAGAATGGCGTTGCAGTTATCGTACTCACCGGAGAGCAGCGTCGTGAGGCGGACCTCCTCGATCCGCTTCTCCAGATCGGCGAAGCCCTCCTCCAGCTCGGGCAGCAGGCTGGCGTCGTCCATCTCGTTGCCCATGTCGATGAGGGCGAGCAGGTCGTCGCGCGTGGAGACAAGCTTTTCAAAGCGGTGGACCTTATTTTGCAGCTGCTTGGTGCGCATCTGATTGGCCTGCGAGCGCTCGATGTCGTTCCAGAAGCCGTCCTCGTGCGCCTCGGCCTCGAGCCGCGCGATCTCGTGCTTGGAGGATTCGATGTCAAGCGCCTTCTGAAGGTTTTCAAACGTGTCGCTCATGGCGAGCAGCTTCTGCTTATAGGAATCGTATTCGATAACAGCCATGGTGATCTCCTCTTCTCATACTGCATTAGCCGAAAAAGTATATCATACCGCCGCGCGAAAGGCAAGAAAAATCCGCCTCGGCGGCGGATTTTCCCAATTTTTTATCGTCAACGGTGCAAACTGCCCCATAAAAACAAAAAATCCACGCATCCCTGCGTGGTTCCGTTTTGGTCGCTCAGCGCTCGCTGACGATCTGCTCCGTCGTGCCGAAGATCATGTCATCGACGTCGAAGCCCTTGAAGTTTTCAAACATCATATTGGTTCTCACGCTCCTTTCTCTTTTCAATTTCAAGTGTATGATACCATTTCTTCGTCAAGTGCGCAAGCGTGATTTTCAACATATTTCACAAAAATATTTTTGTTGTTTTATGCTTTATGCTAATCCGTTTTGCTTGTTTCCACTCAAAGCCCTGTGGTAAAATAATGTATCCAATTTTGTTCTTCGGGAGGCGAGAGGACGCCTATGTACGAATTTTTTGCCGGCGACTACGACGTTGCCGTCATCGGCGCGGGCCATGCCGGCATTGAAGCCGCGCTCGCAAGCGCGCGGTTGGGACGGAAAACGGTCTGCTTCACCATCAACCTTGACGCCGTGGGCAATATGCCCTGCAACCCTGCCATCGGCGGCACGGGCAAGGGCCATCTTGTGCGCGAGCTGGACGCGCTCGGCGGCGAGATGGCAAAGGCCGCCGACCGCGCCTGCATCCAGTATCGCCTTTTGAACCGCGGCAAGGGCCCCGCCGTGTGGTCTCTGCGCGCGCAGGCGGACCGCCGCCGTTATCAGCAGATCATGAAGCATACGCTCGAGCAGCAGGAAAACCTGACGCTGCGGCAGGCGGAGATCGTGGAGCTGCGCGTGGAAAACGGCGCAGTCTCCGCCGTCGTCACCGCGACGGGCGCGGTGTTCGGCGCAAAGGCTGTCATCCTCTGCTCGGGAACCTACCTCGACGGGCGCACCATCGTGGGCGAATGTATTCAGTCAAGCGGCCCCGATGGGATGCACGCAAGCCTGCCGCTCGCGGAGCAGCTGCGCGCGCTCGGACTTCCTCTGCGCCGCTTCAAGACCGGCACGCCCCCGCGCGTCAACGCCCGCAGCGTCGATTTCTCCAAAATGGAGCGGCAGGATGGCGATGCCGAGCCGCTGCCGTTCTCGTTCACGACCGAGCACGTTCCCTGCAATCAGGCGGTGTGCTACCTCACCTACACGAACGAGGAGACCCATCGCATCATCCGCGAAAATCTCGACCGCAGCCCCATCTACTCCGGTGTGATCGAGGGCGTCGGGCCGCGCTACTGCCCGAGCATCGAGACGAAGATCGTCCGCTTCGCGGACAAGCCCCGCCACCAGCTCTTCATCGAGCCGATGGGGCTTGATACCGAGGAGCTGTACATTCAGGGCTTTTCCTCCTCGATGCCCGAGGACGTACAGGTGCGGATGGTCCATACCATTCCGGGGCTTGAGCACGCGGAGATCATGCGCCCCGCCTACGCCATTGAGTACGACTGCATCGACCCCACCGCGCTCAAGCCTACGCTGGAAACGAAAGCCATCGCGGGGCTGTACGGTGCGGGGCAGTTCAACGGCTCGTCCGGTTACGAGGAGGCCGCCGTACAGGGCTTTGTTGCCGGTGTGAACGCCGCGCGCAGGCTCGCGGGACAGTCTCCTTTTGTCCTCTCCCGCTCGGAGAGCTACATTGGCACGCTCATCGACGATCTTGTGACCAAGGGTACGAACGAGCCCTACCGCATCATGACGAGCCGCAGCGAGTACCGCCTGCTCCTGCGGCAGGACAACGCCGACCGGCGGCTCACAAAGCTCGGGCACGACATCGGCCTCATCTCCGACGAGCGTCTTGCCGCCGTGGAGGAAAAGTACGCCGCCGTCGCGCGGGAGATCAAACGGCTTGAGCACACCGGCCTTCCCGCGAGCGAGGCGCTCAACGCGCTGCTGCGTTCTCGCGGCACGGCGGAGATCACGGACGGCAGCCCGCTCATCGCGCTGCTGCGCCGCCCGCAGCTGCGCTACAACGATCTGCGGGCCTTCGACGCCGGCTGCGCCGCCTGTCCGCAGGACGTCGCCGAGCAGGTGGAGATCACCGTGAAGTACGAGGGCTACATCCGCCGCCAGAGGGCCGAGGTCGAGGAGTTCGCGCGGCTCGAGAGCCGCCTGCTGCCCGAGGAGCTTGACTATTCCGGCATCGACGGTCTGCGGCTCGAGGCGCGGGAAAAGCTCGCCGCCATCCGTCCCCGTTCGCTCGGACAGGCAGGGCGCATTTCGGGCGTCTCTCCCGCCGACCTCGCCGCCCTGATGATTTTTTTGGAAAAGGAGAAGCGCCATGAAAATTCTTGACCTGACCCACCTCATTGAAGATGCCATGCCCGTCTATCCCGAGACCGAGCCGCCGAAGCTCACGCCCTCGAACACCTTTGAGCAGCACGGCTTCCGTGAAACGCTGCTGACGATGGGCTCCCACACCGGAACGCACATGGACGCCCCTGCGCATATGCTGCGCGACGGCAAGACGCTCGATCAATTTCCGGCGGACAAGTACGTCGGCACGGCCTATGTGCTCGATTGCTCCGACCTTGCGGGAAAGGAGATCCCCAAAGCGCGGCTCCAGCTCCATGCCTCGGAGATCGAGGCCGCAGACTTCCTGCTCTTCTACACCGGCTGGGAGAAATATTGGGGCAGCGAGCAATACTTCTCCCCCTTCCCCGTGCTCTCGCTTGAGGCGGCGGAGTACCTTGCCGCTTTTCCGCTCAAGGGCGTCGGCACCGACGCCATCTCCATCGACCCGATGGACACGGTGGACTATCCTGTGCACAAGATCCTGCTCGGCGCAGGCTTTGTGAACACGGAGAATCTCTGCAATCTCGCCTCCCTTGTGGGGAAAACCTTTCCCTACGCGACGCTCCCCCTGCGCTTCAAGAACGCTGACGGCTCGCCCGTGCGCGCCGTCGCCATGCCGGAGGATTGAACGAAAAACCGCTCTGCCGTGGGCAGAGCGGTTTCCTTATATTATATAATGATGGAATGCGGCAAAGCCTCCGGTTTGCACCGGAGGCTTTGCCGTGAGTGAAGAAAAGATCGTCGCCCTTGAGCGAGTTGTTTCGATCAGACGTTGCCGATGGTGGCGACCATGACAGCCTTGATGGTGTGCATACGGTTCTCGGCCTCGTCGAACACCTTGGAGTTCGGGGAGAGGAACACCTCGTCGGTGACCTCGCGGATATCGTAGCCGAGCTCCATCTGGCTCTTGGCCATGGTGGTGTCGAAGTCGTGGAAGGAGGGCAGGCAGTGCAGGAAGATGCAGTCGCTGTTCTCGGTGGCCTTCATCACGTCGCCGGTGACCTTGTAGGGGGTGAGCTGCTTCACGCGCTCGGGGATCTTGTCCTCCTCGCCCATGGAAGCCCAGATATCGGTGTAGAGAGCGTCGGCGCCCTTGAGCAGAGCCTTGTCCTCGCCGTACTCGACGACGGCGCCGGTCTCCTTGGCGACCTCGCGGCAATACTCCACGACGTCAGCGGCGGGAGCGAGCTCCTTCGGGCCCCAGCCGACATAGTGCATACCGAGCTTGGCGCAGATGTACATCAGGCAGTAGGCCACGTTGTTGCGGGTATCGCCGCAGAAAACGAGCTTGCACTTGTTGAGGGGCTTCTTGGTGTTCTCCATGAGGGTGAGGATGTCGGCGAGCGCCTGGGTGGGATGATCGACGTCGGTCAGACCGTTCCACACGGGAACACCGGCGTTGGCGGCGAGACCCTCGACGACCTTCTGGTCGTAGCCGCGGTACTCGATGCCGTCGAAGAAGCGGCCAAGGACCTTCGCGGTGTCGACCATGGTCTCCTTCTTGCCCATCTGGGAGGACTTAGAATCGAGGAACGTGACGTGCGCGCCTTCGTCATAGGCGGCAACCTCAAACGCGCAGCGGGTGCGGGTGGAGGTCTTCTCGAAGAGCAGCACGATGTTCTTACCGGCGAGCAGGTTGCCGCGGATGCCGGCGCGCTTCTTCGCCTTCAGATCGGCGGCGAGGTTGAGCATATAGCGGATCTCATCGGGGGTGAAATCCTTCAGCGTGAGAAAAGAACGGCCTTTGAGATTAACGGGCATGGGATAGTCCTCCTTCAAGATAGTTCGCCCCCAATGGGGGAAATTGACTCATGTTCTGTACATAGCATACCAATTTTTGAAAAACGCGCTGGACATTTTCAGCTATTTTTCTTGTATTTAACGGCAAATTTGCGTGGCGCGCCCTTTGCCGCTCCGCTTCCCTGCGAGCTTTCCGGCACTTGCCAAATGGGTCGCCTCTGCGGTATACTATACACCGAAACAACGCATAAGGCAACCCCGCGCCGTCCGGCGCGGGCCGAATGAGGTGACCGATATGAAAGACCTTGCCGCGATGCAGTCCTTTGAACGCTCCCGTCTCGACCGGAGCAAGCTGTGCTCGTTCGACAACGAGACCATCGAGGCGCCGACCGCGCCGCTGATCCATCAGGAGGCCCGCTTCCTCTACATCTGCGAGGGGCACGGCGTCATCCGCATCCAAGGGCACGACGTGGAGCTGCGGCCGAATACGCTTCTCTCCATCCTGCCGTGGCAGATCACGGCGGTGACGGAGGTCGCCGAGCCGCTGCAATATCACCTCGTGATCTACAACCTCCACACGCTCAACCGCTACATCCGCGCCTTCTCCGACGAGCGCGGCGACGCGGTGGATTGGCTCGCGCATATTGAACGGCAGCCCGCGCTCTACTGCAACGAGGGACAGGCCCACCGGATGCAGCAATTTTTCCTCTCGCTGCGCGAGGAGGTGGGGCTGGAATCCATTCTCGGCGCGGCCCCGCCGAAGGTCCTCGGCTCGCTCGCCGTCGTCAACCGCCTCGTCGAGCTGGTGATCCTCATGGAGCGCTTCCGCGCCGAGCAACCCGAGCCCGCCGCGGCCGACCGCGCCTCCGCCGCGCCGGACAGGAGCGAGATCCTGCGCTATCTCTACTGCCACACCGGCGAAAAGCTGACGCTCAAGGGGCTCTCGCGCATCTTCTATGTCTCCGAGAGCAGCCTGAGCAGCTATATCAGCGGCATGACGGGACTCTCGTTCTTTGACCTTCTGAACGAAATGCGCATCGGCAAGACCGCGAATTATCTGCTCTATACCGACCTCACGCTCGAGGAGATCGCCGCGGCGCTCGGCTATGTGGACGCCTCGCATATCTCCAAGGTTTTTTCCGCGCGCGTGGGAATGCGCATCAACGACTACCGCAAGACCTACCGGCGCGTGGAGAGCATCTGCCGCATCGAGACCGACCGGCGCGTCTACGCGCTGGTGGAGTATATCTGCCGCAGCTACAACGAGCCGCTCTCCGCACGCGCGGTCGCCGAAAAATTCGGCTGCACCGCCGCCGAAATGAACCGCGCACTGATGCTGCAGGTGGAGAAGAATTTCGAGGAATTTCTCAACTACGTTCGCATCAACCGCGCCGCCGAGCTGCTGCTCACCACCGACCAGACCGTGACCTACATCGCCATGGAGGTCGGCTACGCCAACGTCAAGACCTTCAACCGCAATTTTCTGCGCTTCAAGGTGATGACGCCCGGCGATTTCCGCAAAAAGGTCGCGCTTCAGGAAAGTCGCCTATAATCTCTTTTTCCCTTGCCGCTTCGGCTGTTTTTCCGCAGCCGAAGCGTTTTTTTCGCCGCTTTTCGAGCTTCGATTCGGTCATTTTTGTTATTTTGCATAAAAATCATACGCTTTGCAAGTATTTCATGATATGACTTGACAATAACTCGGCGAGGTGTTATTTTGGACATAAGCCCTTTGCAATTCATTTGCCGCTCTCTTGCGTCATACACATCAAGTATGGACGGCATTGATGCAGGGGCCGGCTCCGCACGGCGGACATCCATCCCTGCAAGCCCCGACCGTTCCGAGGAAGGAAAACGGTCACAACAAATTGAAGGAGGATCCAAACCATGCGCAAATCCATGAAGAAGCTCATTGCTCTCACCCTCGCCTGCCTGATGCTCGCGACACTGTTCGTTGGCTGCGGCAAGAAGGACGACGGAGGCAGCTCCGGCGGTGACACCATCAAGCTCGGCTGGATGGGCTCGCTCACCGGCGACCAGGCCGCCTACGGCACCTGCGAAAGCCAGACCCTCAAGATGATGGTCGAAGACCTCAACGCCAACGGCGGACTGCTCGGCAAGCAGGTCGAGCTGATCTGCTACGACACCAAGGGCGACGCGCAGGAGGCGGTCAACGTCGCCAAGCGTCTGTGCGCGCAGGATCAGGTCTGCGCGATCATCGGCCCGAACGCCTCGGGTCAGTGCATCGCCATCCAGTCCGTCCTCGACCAGTACAAGATCTCCGATATGTCCACCGTGGCGACCAACGAGAAGGTCACCATGCAGGACGGTCAGCTCAAGGAATACAACTTCCGCGTCTGCTTCCTCGATCCCCAGCAGGGCAAGATCGCCGGTTCGTTCGTGTATGATAACCTCGGCTTCGATAAGGCCGCCATCCTCTACGACGTCAACGACGACTACGCGCTGGGTCTGAAGGACAACTTCGTCAAGGTCTTTGAGTCCAAGGGCGGCACCATCGTCGCCGAGGAGGGCTACACCGCCGGCGACACCGACTTCACCGCGCAGCTGACCAAAATCAAGGAAGCGCAGCCCCAGATCATCTTCACCCCCATCTTCTATCAGGATTTCATCATGATCCACAAGCAGGCCCGCACCCTCGGCATTGAGGTGCCGATGCTCGGCGGCGACGGCTGCGCGTCCGAGGTCCTCTTCGACGCCGCCGACGCGGTGGACGGCTCCTACGTCATCAACCACGTTTCCCTCGTCGATCCCGCGGGCGACGCCTTCCGCAAGGAGTATGCCGAGAAGTACAACGGCGCGAAGATGGAGCTCAACGGCTACATGGCGCACGACGCGTTCCTGCTCTGGTGCGCGGCGGTCGAGAAGGCCGGCAGCGATGACCCGCAGGCCATCGCCGACGCGTACTCTCAGGTCGAGGTCGAGGGTATGGCCGGTAAGATCAAGATCTCTGCCGAGGACCACAACCCCGTCGGCAAGTCCGGCTGCGTGGAGCGCATCGACGGCAAGAACAAGACCTACGTCTTTGAGACCTACATCGCCGCAGACTAAGCACATCCCCAAAACAGAAAAAGCAAGCACCCTTTCGACACTCGGGCGCCCCGCACGGGGCGCCCGAGGTTAACAGGACAAAAGGAGGCTATACATGGGTATAGAATATTTTCTCCAGCAGCTGGTCAACGGCATCTGCCTCGGCGGTATGTACGCGCTGATGTCGGTCGGCTATTCGCTGGTCTACAGCATTATGAACTTTTCCAACTTTGCCCACGGAGGCGTCATCATGGTCGGCGCTTATGTGGGCTATTTTGCACTCACGGCGATGAACGTTCCGTTTCTTCCGGCGTTTCTGCTCTGCGGCGTGGGCAGCGGCCTGCTCGCCGTCATCATCGAGCGGCTGGTCTACTCGCCGCTGCGTAAGCGCCATGCCCCGTCCCTGTACTTCATCATCTCGGCGATGGGCGCTTCCATCTTCCTGGAAAATTTCGTCATCGCCACCATCGACGGCACCCCCAGAAACTACCCTCCGATCTTCGATAACCGCATCAACATCGGCGGGATCTCCCTTGGCGTCGACAGTCTGCTGATGATCGTGGTCTCGGCCGTCGCGCTGCTGATTTTGATGTTCATCATACAGAAAACCAAGGTCGGCCTTGCCATCCGCGCCTGCTCGTACAGTGAGAAGGCCTCGACCCTCATGGGCATCAACGGCGATCTCGTGATCTTCATCATCTTCCTCATGGGCGGCGTGCTCGCCGGCTTTGCCGGTATGCTCTACGGCATGCGCTTCATCGTCAGGCCCACCATCGGTCAGGTCACGAACAAGTCCTTCGTCGCGGCGGTGTTCGGCGGTCTCGGCAGTCTCCCCGGCGCGATCGTCGGCTCGGTGCTGCTCGGCATCATGGAGATCTTTGTCGCGTCCTTCAACTCCAACCTGCGCGACCTGTTCGTGTACGGACTTCTGATCCTCGTCCTTATCATCAAGCCGTCCGGACTGATGGGCAAGGTCGTGGAAGACAAGGCGTAAGGAGGGAGGAACGGTATGTTTAGCTGGTATTACATCGAAGGCATCCTCATTCAGTCCTGCTACACCCTGCTCATCGTCCTCGGCCTCTCCATTCTCACGGGCTATACGGGGATGTTCTCGTTCGGCCACGCGGGCTTCGTGTGCATCGGCGCGTATGTCTCCGTCATCTGCACGATGGCGTTCGGCCTGCCCTACTGGCTCGCGCTCATCATCGCGGGCCTCGCCGCCATGCTGCTCGGCGCGGGCCTCGGCAAGATCACGCTCAACCTCAAGGGCGACTACTTCTGCATCGCCACGCTCGGCGTGGGCGAGGCGATACGATTGATCTTCAACAATCTGCAGCTCACCATCAACGTCGGCGGCAAGGACTTCCTGCTCGACGCCGCGAAGGGCGTGGCGAGCATTCCGCTGCACACTACCTTCGCCGGTTCGCTCGTCATCGTCCTCATTTTCCTGACGGCGACGGCGCTGCTGATGAACTCCAAGCACGGACGCAGCATGCTCGCCGTGCGCGAGGACGAGCTGGCGGCCCAGATGAGCGGCATCAACACCTTCCGCTCCAAGATGCTCGCCATGTGCATGTCCGCGCTCTACGCAGGTATCGCGGGCGGCATGCTGGCGCATTACTTCGGCTATCTCCAGCCAAAGATGTTCCTGATGACCAAGTCCACGGAGTATACCATCATGGTCATCTTCGGCGGCATGGGCTCCATCACCGGCTCGGTGCTCGGCACGGTGCTGCTCTGCGCGCTGCCGGAGCTGCTGCGCGCCGTCGGTGACTGGCGACTGGTCATGTACGGCCTCGCCGTCATCGTCATCATGATCGTCCGCCCGAAGGGCCTCATGGGCGGCAAGGAGCTGCCGGTCGGCAGGATCTGCCGTGCCGTCGGCCGCGTTTTCACCAAGAAGAAAAAGGACCTGCCTCCGCCTGACGGCGGCAGCGTCGGAGAGGAGGCGTCGGTATGAGCGACATCACCTTCAAGCACCACGACCCCAACGTCATGCTCGAGCTCTGGCACGTCACCAAGCGCTTCGGCGGCCTGACCGCCGTGGGCGACGTTTCCTTCAAGATCAAAAAGGGTGAGATCTACGCGCTCATCGGTCCCAACGGCGCGGGCAAGACCACCATCTTCAACCTCATCACGGGCGTCTACGCGCTCACCGAGGGCCGCGTCATTTTCGACGGTACAGTCGTCGGACAGGGCGACGCCATCATCAAGGACGATATGCGCGAAACGGATGTCAAGCCCTTCCGTAAGCAGCCCTACGACATCATGTCCCGCGGCATGGCGCGCACGTTCCAGAACATCCGCCTGTTCAAGAGCGAAACGGTCTACAACAACGTTCTCACCGCGTGCCACGCGGAGGCGGATTACAACATCTTCCAGTCGCTTTGGCGCCTCAAGGCCGGTCCCAAATGGCTGACGAAGTACTATTACCAGGAAAAGGCTCTGCGCGAAAAGACTGAGGAGCTATTGAAGATTATGGGCATCTGGGAGCAGCGCGACATGATCGCCGTCAACCTGCCCTACGGCCAGCAGCGCAAGCTGGAGATCGCCCGCGCGCTTGCGACCGATCCCAAGCTGCTGCTGCTCGACGAGCCCGCCGCCGGCATGAATCCGGAGGAGACGCTTGCCCTGATGGACCTCATCCGCGAGATCCGCGACCGCTTCGACCTGACCGTGCTCATCATCGAGCATCACATGGACCTCGTGATGAACGTCTCCGACCGCATCTTCGTGCTCAACTTCGGCAAGCCCCTTGCCGAGGGCACGCCCGCGGAGATCCAGAGCAACCCCGAGGTCATCGAGGCCTATCTCGGAAAGGAGGACGACGGCGATGGCGATGCTTGAAATTCGTGACCTGAACGTTTACTACGGCGGCATCCACGCCCTCAAGGGCATCTCACTCGAGGTCGAGGAGGGGCAGATCGTCTCGATGATCGGCTCCAACGGCGCGGGCAAATCGTCCATGATGAACGCCATCTCCGGCATTGTGAAGTACAAGTCCGGCGAGATCCTCTACAAGGGTCAGCCGCTGCCGACCGCCGCCAATAAGGTCGTCCGGCTCGGCGTGTGTCAGGTGCCGGAGGGCCGCCTGATCTTCGCGAACCTCACCGTTTACGAGAACCTGAAGGTCGGCGCGTATCTGCGCGGCGACAAGGACGGCATTGAGCGCGACCTCAAGCGCGTGTATGAGATTTTCCCGCGCTTGGAGGAGCGCAAAAATCAGATCGCCGGCACGCTCTCCGGCGGCGAGCAGCAGATGCTGGCGATGGGCCGCGGCATCATGTCCGCGCCCGACCTCATCATGCTCGACGAGCCGTCCCTCGGCCTCGCGCCGCTGCTGGTCAACACCATTTTCGATACCATCCGCGAGATCAAGGCCATGGGCAAGACCATTCTGCTCGTGGAGCAGAACGCGCTCAAGGCGCTCTCCGTCGCGGACAACGCCTATGTTCTCGAGCAGGGCCGCATCACCAAGTCCGGCCCGGGCAAAGAACTGCTCAAGGACCCCGCCATCGCGGAGGCCTATCTCGGCAAGGCGGCTCGCTGAGCCGAACCATAAATTTTGGAGGTAATTCCCAATGGCTAAAACGGCACAGGATGTCATGCAGCTCATTCGTGAGCAGGGCATCAAGATGGTCGATTTCAAAATGGTCGATATCAACGGCCAGTACCGCCATGTGACCATTCCCGCCCAGAATTTCACCGAAGCGACCATGACCGACGGCATCGGCTTTGACGCCTCGAACTACGGCTACGCCGTGGTCGAAAAGAGCGACATGGTCTTTATTCCCGACCCCGCTACCGCGCAGATCGACCCGTTCTGTGAGGTCTCCACCCTGTCGATGACCGGCAACGCCATGATCATCGACTACCCCCACAACCGCCCGCTCGACCAGTATCCGCGCAACATCGTGCTGGCAGCGGAGCAGTATATGCGTGATACCGGCATCGCCGACACGATGCTCATTCTGCCGGAGTTTGAGTTCTATCTCTTCGACGATGTAGCATGGAAGGTCGCGCCGAACGAGATCGGCATGAGCCTCGACGCCGAGCAGGCGCATTGGAACGGCGACATCAACGGCCGCGGCGTCATCGTCCCGCGGCAGGGCCACTACCACATCGCCAAGCCGCTCGACCGCACCTACGAGTGCCGCAGCGAGATGTGCCTGCGCATGGAGGAGGCTGGCATCCCCATCAAGTATCACCACCCCGAGGTCGGCGGCGCGGGCCAGTTCGAGATCGAGCCGAAGCTCGGCGAGATGAGCAAGATGGCCGACGCGACCATGCTCATCAAGTACATCATCCACAACACCGCCCTCAAGTACGGCAAGAGCGCCACGTTCATGCCCAAGCCCGTCTACGGCGAGGCCGGCAGCGGAATGCACGTCCATATGCTGCTCTTAAAGGACGGCGAGCCGGTGTTCTCCGACGACAACGGCTACTCGCATCTCAGCCGGGAGGCCCACTGGTTCATGGGCGGTCTTCTCAAGCACATCCATTCCCTCTGCGCCATCACGAATCCCAGCACCAACTCCTTCAAGCGTCTGGTGCCGGGCTTTGAGGCGCCCGTCACCGTCGGCTATGCCACGAGCAACCGCAGCGCGGTCATCCGCATCCCCGCCTACGCCAAGACGCCGAATATGCGCCGCTTTGAGCTGCGCAATCCGGACGCCACCTGCAACCCGTACTTCTGCTACGCGGCGCTGCTGATGGCCGGTCTTGACGGCATTGAAAACAAGATCGACCCGCACGAAAACGGCTGGGGCCCCTACGACGTCAACCTCTACACCCTCTCCGACGAGGAGAAGGCCAAGCTGCAGGGTCTGCCCACCTCGCTTGACGCGGCGCTTGACGCGCTCGAGGCCGACCACGACTATCTCACGAAGGGCGGCGTGTTCCCCGAAGCGCTGCTCCGCAGCTTCATCGCCGCCAAGCGCAGGGAATGCGCGGCCATGGCCGCCATCCCGCATCCCGCGGAATTCGAACGCTACTACAACCTGTAAAAAACTGCGCGCATCCATCGGGGGACCGCCTTCCGGCGGCTCCCCCCTTTGCGCGTCCGACACCACGCTCCGCGCCGCGCGGAGCGCAAAGGAGAACGATCATGGAACAAGTCCTGCTGGATCAGATCATCGCCCTGCGCGCACAGCTCCACGCCTGCGCGGAGGTCTCCGGCCGCGAGGCCGTGACAAAGCACACCCTGCTGACCTTCCTGCGCGAGCATACCTCGCTGGAGCTTCATGAGCTTGCGGGCGGCTTCTACGCCGCGCACCGTGAGCCGGAGGGCACAAAGCCCACAGTCGCGCTGCGCGCGGATTACGACGCTCTGGCAACGCCCGAGGGCGGCGCGGCGCACCTGTGCGGTCACGACGGACATGCCGCGGCGCTGTGCGGCGTCGCGCTGATGCTTGAGGGGCAGTCCATCGGGCACAGCGTGTTTCTGCTCTTTCAGGGCGCGGAGGAGACCGGTGCGGGCGCGGCGCTGTGCTGTGAGCTTTTTGACCGCGAGAAGGTCGACGAGATCTACGGCGCACACAACCTGCCGGGCTTTCCGTTCGGCGCGGTGCTCACCCGCGCGGGCACCTTTGCCTGCGCCAGCCGCGGCGTGACTATTCATTTTGTTGGTAAGCCCGCCCACGCCGCCTATCCCGAGACCGGCATCTCCCCCGCTCCCGCAGTCGGACAGCTGTTGGTCGATCTGCCCGCGCTCGCCGCGCCCGAGCAGTACCGCGGCATCACGCTCTGCACCGTCATCGGCGCGCAGATGGGCGAAAAGGCCTTCGGCGCGGCGGCGGAGTCTGCCGAGCTGTGGCTGACGCTTCGCGGCGAGCACGACGACGATCTCGCGCGGCTCCGCCGCAGTGTGCTCACCCGCGCGCAGGAGCTGGCCCACAAGAACCATCTGGAGTTTTCCTTTGAAGAACAGGACATTTTTCCCGCCACGGAAAACGACGCGCTCTGCGCCAGCCGCGTCATGCGCGTGTGCCGCGGCACGCTCCTGCACGACCCGATGCGCTGGAGCGAGGATTTCGGCCATTATCTGCACCGCTGCCGCGGCGCGTTCTTCGGCGTGGGCGCGGGCGAGGATCACCCGCAGATCCACACCGAGCACTACGAATACCCCGACACGCTTCTGGAGCCGACCGTCGAGGTGTTCCGGGCGCTGCTCACCAGCGAATGAGAAAGGACCTGCGCCGCGCGGCGCAGGTCCTTTCTTTTTGCTTGTTACGGCAATACCGCATAATGGTACAAGAGCGATTTGCTCGCAAAGCGCCGCGGCTTTCATTGTGCGGTGTTGCCTTAAGCCTTTTTGCGGATGAGGATGAACGGGGTGCATTGCCCTTCCTGCCCCGCGGGATTGTCGCGCACGATCTCGCAGAGCTGCTCGTCTGTCAGCGTGACGTTGCGGCACTTGCCGAGGATCACGCAGTCGATGTCGCTCGCGTCGATGATCATGGCCTTCACGCCGGTCTTTTCGTAGATCTCATCGCAGACGCCGGAGGGGTTTTCGGGATTGAGAATACCGTAGTCCACATACTCCTTGAACGAAATATCGTAGTCGATCAGGCCGTCGATGCCGTCCACCTCGTGTCCGCAGACCTTGTAGAACACGCCCTTCTTGCCGAAGAGCTTCGTCACCGCCGAGCAGAAGGCCGCCAGCAGCACGCGCGGCAGGCCGCAGATCATAATGATGAGCTGCATCTTGTGCGGCGTGCCCGCGCCGGGGCCCGCGGGCGTGACGTGTACGAAGCGGCACAGCAGCTTTGCCCAGAACCCGGGGTGGATGTCCTTGCGGTAAACGATGCGCTTCTGGCACAGGGCGATGACCTTCTCGCTGATGCTCAGCAGGTCGCCCTCCTCATAGAGCGGCTTGACGTAGCGCTCGATCAGGTCGATATAGTTCTCGCCGATCTGGACGAAATGCGTCTGAATGGCGTGGCGCTGATAGACGCCGGTCGAGGTCTCGATCTCGACCTTTTTGGACTCATTTGCAACAAATTCCATGAAAAATGCCTCTTTCGTGCAGGATGATCAAGTGTGCATTTATTGTACCACAAAATCCGTAAAAAGCTACTGTTATTTGCAAAAAGATGAAAATCCGGAAAAGCGCGGCGTTCGCCGCGCTTTTCGTTTGCTTATTGCCCTCTCTGCGCCTGCGGCATCTCCCATGCCAGATGGTCGGTGTGGAGCAGATGATGCGATTTCTCTCCGAGGGGCTTGCCGAGATAGTCGCGATAGAGCGCCTGCACGTCGGGATTTTCGTGCGAAAAGCGCAGCGCTTCGCCCTTGTCGAGCCGCCAGAGCACGCCGCCGCGTGTCTCCGCCAGCTCCTGCCCGTCATGAATGGGCTGACCGCCGCCGCCCGCGCAGCCGCCGGGACAGGCCATGACCTCGACAAAGTCATAGCTGACCTCGCCCCGCTCGATGGCGTTGAGCAGCTTCCGCGCGTTGCCGAGTCCGCTCACCACCGCGACCTTCACCTCGCCCGCCGTGGGAATGGTAAAGCTCGCCTCCTTCCAGCCGTCCATGCCGCGCACGGCGGTGAAGGCGTCGGGATCGGGGTTCTCGCCGGTCACGAGGTAGTACGCCGAGCGGAGCGCGGCGTCCATCACGCCGCCGGTCGCGCCGAACACGACCGCCGCGCCCGTGCCGCTGCCGAGCGGGGAGTCGAACTCCTCCTCCGGCAGATGGACAGGGGAAATGTGGTTCGCGCGGAGCATGATGTCCAGCTCGCGCGTGGTGATGCTCACGTCAACGTCGGGAATACCGTCCTCGCCGCGCATGGTCGGAAGCGTACACTCGCTCTTCTTTGCAACGCACGGCATGATGGACACGACGAACAGCCGCTTGGGATCAATGCCGATCCTCTCGGCAAAGTAGGTCTTGGCAATGGCACCGAACATCTGCTGCGGGGACTTCGCGGTGGAAAGCTCCTCCGTCCGCTCGGGGTACTGCGACTTGAGAAAGCGCACCCAGCCCGGGCAGCAGGAGGTGAACATCGGCCAGCGGTAGTCCTTTTTGTGCGTGAAGCGCTCAAGAAACTCGCTGCCCTCCTCCATGATGGTGAGGTCGGCGGCAAAGTCGGTGTCGAACACATAGTTGAAGCCCAGCTCGCGCAGAGCAGCCGCCATGCGCTTGGGCGTGGCAAACTCCGGCGAAAGGTTGAACTGCTCCGCCCAGGCCGCGCGCACCGCCGGCGCGACCTGCACGACCGTGACGGTGTTGGGGTCGTCGATGGCGTCAAAGACGATTCCCGTGTCGTCGCGCTCCCGCAGCGCCGCCGTGGGGCAATGCGTGATGCACTGGCCGCAGTAGGTACATTCCGTATCCTGGATGCGGCGATTGCGCGAGGCGTCCACCGTCGCGCGGGAGCCGGTGCCGAGCAGATCCCATATCTTCACGGTCTGTACGTTCTCGCAGATCTGGATGCAGCGCATACACTTCACGCACTTGTCGTTCTCGCGGATGAGCGGCGTGGAGTAGTCCACCGCCTCCCGGCGCAGCTTGGTGGGATAGTGCTCGCCGCGCATATTGAAGTCGTTCGCGAGCGACTGCAGCGTGCAGTTGCCGCTGCGCGAGCAGCTCGTGCAGCTCGTGTCGTGCTCGGAGAGGATCAGCCGCAGGTTGGCGCGGCGCGCCTCGCGCGCCATGGGGCTGTTGGTAAAGACCTCCATGCCGTCCGCCACCACATTGTCGCACGCGGGGACAAGGCGCTCCATGCCCTTGACCTCCACGCAGCACAGACGGCAGGCAGCGATTTCGTTGACGTCCTTTAAGTAGCAGAGCGTCGGAATGTTGATGTTGAGCATCCGCGCGGCCTCGAGGATCGTGGTCGTCTCGGGCACCGTGATGCTCTTATGGTCGATGGTCAGCGTCACATTCTTTACCATTTGCCCTTCCTCCCTCCGCGGAAAATGCCGTAGCCGAAGTGGTCGCAGCGCAGGCAGCGGGACGCCTCGGCGTAAGCCTCCTCGTCCGTCAGGCCGCACTCGATGCACTTGAAGTCGCGCTTGCGCTCGTCGGCCTCTCGCTCGGTGGTGTTGATGCGGCCATGGGGCGGCTTGTTGTTCAGCCGTGCAGTTGGGACCTCCACACCCACGTCGATGACATGGTGATAGCCGAGGTATTCGTCGATGTTCGCCGCCGCGACCTTGCCCGCCGCGATGGCACGGATGACGGTGGCCGGACCCGTGACGCAGTCGCCGCCGGCAAATACGCCGTCCATGTTGTCGATCTGGCCGCTGGCCTCGGCAACAAAGGCACCGCGCTTGATGGTGATCTTGCTCTGCTCGAAGCCGTGTGTTTCCACGCCCTGTCCGATGGCGACTACGATCCCATCCGCCGCGATGCGCTTTTCAAAGAGCTTTGCCTTCTCCGGCTTGGGCCGGCCCTTATCATCCATCTCGCCGATGATCTGCGGCTGCGTCCAGAGCGCGACCGCATGGCCCTGCCCGTTCGTCTCGATGCGCACGGGGGCCTGCAATGTGACCAGCTCCACGCCCTCGGCGACCGCGCCCTCGACCTCCTCGGGCAGCGCGGTCATATCCTCCCGGCGGCGGCGATAAACGCAACTCACCTTACGCGCGCCGAGGCGCACTGCGCTGCGGCATACATCCATCGCGACGTTGCCGCCGCCGATGACCACGATCTCCTTGCCGCGGAAATCGGGCATGTGATCGTCGCCGATCTCGCGCAGCATCTCGACCGCGGACATGACGCCCTCGGCGTCCTCGCCTTCGATGCCGGTCTTTTTATCCGTGTGTGCGCCGAGTGCAAGATAAAGCGCGTCGTATTGACCGCGCAGCTCGTCGAAGGTGATCTCGTCTCCGATGTCCACATTGGCCTTCGCATCAATGCCGACGGAGAGGAGCGACGCGATCTCCGCGTCCAGGATCTCGCGCGGCAGACGGTAGGCGGGAATGCCGTAGCGCAGCATACCGCCGAGCTTCGCCCGCTTTTCATACACCGTGACCTTGTGGCCCATCAGCGCGAGGTAGTACGCCGCGGAAAGACCGCTCGGCCCGCCGCCGACGATGGCGACCGTCTTGCCGGTCTCCTCAGCGCAGGCGGGATGGGGCACATAGCCCGCGTGGTCCACCGCGTAGCGCTTGAGTCCGCGAATGTTCACCGCGTCGTCGATCATGTTGCGGCGGCAGCGCGCCTCACAGGGATGCTCGCAGATGTACGCGCAGGCGGAGGGGAAGGGGTTATCCTGCCGGATGAGCCGCACAGCGTCCGCGTAGCGGCCATACTTCACCAGCACGGTGTAGCCCGGAATGTCCACGCCCGCAGGGCACAGCGCCACGCAGGGGACAGGATTCTGCATCCCGCCGAGGCAGCGGTGGCGCAGAACGTGCTCTTCATAGTCGTCGCGGAAGCCCTGGATGCCGTCGAGCACCAGCCGCGCCGCGTCGCGCCCGATGGCGCAGTCCGCGCTGTTGACGATCACGCGCGCCGTGCGCTCGATGAGCGCGATGGTCTCCATCGTCGCCTTGCCGTCGAGCACGCTCTCCATCAAATCGGAGAGCTGACCGAGGCCGACGCGGCAGGGCACGCACTTGCCGCAGGTCTGCGCGTGGCAGAGGTTCAAAAAGTTCATCGCAAGATCCACCGGGCACAGTCCCGGAGGGCTGGCGGCAATGCGCCGCTCCACGTCGCGGTACAGTCCGTCGATCACGGTCTGGGCGCGCGACGGCGTCATAATGTCAAGTCTCGACAAAACCTTCACACCTTTCCGAATCGCAAAACGCGGGCACATCCTACGGCGTGCCCGCTGTCTTTTAATTATAGAACATTTCTATAGGTGATGTAAAGATAAATTTTTTATACAAATCGCCAAAAATGCAGGCTGTCTCTGCCTTTCTCCGCGCAAAAAGGAGGGCTGCCCTTCGGCAGCCCTCCTGAATGGGACCTTGCTTACTTCTTGTCGTACATATCAATGAGCTTGACGAGGTGCTCGTAGCGCTCCTTGGCGGCTTCCTCGTTGCGGGCAAACAGGGTGTCGGCACGCTCGGGGAACTCGCGGGTCAGACGGCTGTAACGGGCCTCGTTCATCAGGAACTCCTGATAGCCGCCCGCGGGCGCCTTGGAGTCGAGGGTGAACTTCTGCTCGGCAGCGGGGTTGAAGCGGAACAGGTTCCAGTAGCCGCACTCGACGGCCTTCTTCATTTCCTTCTGGCAGTTCATCATGCCGCCCTTGATGGAGTGCATCTCGCAGGGGCTGTAGCCGATGATGAGGGACGGGCCGGGATAAGCCTCGGCCTCGCAGATGGCCTTGATGGTCTGCGCGGGGTTGGCGCCCATGGCGACCTGCGCGACGTAGACGTAGCCATACTGCATCGCGATCTCGGAGAGGCTCTTCTTCTTGGTCTCCTTACCGGCTGCCGCAAACTGCGCGACCTGACCGATGTTGGAAGCCTTGGACGCCTGTCCGCCGGTGTTGGAGTAGACCTCGGTATCAAAGACGAAGATGTTGACGTCCTTGTTCTGGGCGATGACGTGGTCGAGACCGCCGTAACCGATATCGTAGGCCCAGCCGTCGCCGCCGAAGATCCACTGGGACTTCTTGGCGAGGTATTCCTTCTTGTCGAGAATCTCGGCGACCAGCTTGCAGGCGGCGCAGTCACAGAACTTCTCGCCCTTGGCCTTGAGCTCGGCGGCGTGCTCAGCAAACTGCGGAACAGCGGCAAGCTCGTCGACGGTGGCGATGCTCGCCATCAGCGCGGCAACATAAGCCTTGGTCGCCTCGGCGTTGGCCTTGCCGTCGGTGAAGGTGTCGAGCCACTTCTGCGCGGCTTCCTTGAGCTCGGGACGCGCCCACTCGACAGCGATCAGCTCGCGGGTCTTGTCGGCAAGATCCTCACGGATCTTCTCCTGACCGATGAACATACCAAAGCCATGCTCGGCGTTGTCCTCGAACAGGGAGTTGCACCATGCGGGACCGTGGCCGTTCTTATCCGTGCAGTACGGGGAGGTAGCGCCGGGGCCGCCCCAGATGGACGAGCAGCCGGTGGCGTTGGAGATGTACATGCGGTCGCCGAAGAGCTGGGTGATGAGACGCGCGTAGCTCGTCTCGGCGCAGCCGGCGCAGGAGCCGGAGAACTCGAGCATGGGCTGCATGAACTGGCTGCCCTTGACGGTGGTATCCTGCATATCGGTCTTGGGCGCGACCTCGTCCAGGCAGTAGTCGAAGACCTCCTGCTGCTTGAGCTCGCCCTCCTGCGGGACCATGGTCAGCGCGCCGACCGGGCACTGGCCGATGCAGACGCCGCAGCCCATGCAGTCGAGCGGGGAGATGGCCATGGTGTACTTATAGACGCCCTTGCCCTTACCGGCCTTGATGTCAACGATCTTGGCAGCGGCGGGAGCGTTCTTGGCCTCCTCCTCGGTGAGAGCGAAGGGACGGATGGTAGCGTGCGGGCAGACGTAGGCACAGTTGTTGCACTGGATGCACTTGGTCTCGTCCCAGGTGGGAACGGAGACGGCGACGCCGCGCTTCTCGTAAGCGGCAGCGCCCAGCTCCCACTGGCCGTCCACGTGCGGCATAAAGGCGGAAACCGGCAGGCTGTCGCCGTCCATGCGGTCGATGGGGTCGAGAATGTCCTTGACCTGCTTGACCAGCTCCGGCTTACCCTTGAGCACCTCGGCCTTGTCCTCGTCCACGGCGTTGGCCCAGTCGGCGGGAACGTCGATCTTCTTGTAGGCGGTGGCGCCGAGGTCGATGGCCTTGTGGTTCATATCGACGATGTCCTGGCCCTTCTTCAGGTAGGAGTGCGTCGCGGCGTCCTTCATGTACTGGATGGCCTGCTCCTCGGGCATGACCTTGGCGAGGGAGAAGAACGCGGACTGAAGGATGGTGTTGTTGCGCTTGCCCATGCCGATCTCGATGGCGAGGTCGATGGCGTTGATGGTGTAGAGCTGGATGTTGTTCCTGGCGATGTAGCGCTTGGCGTCCGCCTTGAGGTGATGGTTCAGCTCATCGAAATCCCACTGGCAGTTGATCATGAACACGCCGCCGGGCTTGACGTCGTCGACCATCTTGAAGCCCTTGATGATGTAGCTGGGGTTGTGGCAGGCGACGAAGTCGGCCTTGTTGATGTAGTAGGGGCTCTTGATGGGCTTGTCGCCGAAGCGCAGGTGGCTGATGGTCACGCCGCCGGTCTTCTTGGAGTCATACTGGAAGTAGGCCTGAACGTACTTGTCGGTATGGTCGCCGATGATCTTGATGGAGTTCTTGTTCGCGCCGACGGTACCGTCGCCGCCGAGACCCCAGAACTTGCACTCGATGGTGCCTTCCGCCGCGGTGTTCGGGCAGTTCTTGTCCTCGGGGAGGGAGAGGCCAGTCACGTCATCGACGATGCCGATGGTGAACTGACGCTTCATCTCGTCCTTCTTCAGCTCGCTGTAAACGGCGAAGACGGAAGCGGGCGGGGTATCCTTGGAGCCGAGACCGTAACGGCCGCCGATGACCTGAATGTCGGTCTTGCCGGCGTTGGCGAGCGCGGTGACGACGTCGAGGTACAGGGGCTCACCCTGTGCGCCGGGCTCCTTGGTGCGGTCGAGGACGGCGATCTTCTTACAGGTCGCGGGAATGGCCTCGATCAGGCGCTCGGCCTTGAACGGACGGTACAGGCGGACCTTGATGAGACCGACCTTCTCGCCGTGGGCATTGAGGTAGTCGATGACTTCTTCGGCCACGTCGCAGATGGAGCCCATCGCGATGATGACGCGGTCGGCGTCGGGCGCGCCGTAGTAGTTGAACAGCTTATAGTCGGTGCCGAGCTTGGCGTTGATCTTATCCATGTAGGATTCAACGACCTCGGGCAGCGCGTCATAATACTGGTTGCAGGCTTCACGATGCTGGAAGAAGGTATCGCCGTTCTCATGAGAGCCGCGCATATGCGGATGCTCGGGATTGAGGGCGTGCTCACGGAAGGCCTTGACGGCGTCCATGTCGCACATCTCGGCGAGGTCCTTATAATCCCAGACCGCGATCTTCTGGATCTCGTGGCTGGTGCGGAAGCCGTCGAAGAAGTTGATGAAGGGGACCTTGCCGGTCAGCGCCGCGAGATGGGCGACGGGGCTGAGGTCCATAACCTCCTGGACGTTGCCCTCGCAGAGCATGGCAAAGCCGGTCTGGCGGCAGGCCATCACGTCGGAATGGTCACCGAAGATGTTCAGCGCGTGGGTAGAAACGGTACGCGCGGAAACATGGAACACGCAGGGGAGCTGCTCGGCGGCGATCTTGTACATATTGGGGATCATCAGCAACAGGCCCTGAGACGCCGTGTAGGTGGTCGTCAGAGCGCCGGTGCCGAGGGAGCCGTGCACCGCGCCGGCCGCGCCGGCCTCGGACTGCATCTCGACGACCTTCACGCGGGTGCCGAAGATGTTCTTCAGTCCGTTGGCGCTCCACTGGTCAACAAAGTCGGCCATGGGGCTCGAGGGGGTGATGGGGTAAATCGCGGCAACTTCGCTGAACGCATAGGATACATGCGCGGCAGCGTTATTACCGTCCATGGACTTCATTTTTCTTGCCATAAATGAAACCTCCTGTTATATTCGCCGCCGGGGAGCGGCGTTTTTCGCGTCATTACGCAAAAACTGACGCTATCATCATAGCACGATTTTCACCCGCTGTAAACGTCACTTTCGCAAAAAACATTCATTTTTTTGCAGGATATTATTTACATTTGGTAAGACTCTCCACATTTTTGCAATTAAATATTCAAAATATTTAATATTAACTTCTGTTTTGCAGGATATCATTCCTTTCCCCTCCGCGCCCCGCGCCGCGCTTGCCTTATGCGGCAAACTGTGGTAAACTGAATCAAAAGAAAACAGGCAAGGAAAGGACGGCGGCGTATGGTCACAACGGTGCGTTCCCTCGGTTTGCAGGGCATTTCCGGTTATGAGGTCACGGTGGAGTGCTTCCTCTCGGGCGGGCTTCCCGCGTTCGACGTGGTCGGCCTCGGCGACACGGCGGTGAAGGAGGCGCGCGAGCGCGTCCGCGCGGCGATCAAAAACTGCGGAGCGAAGTTCCCCGTCAGCCGCATCACGGTCAACCTCGCGCCTGCGAACCTGAAGAAAGAGGGCACGGTCTACGACCTTCCGCTGCTGCTCGGCATCCTCGCGGGCGAGGGTGAGATCGACGCGCCGGACCCGGCCTCCGCGTTCATCGGCGAGCTGTCGCTCACCGGTGCGCTGCGCCCCATCAGCGGTGTGCTGCCGATGGCGATGGCCGCGGCGCGTGCGGGCGTGAAGACCCTTTATGTCCCCGCGGCGAACGCCGCCGAGGCGACGCTGGCCGACGGCCTGACCGTCTACGGCGTGGAGAACGCGCCGCAGCTTCTGCGCCATCTGCGCGGCGAGGAACGGCTTGCCCCCGCGCAGCGCTGGGAGCCGACGGTCGAGGCGGACAGCGTTCCCGATTTTGCCGACGTCATGGGGCAGGAGAACGTCAAGCGCGCGCTGGAGATCGCCGCCGCAGGCTCCCACAACGTGCTTCTCATCGGCTCGCCCGGTGCGGGCAAGTCCATGCTCGCGCGGCGTCTGCCCTCCATTCTCCCCGACATGACGCACGGGGAGGCGTTGGAGTCCACCGAGATCTGGTCGGTCGCGGGACTGACCGACAGCAAGCACCCCATGCTCACGCAGCGCCCGTTCCGCTCTCCGCATCACACGCTTTCCGCCGCAGCCATGTCCGGCGGCGGCAGGGCGCTCTCTCCCGGTGAGATTTCCCTCGCCCACCACGGCGTGCTGTTTTTGGATGAGTTTCCCGAGTTCCACCGCGATGTGCTCGAATCTCTCCGCGCGCCGCTCGAGGACGGCGAGGTGACCATCACCCGCGCCGCGGGTAGCGTCACGCTGCCGAGCCGCTTCATGCTCGTGGGCGCCATGAATCCCTGCCGCTGCGGCTGGTACGGGCATCCCTCCGGGCGCTGCCGCTGCTCGCAGAAGGACGTGGAGAAATACGTCTCCAAAATTTCCGGCCCGCTGCTCGACCGCATGGACTTACAGGTCAGCGTCCCCTCGGTGGAGTTTGAGGCCATGCGCCGCCGCGAAAAGGCGGAGTCCTCCGCCGCCGTGCGCGAGCGCGTCAACGCCGCGCGGGACATTCAGAAAAAGCGCTTCGCCGGCACGCCCATCACCTGCAATGCCTACATGACCGCGCCGATGGTCGGTGAATTCTGCCGACTCGACACCGCGGGCGAGAAGCTCTTAAAGGGCGCGTTCGACCGTCTCGGACTCACCGCCCGCAGCCACGATAAGCTGCTGCGCGTCGCGCGCACCATCGCCGACCTCGACGGCAGCGAGAAGATCGAGAGCTATCACCTCGCCGAGGCCATTCAGTATCGCAATACGGACATTCTGAGGGGGGAAGGCTGATGAAAAAGTACGATGCTATGCGTCTTTCCGGCACGATCCTGCTCGCCCACCTGGCGCTCTGCGCCGCATTCCTCCTGCTGCTTATCGCTGCATCCGGCTCAACATCGGCCTTTACGTTCCGCTCGCCCTACGGACTTGTATTGGGGCTGCTGTTCATCGGGTTACCGGCGTTTGCCTTTGGCTGGGGGCTGCGGTCGGCGAAGGACCCCTTTGACAAAAAGCTCTGCTGGAATGCCGCAATGGTGCTCTATGTACTTAACGCGGCCGCTTTCCTGCTTGCGCCGGAGTTCGGCACCGGGAATGTGATCGCTATGTGGTGGGGGATGCCGATGGCTCCCGCGCTCGCGGGACTGAGCGCATTTGCCGCGCCGCAGTCCGCCCTCTATCTTTTCGGCGGCGCGCTGCTCGCCGCCGTCGAGCCGCTGTGTCTGACGCTCGGCCTGCTCTCCGGTAAGCGCACAGAGAACGAAATCAAAAATAATACCGGCGCTCCCGCCAAGGCGGCTGAGCGCACGGACGATAAGGAGAAGAATCCCCATGCGTGAAATGATCTTGTGCAAGCTCGGCGAGGTGGTCCTCAAGGGCCTCAACCGCCGCAGCTTTGAGGATAAGCTGATTGGAAACCTGCGCCGCCGCACGGCGAAGTGCGGCAATTTCCGCATCTACTCCAAGCAGAGTACCATCTATGTCGAGCCGGTAAACGACGAGAGCGACCTTGCCGCGGCCTACGCCGCCTGCAAGCAGGTCTTCGGCGTCATCGCCGTCAGCCGCGCCCTGCCCTGTGAAAAGGACGTGCAGGCCATCATCCGCACCGCCAAGGATTACCTCGCTCCGGAATTTGCCCGCGCGAAGGATTTCAAGGTCGAGAGCAAGCGTGCGGACAAAACCTTCCCGCTCACCTCCATTCAGCTCTCCCAGCAAGTCGGCGGCGCGCTGCATCAGGCGTTCCCGCGCTGCGCGGTCAACGTCCACGACCCCGAGCTGACGGTGTTTATCGAGATCCGCGACGACGCGGCCTACGTCCACGGACCCGCCGAGGCGGGTGCGGGCGGACTGCCCATCGGCATGGGCGGCAGCGCCGTGTCGCTCCTCTCCGGCGGCATCGACTCGCCCGTCGCGTCCTACATGATGGCAAAGCGCGGTGTATCGCTCGAAATGGTCCATTTCTTCTCCCCGCCCTACACCTCCGACGCCGCCAAGGAAAAGGTGCTCGAGCTCGCGCAGCTGCTCACGCCGTGGTGCGGGCGGCTGACCGTCCACATCGTGCCGTTCACCGAAATTCAGGAACAAATTCGTATGAACTGCCCCGAGGACCATTTCACGCTCATCATGCGCCGCTTCATGATGCGCCTTGCCCAGCGCGTAGCGGATGAGGTGCGCGCCAAGGCGCTCGTCACCGGCGAATGTCTCGGGCAGGTCGCCAGCCAGACGATGGAGGCTCTGCGCGTGAGCGAGGATGTGGCGGAGCTGCCCGTCCTGCGCCCTCTCATCGGCATGGACAAGGAGGAGATCATCCGCATCTCCCGAAAGATCGGCACGTTCGACACGTCCATTCTCCCCTATGAGGACTGCTGTACCGTCTTTACCCCGCGCCATCCCAAGACCAAGCCCCATGTGGAGGAGGTGCGCGAGCTGGAGGCCGTGCTGGACGTCGACGCGCTGTGCGACCGCGCGATGGCGGGCCGCGAATTTGTACGCATCAAATTCTGAAAGGAAGTCTTTACTATGGCGGAAAACGAAAAATTGATCGAACAGCGCTGCTGTGAGCTGCTCAAGGCGCGCGGCATGACCTTCGCCGCGGCGGAGAGCTGCACCGGCGGCCTCATCGCCAAGCGCATCACGGATGTGCCGGGTGCGTCGCTCGTCTTCATGGGCGGCGTGGTGAGCTATACCGACACGGTCAAGCACCGCGTGCTCGGCGTTCCGGCAGAGATGCTGGAGGAATACGGCGCGGTGTCCGCGCCCGTTGCCCGCGCGATGGCGGAGGGCGCGCGCAGGGCGACGACCGCCGATCTTGCCGTCAGCGTCACGGGCGTTGCGGGTCCTGAGCGCGACGAGCGCGGCAACGCCGTCGGCACGGTATTCATCGGCTTTTCCACTCCGGAGGAGACGGTCGCCGAGCGCTTCGACTTCGGCGAAAAGAGCCGCGCGGAGATCCGCGCGCTGTCCGCGGAGGAGGCGCTCAAGCTGCTGGAGGAAAAGATGAAGGAAGTGTAAGAGCCGAAGGCTGTGAGAAAGGAGAAACCATGAAAAGAAGCACTGGACGATTGCTTGCTGTGCTGTTGGCGGCGCTGACGCTTTTGGCGTCAGGCTGCGGAGAAAAGCAGGAAACGCCGGACGGCGCACCGGATAAGCCCCTGATGCAGGAGGAAGATCTGGCGGTCGAGCCGCAGCCGGACGCGAACTTTACGCTGGAGCTGCCGGACGGATTTTTGAGTCTTGGAACGGACTACGAGCCGAACGGGGAGACGCAGGATGCGACCTATGACAGCGACGGGATGCTGCCCTATGACTTTGCGCGCCATTACGACGCGGACGCGCGGCTCGTCGTCGGGACGGACTACTACCCTGAAACGGGGCGTGAGGTCATCAGCTACCTGCGCACCGACGCGGTGGGCGTGGGAACGCCGCGCGGCGTCAAGGTCGGCGACAGCGAGAAAGCGCTGCTGACGGAATACCCGGAAGCGCTTTACTGCATCGCGGCAGACGAGTCCGAGCTCTATGACGGCTACAGCGACGAAAGCGGCTACAGCGAGCCCGCCTATGACTTCGACCGCGCCTACGTCTGGCAGCCGCAGACGCCGCAGGACGGCGGAAACTACGACGTCCGCGACATTGCGTTTTACCTGAAGGACGGCACAGTGACCGCAATTACGATGACAAAGCCGTATGCGTTCCGCTTTGTCTACGGTGTGGACCGAGACGCGGCGCTGCGCCTTGCGGAAGAAAACCGCGCGCAGATGTGCGGGCAGTGAAAAAAGCACAAAAAGCGAGGGATGCGTGAGCGTCCCTCGCTTTTGCTGTATTTGCTTGTGGCCGGGATCAAAGCTCGAGCGCGAGCTGCGCGTCGTCCGGCGCGGAAGCATCCAGCCCGAATTCGCTCGGCAGATAGCGCGGGCAGACGTTTTCACCTGTTGTAATGACGGAGGCGGCAAGGCGCGTGCCGATCTCGCAGGATTCCATCATGGTCTTGCCGTAGGTCTGGCCGATGACCGTCCCGGCAAAGAACGCGTCGCCCGCGCCGGTCGTATCCTTGACGTCGACCTTTTTCGCGGGGCAATAGCCCTCCTCGCCGTCAAGCGTTGCAAAGACCGCGCCCTGAGCGCCCATCGTGACGACCATGCGGCGGATCTGCGCGCCGCGAGCTTCAGAAATAAGCAAAAACGACCTCTCCGCCGCGTGTGACGGCGCAAAATGAATAAATTGCAAATTTTACTTTCCGCATTGCAAAGCCGATCATTTTGTGCTATGCTTGACGCAAGGATACCGTACCGTCGCGGTACGGATATTATGCAAAGGAGTGATTTCTTATGGTCAGACTTATCATGGGTGAAAAGGGCACCGGCAAGACCAAAAAGCTCATCGAGCTTATCAACGCCTCTGCTGCCGAGGAAAACGGCAATGTGGTGTGCATCGAGGCCAAGTCCACGATGACCTTCGACATCCATTATCACGTTCGTCTCATTTCTGCCGACGAATATCAGATCACCACTTACGAGGGCCTGCGCGGCTTCGTCAGCGGTCTGTATGCCGGCAATTACGATATTTCCCACATCTTCATCGACAACCTCTTCAAGATCGTCGGCGGCGACTGCAATCAGGCGGCGGACGACTTCCTGGATTGGCTCAACCGCTTCAGCAACAACCACGGCGTCAAGTTCACCGTTTCGGTCTCCGGCGACCCCGGCCTTGCGACCGACGGAATGCAGAAGTACCTGTAACGCCAAAACCGCAAAGGGAGACGGCTTCTTGCCGTCCCCCTTTTTTTATTTCAGTACATAGACATTGCCGATGCCCAGCAGGCGGCACAGCTCCGTCTTTTCGGCGATGTCCGTCTCGCTCTCGTACCATACGACCGTGACCGAGCCGTCCTTCTCCGTGCGGTAGCCGCACGAGCTTTCGTGCTGCGCCGAGCGGTGCGTGCGCAGCGTGCCCTCGGACAGCAGCTCGATCAGCTCGCCCTCGGTCAGCTCGCGTGTGTCCGTTACCGCTCCCGCACGGGTCACCTGCAGCAGCGGCACGGCGCGCAGCGCCACGCTGCCGCCCTCGCCCGCCCTAACCGCCGCCGCGTAGACCTCCTCCATCGGCGCGCGCGGACTGACCGGCACGCTGCCGGACTCCTCCGTGATGCTCCCGGCGGTCACGCAGCCGGACGGCGCGCTTCCGTCCGCCGCTTCCGTGACCTTGATCGCGGCGTGCAGCCGGTCATAGGTGCGCAGCAGCACGGCAGCCGCCTGCTCGCGCGTCGCTTCCTTTTTCGGCTCGAAGTTGTATGCGCTCACGCCCTTGATGATGCCCATGCGGTAGGCAAGCGCGACATAGCCCTGCGCCACGGAGACGTCCGAAAACGGGCAGTCGTCCGCCGCCGCACCCGACAGCATGGCGAGCCCCAGCGCGCGCACGGTCATCTTCGCCATCTCCTCGCGAGTGATCGCATCATTCGGACGGCATTGACGGCTCTCGCCCGTCAATGCGCCGTGGGCATAGGCCGTCTCAATAGCGCTGTAATACCACTTCGCCGTATCCTGATTGTCCGTAAAGCTGCCCTTCTCCGGCGTGACGAGCTCCCAGCCCATCAGACGGCAGAGCGCTGTGGCGTAAGCCGCGCGGGTCATCGTCCGTCCGAGGCCGAACCTGCCTCCGCCGACTCCCTGCAGCAGTCCGGTCTGCACGCAGCGCCGGATGCTCTGCGCCGCCCAATGGCTTTCCGGCACGTCGGAAAAGCCCGCTGTTCCCGCTGCGCCGACGCTCAGCGTCAGCAGCAGCGCCAGCACAAGTGCCGTCAGGCACCTCCAAAGACGCATCATATCTTGTTCCGTCCTTTCCGGTGTTCGTCCGCCCGCCGCCGGTCCGCGCCGTATCCGCGCGGCGCGAGCGCCGAATGTCCGCAATGTGTTGTCATTATATGGGAATCGGGCGCAAAAAGCAATCTCTGTTTTGCTCTTTGCGCGTTCTTGACAGTCCTGCTCCTCCGGCATATAATCATCGCGCGGGCCGGCGGCCCGCCAAAACGCACTGCTTTCAAGAGGTATCACGCATGGATAAAGAGAGAGCCCGGCGGCTTTTTCTCACCGCCTTTTTTCTTTTCGCGCTCGCCAACGGCCTGAGCGGCTCCATCATCTCCAACTACTTCAAGGATGTTTTTCAGGTCGATTCCGTTCAGCGCGGCCTGCTGGAGATCCCGCGCGAGCTGCCCGGTGTTGTGGGCGTGTTCGTCATCGCCGCGCTCCCTTCGCTCGGCAACGTCTCGCTCTCGGTTCTCGGCTTCGCGCTGTACTGCGTCGGCCTGCTCGTGCTCGGCCTTTTCTCCCCGGGCTACTTTGTCATGCAGCTCTTCGTCTTCACCTATTCGCTCGGCGACCACATGGTCATGCCTATCCGCGACGCCATCGCCATGGACCTCGCCGACGAGGGCAAGACGGGTACATTTCTCGGACGCTACCGCGGCATGATGACGCTCGGCTCCATGCTGGCCTCGGCGCTTGTGTTCGTGGGCTTCCGCGCCGGCTTTTTCTATTTCCGCACCGGCGTCATCCCCTCGTTCTGCGCCGCACTGGTATTCCTCGTTGTCGCGCTCGCCCTTCTCTGCCGCTTGCGGAAAACGCTGCCCGCGCTGGATGTGCGCAAGCACAGCGGCGAGCGCAGGAGACTTCCCGTCCGCCGAAGGTATCTGCCCTATTACATCGTCACCGCCGTCTACGGCTTCCAGAAGCGGATGCGCCTTGTCTTTGCCCCGTGGGTCATCATCGAGCTTCTCTCGATGGGCGCGGACACGGTGGCGCTGCTCGGCATCGCCGCCTATTTCTGCGGCGGCTGGGTCGCCCCGCTCATCGGAAAGTTTTTAGACCGGTACGGTGTGCAGAAGGGGCTCGTGCTGGAGTCCACCAGCGTCGCCGGTGTGTTTCTCTTCGCCGCGTGGGCCGCTTCCGGCATCGTGAACGGCTCGCTGCGCGGCTGGGGCGGCATGGCCGCCGCGTTTGCCTCCTACATCCTCATTTTCCTCACCGACCATTTCAATTCTGTCCACGTCATGCTCATGCGCGAGCTGAGCGAGTCGCCCGCGGACGTGATGGAAAACCTTTCCTTCGGCCTGAGCGTGGACCATGTCCTCGCCGTCACCGTCTCGGGCCTGCTCGGCGCGGTGTGGAAGTATGTCGGACCCCAGTATGTGTTCCTGCTCGGCGCGGCGGTCTGCACCGTCCACCTCGGCGTCGCGCTGTGGCTGAAGCGGCAGCGCCGCGCCGCCGTCTGAGCCTTCTTGATACGTCAAAAGCGTCCCGCCGTTGGCGGGACGCTTTTGTTCTCTTTTCTTACGGCAGCGGGATCTCCTTGATGTCAAAGAGCGTCTTGAGCTCTACCGACGTGCGGGAGTCGCCGTAGGTCTTGATCTCGGCGAGCAGCGCGTCCAGCTCCTTCGTGTCGCGCACGGCGAACTGGAGCAGCGCGTTGAACACACCGATCACATGGTGGTGGCTGATGACCGCAGGGCTCTGCTCGCAGAAGACACAGAACGCGGCGTACTTCTCCGGCTCGAGCGACACGGAGATAAAGCCCGTGATGTTGCAGTCCAGCCGCGTGCGGTCGATGTCGATGCGGTAGCTGCGGATCACGCCGCATTCCTCCATGCGGCGGATGCGCTCGGAGACGGCGGGCGGCGTCAGCCCCACCTGGTCGCCGATGTGGCGCAGGGTGCAGCGGCTGTCCGCCTGCAGGATATTGAGGATCTGATAATCGGTTCGATCCATAGCTTTCTCTCTTTCTCCCTCTTTGCCCTTACATCACGCGGCCACGCTTGATGACCTTCTTGGCAAGGTTGCTGCCGAAGCGGTAGCAGATGTAGTCCAGATCCGGCGCGTCCCAGATGACGAGGTCGCCGAGCTTGCCCGCCTCGACCGTACCGACCTTGTCAGCCATGTCGATGGCCGCCGCGCCGTTGAGCGTTACGGCGGTCAGCACCTCCTCGGGCGTGAGCCGATACTTCAGGCAGCCGAGGTTGATGACGAACTGCATATTCAGGCACGGGCAGGAGCCGGGGTTGAAGTCCGTCGCCATCGCGACGGGCACGCCTGCGTTCACCATGTCGCGCGCGGGCGCGAACACTGCGCCGAGGTTGAAGCTCGTCGCGGGCAGCAGGCAGGCGATCACGCCGCCCTTTGCCATCGCCTCGATGCCCGCGGGCGGGCAGACGATCAGATGCTCCGCGGAGATCGCTCCCAGCTCGCCGGCGAGCTGGCTGCCGCCGATGGCCTCGATCTCGTCGGCGTGGATCTTGGGACGCAGACCGTACTTGAGGCCCGCCTCGAGCACCTGACGGGACTCCTCCACCGTAAAGGTGTCGGCCTCGCAGAACACGTCGCAGAACTTCGCGATGCCCTGCTCCTTAACGAGCGGCAACATCTCCTCACACACAAGGCGGATATACTCCGCGCGGTTCGCCTTATACTCGGCGGGCACAAGGTGCGCGCCCATGAAGGTCGCGACCATGTCCATCGGGTGCTGCTCGTCGAGGTCGCGGATCACACGCAGCGCCTTGAGCTCATGCTCGGTGGCAAGACCGTAGCCGCTCTTGGCCTCGCAGGTGGTCGTGCCGAAGGCCATCATCTCGTCGAGAGCCTTCGCTGCCTTGGCGGTCAGCTCCTCCTCGGTGGCTCCGCGCGTGGCGTTGGTAGTGGACTGGATGCCGCCGCCGGCGTTCTGAATTTCGAGGTAGGTCTTGCCGTGGAGCTTCATACCGAGCTCATTCTGCCGCCAGCCGCCGAAAATAAGGTGCGTATGGGCGTCCACGAGGCCCGGCGTGACGAGCTTTCCCTCGGCGTCGACGATCTCCGCCCCCGCGGCTGCGGGAGCCTCGCCGGTGCTGACGGAGGCGATCACGCCGTCCTCGATGAGCACCCATGCGTCCTTGAAGAATTTGATCTTCCCCTGCTCGCTGCCGCGATGGGCGCTCGTGCCCTCGGGCGTTGCGAGCAGGCCGATGTTTTTCACCAGTAACTTTTTCATAAAAGCGGTTCCTTTCTTACGGTAAAGGGACTTGTTTCTTTGATAATAACACAAAAAGGGGCATATTGCTATGCCCCTTTTTGATTTTATTTTTTAGTCGAGGTATTCCTTGACGACCTTTTCGCACAGAGCATCATCCGCGAGGTACGGCATGGTGATGTGGTCCTGGCCCTCGTACATCTTGTTGTACTCGGCCACGGTGGTCATGGCGTTCTCGTTGCGCGCCCAGCTGCGGCGGGCCACGCCGACCATGGTATCCCAAGGCATGGACATACGCAGGATGGTATCGACGCGCTCGGAGCCGTCGAGCACCATGCCGAAGCCGCCGTTGATGGCGCGGCCGATGCCGGTGCCGCCGCCGTTGTGCAGCGCGATGTAGCTCATGCCGCGCGCGGCGTTGCCGGCGTAGCACTGCGTCGCCATCTCGGCCATGATGTTGGAGCCGTCCTTGATGTTGCTGGTCTCACGGAAGGGCGCGTCGGTTCCGCCGGTATCGTGATGGTCACGGCCGAGGATGACGGGGCCGATCTCGCCGTTGCGGACCATTTCGTTGAACTTGAGCGCGAGGTTCATGCGGCCCATGGCGTCCTGATAGAGGATGCGGCATTGGGTGCCGACGACCAGCTTATTCTTCTCCGCGTCGCGGACCCAGACGTAGTTGTCGTAGTCCTGATAGCGGCGGTTGTGCGCCTTGATGTACTCGGCGGCCGCCATATCGGTCTTGTGCAGGTCCTCGGGGTTGCGGCTCAGGCAGCACCAACGGAACGGGCCGTAGCCGAAGTCGAACAGGCAGGGACCGAGAATGTCTTCGACGTAGGACGGGAAGATGAAGCCGTCGAGGTCGTTCTCGCCGTTCTTGCAGATGCTCTTCACGCCGGTATCGTACACGGCCTTGAGGAAGCTGTTGCCGTAGTCGAAGAAGTAGGTGCCGCGCTCATGGAACTTGCAGATCATCTCATAGTGATGCTGCAGCGTCTTGTCGACGAGCTTGCGGAAGCCCTCGGGATCCTTGTCCAGCATCTCGGTGCGCTGGGCGAAGGTGAGGCCCTGCGGGCAGTAGCCGCCGTCGTAGGGAACGTGGCAAGAGGTCTGGTCGCTCATGAGGTCAACGTGAACGTTGTGCTCATAGAGGTACTCGAGCAGATCGACGATGTTGCCGCAGTAGGCAACGGCGCAGGGCTTGCCCGCCTTCTGGTGCTCGAGGGCGATCTTGGTCGCCTCCTCGAGGGAGTCGGTGCGGTGGCTGACCCAGCCCTGGGTGTAGCGGGTGTCGATACGGGAATCGTCGACCTCGGCGATGATGGACGCGGCGCCGGCGATCTCGGCAGCCTTGCCCTGCGCGCCGCTCATGCCGCCTAAGCCCGCGGAGATGAACAAACGGCCGGCGAGGTCCTTATCGTTGGGGATGCCGAGCTTGAGACGGCCGGCGTTGAGCAGCGTGTTGAACGTGCCGTGGACGATGCCCTGGGGGCCGATGTACATCCAGCCGCCCGCGGTCATCTGGCCGTAGTTGGCGACGCCGAGCGCGGCGGCGCGGTTGAAGTTCTCCTGATCGTCGAAGGTGCCGACCATCAGGCCGTTGGAGATGATGACGCGGGGCGCCATCTTATGGGAGTGGAACAGGCCCAGAGGATGGCCAGACATGACGACCAGCGTCTGCTCGTCGGTCAGCTCCTCAAGGTACTTCTTGATGAGGCGGTACTGCATCCAGTTCTGGCAGACCTGACCGGTCTCGCCGTAGGTGACCAGCTCATAGGGATAGAGCGCAACGTCGAAGTCGAGGTTGTTGTCGATCATGACCTGAATGGCGCGGCCCTCGATGCACTTGCCCTTATACTCGTCGATGGGCTTGCCGTAGAGCTTGCCCTCGGGACGGAAGCGGTAGCCGTAGATGCGGCCGTGCTCCTCGAGCTCGGCGGCGAACTCCTTGGCCATCTGCTCGTGATGGTCGGGGTGGATGTAGCGCAGAGCGTTCTTGATGGCGAGCGCCTTATCGGCCTCGGTCAGGTGGGATTCGCGGCGGGGTGCGCGGCGATAGCAGGATTCCATCTTCGGGTACTCGGGAAGATCGTAGTCCAGCTTGATCGTCATGGCTTCGTCAGCGAGATTGATCATGGGGTGTTCCTCACTTTCTAAAATTTTTCGATTTCTCTCAATTTTCGGTTTTATCTCAAAAGAATCTTGTGCAATTTGCTTTACATCTTGCATTATAGCAAGAACCTGCTATAATGAAAAGAACTTCTATTGTATTGTTATCATACTTTTTTAGTATAGCTTGTCAGGAGGCGCATTTCCATGACCATTCGCCAGCTTGAATACTTCTGCGCGGTCGCGGAGGGGCGCAGCATTTCCGCCGCCGCCCGCGCCCTGCACGTCGCCCAGCCGCCCATCTCGCGCCAGATCGCCCAGCTTGAAGCCGAGCTCGGTGTACAGCTTTTCGCCCGCGAGAGCCGCGGCATGAAGCTCACCGAGGCCGGACAGGCGCTCTACCGCCAGAGCCGCTCGCTTTTTCTCAATCTCCGGCGCGTGGAGGAGAATGTCCGCAGCATCGGCGCCGGCGAGGGCGGGCGCATCAACGTCGGCGTCATCTACTCCGCCATGCCCTATGCCCTGCATTATTTGGAGGCGTACCACGCCCGCTATCCCAAGGTCGAATTCTACATCCGGCTCGGCTCCCCGCAGGACCTTTTGAACGACCTGGACCGCGGCGAGCTGCACGTCCTCTTTCTCCGCCGCTCCACGCAGGAGTCCGGCAGCCTGCACGAGCGCATCCTCGGCGAGGACGCGCTGGAGCTCATCATGACCGCCGCGACCGACCCCGCGCCGGAGCTGGACGCCGTGCCCATCGAGCGGCTGCGCGGCGTGCCGATGTGCCTGCTGCGCTCGGACGACCTCTGGGGCTACAACGATTATCTGATGAAGGAGTGCCGCCGCAGCGGCTTTGAGCCGAACGTGCCCTGCCAGTGCTACGATACGCCCATGGCGATGCAGCTCGTGCGCTCGGGCTTCGGCATCAGCTTCCTGCCGCATTCCATCGTCGAGACGCACCCGAACTCCGGCATCTACGCCAAGCCTCTGCGCGGCATCCCCGCCAAGTCCTACCCTGTCCTCGTCTGGAGCGATGACGTGCAGGGCGCGCCCTGCGTGCAGCGCTTCATCGCGGAATCCTGACGGGCGCGGCTTTACTTAAAAAAATTAAGCGCCCCGAAACAAAAGAGAAAGAAAACCTGTTTACGCCCGCCCGGGCACACGGTATAATGACAACGTAAGCATCAAAATACAGGTTGGAAATTGTCTGACCTGACAAAAACGGAGGAAACTTATCATGGCACGACTGATCGAATGCATCCCCAATTTCAGCTGCTCCAAGGAAAAGGACGAGGCCACCTATAACGAGCTCGTCAAGACCGCGCAGAGCGTCCCCGGCTGCACCCTGTTCGACGCCCAGACCGACGGTAACCACAACCGCTGCGTTTTCACCCTCATCGGCTCCCCCGAGGCCATCGAGGAGGTCGCCTTCCAGCTCACGAAGGTCGCCACCGAGCGCATCGACATGAACAAGCACCACGGCGAGCACAAGCGCATGGGCGCGACCGACGTCATCCCCTTCGTCCCCCAGATGGACGTGACCGTGGAGGAAGCCGTCGAGATGTCCAAGCGCGTCGCCCAGCGCATCTGGGACGAGCTGAAGGTCCCCTCCTTCCTGTATGAGGACAGCGCCACCCGTCCCGAGCGCCGCAACCTTGCCACCTGCCGCAAGGGCGAGTTCGAGGGTATGCCCGAGAAGCTGTTGCAGCCCGAGTGGGCGCCCGACTACGGCGAGCGCAAGATCCACCCCACCGCCGGCATCACCGCCATCGGCGCCCGTATGCCGCTCGTCGCGTTCAACTGCAACCTCGAGACCAGCGACGTTGAGGTCGCCAAGAAGATCGCCAAGGTCATCCGCGGCTCCTCCGGCGGCTTCCGCAGCTGCAAGGCCATGGGCTTCATGCTCGAGGACCGCGGCATCGCGCAGGTCTCCATGAACATGGTCAACTATGAGGATACCCCGCTCTATGTCACCTATGAAATGATCAAGGCTCTGGCCGAGCGCTACGGCACCCGCGTCATCGAGAGCGAGATCGTCGGTCTGACTCCCGCCAAGGCGCTCATCGACTGCGCCGAGTTCTACCTCAAGGCCAAGGACTTCGACTGCAAGAAGCAGGTCATGGAGTATCACCTCATCGACATGGAGTAAAAGCTTCAAAAAAGCGGTTATGCCGCTTTTTTGAGAAAGGCTTCAGCGCGCGGCGCTCACCGCGCCGTGCACTGCAAGGTGTCGCTGCGGACGCGCGCGAGCGCCCTCCGCGACAATCCCACTTTGTTTCGCGCCTGCGGGCGCGAAATGCCACAAGGAAGGACATTGAATTCTATGAAACTTGCTGAACTGACCGTTACCGGCTTTGCCGACATCGTTTCCTCCGACGCGCCCGCGCCGGGCGGCGGCTCCTGCGCCGCGCTCTACGGCGCCATCGGCGCTGCGCTGACCGCCATGGTCGGCGGTCTGACCCAGGGCCGCAAGAAGTACGCCGAGTACGCCGAGCACGCCGCCGAGGTCGAGGCCAAGGGCAACGAGCTCAAGGCCCGTCTGCTCGACGTGATGGACCGCGACACCGACGCGTTCAACGTCGTCTCCGCCGCCTTCGGTATGCCCAAGGACACCGACGAGCAGAAGGCCACGCGCTCCGCCGCCATCCAGAACGGTCTCAAGGGCTGCACTAAGACGCCCATGGAGATGATGGAGCTCATCGACGAGACTCTCACCCTCGCCCACTCCCTGCTTGGCCGCTTCAACGACACCTCCGCGAGCGACCTGGGCGTTGCGTTCCTCTCCCTCAAGGCCGGTATCCAGGGCGCGTGGCTCAACGTGCTCATCAACGTCGGCTCGCTGAAGGATCAGGAGTTCGCCGCCGAGTACCGTGCCCGCGGCGAGAAGCTGCTCGCGCACGCGCTGCCTCTGGCCGACGAGTGCTACGCCGAGATCGTCAAGCTGATCGACGGCTAAAATTTATCTTGCCAAACGCAAAAGGCTTCGGTATCATCGTACCGAAGCCTTTTCGACAGAAAGAAGGTCCTTTTATGACGCTCACCCATCTGACCCCCGCCGATTACGTCACCACGCAGTGGTCCGGCGGCGCGACCACCCAGCTCGCCATCGCGCCGAAGGGCGCGGTGTATGCCGACCGCGATTTTCTCTGGCGGCTGAGCTCCGCGACCGTCGAGCTCGACGAGTCCGACTTCACGCCCCTGCCCGCCTATGACCGCGTGATCTCCACGCTGCGCGGAGACATGGTTCTCGCGCACAACGGCGGGGAACGACTGACGCTCCACCCCTACGAGATCCACGATTTCTCCGGCGCGGACGATACCCACTCCTGGGGCCGCTGCACGGACTTCAACCTCATGCTGCGCCGCGGACAGTGCCGCGGCTGCGTCACCGCGCATTTCCCGCATGGCACGGAAACGCTTGCCCTCCACGCGGGCGAAACGGCCCTGCTTTTCTGCGGTGAGGGAAGCGTCACGCTCCGTGCGGGCACGGAAACGCTGACGCTCGCCGCGCACGAAAGCGCCCTGATCGAGGACGCGCCCGCGCAGCTCACCGTCGAGGGCAGCGCGAAGCTGATGCTTGCGCAGATGTACCGCTGAGGGAGGGAGCTGCATGACCGGAGAAGACGTCGCCGCGCGCGTCCACGCCTACGCATGGACCGACCGCAAGCCGGGGCTGGAGCGCACCCGCGCTCTGCTCGCCGCGCTGGGAAACCCCGAAAAAGCCCTCAAATTCGTCCACATCACCGGTTCGAACGGCAAGGGCTCGACCGCCGCGATGCTCGCCTCCGTTCTCACGGCGGCAGGATACCGCACGGGGCTGTTCACCTCGCCGCACCTCTACCGCTTCAACGAGCGCTTTCAGGTGAACGGCGCGCCCATCCCCGATGCGGCGCTTGACCGCCTCGCGGAGCGTGTGCTCGCTGCGGCGGACACGCTTCCGGAGCATCCGACCGAGTTTGAGCTGATGACCGCCATCGGCTTTCTCTGGTTCGCGGAGGCCGGCTGTGACCTCGTCGTGGTCGAGGTCGGTCTCGGCGGGCGGCTGGACTCCACCAACGTCATTCCCGCGCCCGAGGCGGCGGTCATCACCAACATCGGGCTGGAGCACACCGCCATCCTCGGCAGCACCCTCGCCGCCATTGCCGCGGAGAAATCCGGCATCCTCAAGCCCGGCTGCCGCGCCGTGCTCTACGGTCAGAGCCGCGAGGTAGGGGAGATCGTCGCCCGCGCCTGCGTGGAAAAGAATATCCCGCTCACTGTCACGGACGCCTCGCAGCTCACGCTGCTCTCGTCCGGCCTCGACGGGCAGCGCTTCACCTACCGCGGCAGCGCGCCGCTGCTCCTGCCGCTGCTCGGCGACTATCAGCTCCGCAACGCCATGACCGTGCTCGACACGGTGGACGCGCTGCGCGCGCAGGGCCGGAATATCTCCGCCGACGCCGTTGCGCGCGGCCTTGCCGCCGCACGCTGGCCCGGGCGGCTGGAGCTGGTGCGCCGCCGCCCCGATCTCATTATTGACGGCGGGCACAACCCGCAATGCGCACAGGCGCTTGCCGCCTCGCTGCGCGGGCTCTACGGCGAAAAAAAGCTCATCTTCCTCATCGGCGTGCTCGCCGATAAGGATTGGCAGAGCATGGTCGGCGAGGTTTTGCCGCTGGCCAAGGCCATCGTCACCGTCCGCCCCGAAAGCGATCGCGCTAAGGACGAAAACGAGCTGGCCGCGTGGGTCCGCGCACAGGGCGTCCCCGCCGAGGCGCACGCCTCCATCGGCGAGGCGCTGGACGCCGCGCTCGCTCTCGCGGGTCCCGAGGACGCCGTCTGCGCGTGGGGCTCGCTCTACAGCGTCGGCGAGCTGCGCCATTGTCTCGGCCTGTGCTGAGATTCGTCCGCGTGATGTTCGGCATCCCCGGCGCGCCGCTGTTCTGGGCGCACGCCTACATGGGCGGCGGCTATTGTGACTTCAAACGAAAGTTCGCCGCCGAGCCGCTGCCCTGCCGGCCGTCGGTGTTCACGCAGGCAAACGACTACCGGTAAATCGACAATGAAAATCCCCGATGCCCGCTTGTGCGGGCATCGGGGTCTTGTTTATTGTGGCTGCTTTGCGGTGTGTCTTAGTACATGTCGCCCTTCAGAATCGCAACTTTTTGAAGCAAAACGAATATAACGGAAAACGTAGATTTTCGTAGAGTTATCAATGCTTTGAGTCGCTTTTTGAAGTCTCCTTGATTTTAAGAAAATTCACACATTTCTACGCAAATCTACGCCACTTGGCAGGGAATTGGCGTAAGTTGTGGCGTAAGCCAGCCAACTTCGTACAATGAAAATTATAGGCTGCTGGCAATCTGTTCAAAGGCTCTCTCGACAGAATCAAAGCTGCTGTGGGTGTAGACATCCAGCGTCACGCTGGCGTTGGAATGTCCCATCAGATATTGCAGACTTTTAACATCAAGCCCAGCCTGCTGAACGTTGGTGCAGAAGGTATGCCGCAGCACATGAGGCGTGATCCGAGGGACAGGCTTGCCGTATGCCTTTTCAAATCGCGCTTGCAGACCTCGCATATAGTTCTCCAAGTGCATAGCGACCTTCGGCATCCCGGACTTGTCCAGAAAGAGGAATCCGCTGTGACCGTCCACCAACAATTCCACCTTAGGGTGTGTTCTGGCTTTCACCACTCGCATCAGCGCCATGTAAACCGCGTCCGTCATGGGGACATTTCGGATGCCGCTTTTGGTTTTTGGCGGTGTGACGAAATAGGGCTTCTCCGCCGTTCGGCACAACTGCCGCCGCACATGGATACAGCGCCGGTCGAAATCAATATCTGCCCGTGTCAGGCCGTATAGCTCGCTCACGCGCAAGCCGGTTCCAAGCAGGATCACAATGTCATCATAGTAATTCCCGCCGCAGTCCTGCACGAATTGCAGATATTTTTCCTGCTGCTCCTTGGTCAGCGCGTCGCGCACATAAGCATCCTTCGGCACCACGTCGGACAGCTTGAACTTGAACGGATTCTTGCGGATGATGTCATCATCCACCGCCATTTCAAACGCCGGTCTGACGACGCTTTGCAACACACCGATGGTGTTTTGCTTGATGCCGCTGTCGTGCAGGAACACAAGCCAGCCCTTTGCGTCGGATAGCTTTACAGTCTTGATCGGCTTCTGCCCGAATGGGTCGGCATGAATCCGCTTGACCGCAGAACCATACGACCGCAGGGAGTTTTGCTTCAAGCCCCGTTTCAGGTTCATGTAGCGATCAACCAACTCCGCCACGGTCATTTCGCCCGCTGCATAGTCAATGCCATCCGCCATGTCGCGCCGCAGCTCGTCCTCTTTCTTCCGCAGCTCTGTCAGGGATTTGGCGTAAATACAACGTCGTTTCTTGTGTATATCGGTATAACGATAGTCATAGGTGCCGTTTGCTCTCTGGCTCTCGCCGTCCTTCAAAACGCGACCCTTGCTATCTTTGCGCTTTTCAGACAATCTCAATTACTCCTTTCCAGCGAAAAGCGCATGTAGGGTTTGTATTAGTATACCATACCCCACACGCGCTTTCCACTTATTTTTATATCGAATAGGACGAATCCAAAAACCTTTCAAATGCTCTACGCTTAATAAGGCGTTTGTTCCCGTTCCACAGTACAAACGGGCAGTTATTCTCGTTTGTCATATCTCGCAGTTTGTTGATGCCGATTCCAAAGTAGGCAGCAGCTTCCTCAAGGTTAAGATTTGCTTTTTCCCATACAGGGACACTATTGACCGCCACGAGGATCACCTCACAGCTGCTCCTCGTCGAACAGATAGCCTTGAAATACCGTGCCATCTCCGGTGATGAAACGGCCACGCGCATCCTTGGGTATCTGTTCGGCGGCGCTGGTGTTGTCGAGTATGATTTGCGAAAGTACGCTGTCCGCCCTGCCGCAAACACGGAAATCCATGTTGTTGCGTATCTGGCCGGGGATGATCGTTGCATCCGGTCTCTGCGTGGCGAGAATAAGGTGGATGCCGAACGCCCGCCCCTGCCGCGCGATGGTGGAGAGCATACTTTCGATTTGGGAAAGCAGCTTCTTCCGCTCGTTATCAGCTCCGGTCTTGTCCAACATCTCCGCCACCTCGTCACAGGCAAATATGAGCCTTTGAAGGGGACGCTCCGCAATCTCGTTGTAGGCGTCGATGTTCGGGCAACCAAGCGCCTTGAACGCGCTCTTGCGGTGTTCCAGTACCGCCGCGAGCTGGTCGAGGGTATCGCGCAAATCTTCCTCCGTGAAGCACATCCGGCATTTCTCATGCCAGACCTTGGGAAAGTCCACGCCGCCTTTGAAGTCGGCAATGTAGACCTCTGCGCCCTTATGGAGCGCCTGCATGAGCAGCAGTTTCAGCAGGACGCTCTTGCCGCTGCCCGTGGAACCTCCTAAGAGGATATGCGGAATGTGCGCGAGGTTGACTGTCACAGGGCCGGTGTAGCTTTCCCCCAACACCAGCACAAAGCTCTTAGGGGAAGGATAGCTGTCTTTCCATTTCAGAACTTCCGGCAAATCGTCATCAGCAGAGACAGAATACACCAGCACACGACTCTTGCCCTTGGCGTAGGCCAGCTTGACAATGGTGATTCCCAGCGCCGTTTCGATGGCAAGGCATTTCTTTTCCCATTCTTGTAGAGGGATGCTCTGGTTGCGGAACTCCCATATTGTGACACGGGGATTATCCTTGTCGCGGCGCTTGCGGAGCAAATCGGGCGGCATCCCCGCGTGGTTTATGAGGCCGATACATTGAAGCTGGTCTTTCGCTGCTCGTCTGCCAAAGGGATAGAGCAGGAGCGTCAGCAGTGCCAGACCTCCAACAAACAAATAGGCTGTTACAGCGTGTTCCATTGCGGCCTTGAGAATGGGGGAAATTAACTCGATATGCTTCACCTGTTCGCGCAATATGGCCTGCTTTGTGGCAACGTACACAGCGCCAACAAGAAAAAGCGCAAGGAAGAAAAGCTTGACCGGAAAATCAGGGGTACCGCGAAGCTGACGAAGGAGGTCATGCCAATAGGCGCGGCGCTCGATTTTTTTCTTATCTTCTCTTGTCATGGAAAGGCACCTCCCTCGGCGGTTTACCCTTGCGAAACTCCTTCACGCAGCCGATACGCCGCAGGAATGCCCGCCACGTCTCCAGCTCAGAGCGCTGAACTTCCGTATACTGTTCGTCCAAAGAGATATTGGAAGTGATGTAGACAGTGGTATAGCAGGCCGTGCGGTCGTGGTATCGCGCTGGGAGCTGCAAAGGGTAAATATCCAAATAATTGAGCATGGCGGCAATTGGGATCTGACTGTGAAATTCTTCAAACACCAACACGGGCTGTCCGTGGTAGGCATCGAATTTCGTGCCATTTTTGCCACCGTAATCGGTAATACGGCAGATGTCCTCTGGCTTGTGGGATGCAAAAATGCTTCGCGTCTTTCCGGTTCCGCTGTCACCATAGAAATAAAGCACCTGAACGGCTCGATTTTCCTTGATATACCGCTCTGCCTGCAGGGTATCCCGCATCTCGTCAATGCCCTTGAGCCGAAATGCATAGGACGGCTTCTGCCGAATGATTTCGGCATTGGTCATACCCTGTTCCACACAGCCCATGAGGGCATACATGGAGGGGGAATCCTCCTCGGCTTCTGTGGGAATGTCACCAAACTCAAAGAAGGTTCCCTCGACAGAGGTTTCCACCTTTTTCGTGTCAGCCCATTTCCCGCTTTTGGTGATGTAATCTCTATTTGCCACGGAGCCTTTCATGCTCTTTTCGATGTGAGCAGGTGGAAAGCGGTTCTTTATGGTACTGAATCGAATCGGAGAATGGGAAAACAGATAGATATGCGTATGATAGGTCCCGCTCTCGCCAATCTCGTCTGCGAGGCAAAAATACCTTGGATGAAACAGATGCAGCCTTTCGATGATCGTATCATGGTCAAGGCCGCAGTCTTTTGGATTGTTGATGGTCAACGACCATCTGCGGCTTTGTGGGTCTTGTGCAGCCATGTCATGGTCTCCTTTCTTTGCTACCGCTACCTTGCTGCCCCACGGTAATACTTACCGTGGGGCAGCGGGGCGGCGCTGGCGCTGCCGCCGGGGGATATTTTCCTTGATGGAAAATATCTGTTCCCCGTCTGCTGCGCCCTGGCCGCCCGGTTGCGACCGTCAATTTTTCCTGACGGTAGAAATGCCGGTGGCCTTTGCGGTGAGCTGGACATGCCCTTGAGACTCATAAGCGGTCACCTCAAGGTCGGCAAACTCGACCTCAATAAAGCCTTCCGGCTTTTCCATGAGCTGCTTACCGTCAATGCGGACACCGATTTTCTCAAGGCTGTGTGCAGGCAGCGCAACGATATAGCGATAGCCGGTCACAGTATCCGTGCGCTTGCCATCTTTATACTCATACGCCGGCGCAACATCCACCAACAGCTTCTTTGTCCCCAGCGAGGCGGGGTCGATCCGAAGATCGCGAATATTCAACATGGGTAATACCTGTTCCTTTCATAAGTGTACCGTGCAGCGTTGATCGGACGCCGCTGGGTTGGTAGGAATGAAGCAATCCAGATTGCAGGGATAGAATAACAAAAGGCGGAGGACAATACTTATTCCGCAATGGAATAACTTTTGTCCTCTGCCTCACCTTTACAGATTGCAGTCCGGCAGCGCCGGAAAGCCTTTCGCTATTAAATAATCATCTGCCTCGTTCAAGACTGCTTGCAATTCTTCGTTTGATACACCTCTGTAATTCTGTTCTGCTTGTGAGTAAAGCCGGATCAGCTCCAAATAGCATTGGTGGACAGGCTTTGCCGGGGAAAACGCTCTTTCACACCTTGCCAAATAATCCACGGCTTCATCCTCGTTCAATCTCAGAACCAGACAGAGGCTCACCAGCGTTTTCACAGGGACGTTCTGAATGGTTTCGTTCACGATCTTATTTAACCTTGATTGACTCATTCTCGCGCAAACAGACAGCTTGTTTTGAGACAGTCCTACTCTGCGTGCATAATAATCTGTGTACAGCCCGAATGAGGCTGTATCGCTTAATTCAGATGGCCTCGGTCTGGAAGAACAGAACAAGGAAGTTCCATTCCGTTCCTAAAGTCACGCAAACCTTTGTTTTCTTCATTTGTTGGCCCAACCGCCGGAGGTGCTGAGTATGCGGGGAAAAAGGGGATTGCTGTAAGTGCTGGGAAAAGAGCAGCAAATCACCATACGCACCACCTCCTGCGAAATGAGTTACCGATGGGTATTGCCCCTCCGGCAGCAGGCCAACTTATACTGTCATATTCTCATCATTTTGGATAGAAAAAAGCACGGCTTTCTTCAAAGTCGTACTTCATTGATCTAATAGTCCAAGGACTACTATTCTCATACACTTTTTCTTGGAAAAGGGCATACTTCCCCCTTTCCCCAAAATCAGTCAAGGTATCACTGGCGTTACACAGCCTGCGTGAGCCGTGCCCTCGTGTGACAGCGGGCTTGGTTCGCCTCATCCTGCGGATCATGCAGAAACGCTAACGCCGCCCATCGCCCACAGGACAAGCGCTTCACATTTGGCTCAAAGTGTGTACCCGCAAACGGCAATGCCGACCGCAAGTACAACCAATTCGGGAAAATACCGGTTTCAGACTTGCCCGGCGCATAGGCAGGGGTTCGCCTCCCCCGCACGCCTGACAGCTTATTTCCTCTCATTAAGGTCATTTCAGCGAGAATATGCCGAATGACAATTCCACCCTATCACGCACGGCCAATCTACAATTCCCGGATGCACTCATGTCCCGTCATGACGCCGGGGAGCAGGCCGTCGCGCACCAAAAGCTGTTCCCGTGTCTGCTCTGCCGCCCCATGATCCGAAACGGCAGGCTTTCACGCAGCCTTTGATGAGGAAAGTATAGCAGGTTCCATCGTACCCGTCAAGTATTTGGAGAAAAAGGGCAAGCGCCCGAGCAATGCTCGGGCGCTTGATGGCGAGAATTGTGAATATTACTGATTGTACATCACGGTGCTATCAACCGTGACTGTTACAGGCTTAGTATGGGCCTTGACATTCCAGAGGGAATTGTTGCTGACTGAACCGTTAGCAAATCCGATTACATTATTCGCAGTTGTCTGGTCAATGGTGACGGTGTAGCTGGTAAAACGAGAGTCGATTTCAATAGCGGCCTTACCGTCAGCTTTGACTGAAGCGTTGAAGCTACAGTTCTGGAATTCAACGGTTTGGGCTTTTAATGCACCTTCGTTATAAATTAAAACGGACTTGCCCTTGCAATTAAATTTGCAGTCCTTGAACAGCACTTTTCCTGCACCGTAGGTCCATACATTGTAGTCCACCACATCTTGCATGAAACTGCAGTTGATGAATTCTACCTCAGTGCCATACAAGAACTGCTTGCCGGTGATGGTGCAATCTTTGTAAGTCAGCTTGTCAGTGTGTTGAAAGCCCTTATAATCATTTGTACCAAATTTTACGGTTACACCTTCAAAGCTGATGTTCGAAGCACCGTTGTTGAGCTTGTTCTCCATATCAATCACGGTGTCTTTGGTTCCGCTGATGGTGATGCTCTTGTTTGCCAGAGAGGGCAGTGTGTAGGTGCCGGCAGTAGTAAGATTAACAGAGATTTTCTCCTCAGCGGTGGCATTACTGATGATACCGTTCAGGTCGTCCTGCGTGGCTGCCGATGCCTGCGTTGCCCCGTCAATGATGAGCTGGCCGGCATCGCTGGCGGGATAGTATTTTCTGCCCACGATGCGGTGCAGCGCGTTCAGTTCAGATGTCTTGTCCACTTCCTTGAGCGTTGTGGACAGCGTGCCGGTGAAGCTGCATTCCGTGAACGTCACGGTCGTGTTTGCCTGATTCAGCCACACGCCCGCGATGCCGCCGATCTCCAGATGGTCACCTTCATCCTGTGCATTCACCAGCGTCACATTGCCGCTGCTGGAGCAGTTTTCGAAGGTATTGCCGTAGTGCGCGATGCCTGTGATACCGCCGACGTCGCAGGTGGAGCCGATGACGTCGATGTTGGAGGTGACGTTCTTCACGACGTGATCCCCCTCACCCATGAAGCCAACCAGACCGCCGACATAAGTTCTCCAATTCTCCGAGTCAGCCTTGACATAGCTGCCCTCGTCCGCGTTAATCGTGATATTGGTCAGGTTCGCGTAGGCGTTCTTTCCGAACGCGCCGCCGACGTAGGCACAACCGTTTACGGTGATCTTACCGCACAGAATAATGTTGGTATACTTGGAGGTGTAGGGCGTACCCGCGATCGCGCCGACATCCAGATAGCCCGTAACGTCCGCATTTTGAAGCGTGAAGTTTTTAATCTCGCCGTTTGTCGTAACGCCAAAGAGTCCGACATCGCTCTCCCAGGAGCTGCCGGTCTTCAGGTTACTGATCGTGTGTTCCTGACCGTCGAAAGTCCCCTGGAAGGTTTTCTCGGATTTGCCGATGGGCGTCCATTCCTTATTCTCCAGGTCGATATCCGCCGTCAGCTTAACGGTCTCATTCTTATAGCTCGTGCCGCTGTTGACACTCGTTGCGAACGTTGTCAGGCCGACCAAATTACTGATCTCATACCAGCTCTCCGTGCCGAGGATCTTGCAGAAACCATCGCTCAAATCAACCTTCACCGTGACGTTCGTGGCGGTATTGGAAGCGTTGAGCGTACCGTTGTTATATTCGCCGACGATGGCGTTGATATCATATTCAGCATCTTTTGTGTAGTTCTTATAATTGTTTGAACGATCGTTGATGATCGTAGAATCTTTGACCGTGTTGTTGGTGATCACAGCGCCATTATCAGCATAGCCGATCAGACCGCCGATATCACGGTAGCCCTTAACGGTCGTATTGGTAACAGAGCAGTTGGTCACGGTATCGCCCGAAACACAGTAACCGATGATGCCGCCGGCCTTGTCGCCGTTGTCATAGTTGCCTTCGGCTGTCAACTCTGTTATGGAGGTTACGCTGGAATTTGCCACATGGCAGTTGCTTATTTCCATACCAACGTTCGTCGAAGAATAGCCAACTACAACACCTGCGTAGTGCGTGCTGGTAACAGTTGCGTTGTCAAACTTGACATTCTTCACCTGACCGGTAATGCTGCCAAAGAAACCAGCGGAAGCGTATCCAGCAGTTTTGTCGTTGACCGTCATGTTGCTGATGGTATGTTCTTGACCGTCAAACGTGCCCTTAAACGTAGTGCCTGGATAAGAGATTACGTTGCCGATGGGCGTCCACTCCACGTCCTTAAGACTGATGTCTGTCGTCAGCTTCACCGTCTTACCGGAGAAATTGTTGCCGCCGTTGACCTTTGCGGCAAACGTTTTGAGGTCGCCTACCGTGGCGACATAATAGGTATTCTCGCCGGAAAGGTCAACAAATTTCTCGCAGACCAAGCAGGTCTTGCCGGTCTTGAGGTTTTCGTTGGTCCAGTCCGTCACGACCTCGCCGTAGTCGTGCGCGGCTTCCATGGACTTGGCATTGCAGCCTTCGCGCTTGCAGGCGTGCCAGTGATTTGTGGCATCAGTGATCGTCCATGTATCGGCAAAATCATGACCAAGCGCGGGAACGGTCTCGCAGCCGGAGAGAATCACGCTGCAGTTCGAGCACTTTGTACCGGCAGTCGTACCGGCGGTCATGCAGGTGGCATCGACGGCTGCAACCTCCGTTGTTCCGCCAACATGGGTCGCGTTCCCAACGGCTTCGGTTTTAGTCTCTGTACAATTTCCACGATTGCATTTGTATTTGTTAATTGTCGTACCGCATTTTTCCTCAGTACCATCTTCTACCCAGCTATGCCCCAGCGCATCAGCGAGCTTTTCGCCGCAGACGGTACAGAACTGAGCGGTCGTGCAGGTCGCGGCAGTGCCGGGAGTGTGAGCGAGCTTGACAATCGTTGCGGTTTCGACTTGGCCGCAGCCGGTGCAGGTGCGCGTTTGAGTACCGGTCTCTGCACAGGTAGGCTCTTTCGTAATCGTCCAGTTGCCCCAAGTGTGGCTGTGGCTGTAACCGCCGGAGGAGCTGCCGGAGCCGGTGGTGGTCTTGGGGACGATGTAGGTCTGGTCGTCGGAGACGGACTTGCCGTTGACGGTCAGGCCGGTCGCGCCGTCCGCAACCACGATTTTGGTGCCCTCGGGCGCATTGGTGATTTTGACGTTCTCGGCGACGACGAGCACGAGACCCTTGCCGTCAGCCTTGACGGTCGCGCCTGCCTTGTCCGCGTAGGTGCTGATGGCACGGTCGAGGATGGTGACGGTGGACGCGCGGTTGATGTTCGCCTGCGGGGCGAGCTCGTCAGCCGTCACACCGCCCACGATACCGGCCTCAATGAGCGCGGCAACATAGCCCTGCGCGTAGGCGGAGACCTGCGCGGCGTCGGTGTACTTCGTCAGGTCGGGCTTGCGGATCGGCTCAATGCCGAGCGCGCGGGCCAGCATGACCATGGCACGCTCGCGGGTAATGGGCGCTTCGGGCGTCACGGTGCCGTCGCCGTTGCCGTTGAGGATGCCGGCAGCCGCGCAGCGGTTGATGGCATCATAGTACCAGGCATCCGCCGTGTTGTCGGTGAAGCCCGCGTCCTTCGCGGCGGGCAGCTTGAGGAGCTTCGCGAGGATGGTCGCGAGCTGCGCGCAGGTGAGCTGACCGTTGGGGTCAAACAGACCGTTGCTGCCCTGGATGATGCCGTGGCCACTCCAGCGTTCGATGGAGCTCTCGGCCCAATGGCCTGCGGTGTCGCCGTAGGTCGGTTCGACCGCTCCTGTGCCGACCGTGAGCAGACTAACTGTCATGGCGAACACAAGAATGAGGGATAAGATTTTGCGTTTCATTTTGGTCCTCCTACTGTATTTTTTCCGCGGCTCCCCGCGGTTTGGGCACTTATTTCACCGGCTCTGCCGGAGATTCACTTAGAATCGCTGTGCATTGACTCAGCGGCCGGCCCGCGCAGATCGGACAGCCGCAGCGCTGCTTTCCCGTGCGGCTGTTGACGACCGCCCGCCACGCATGACCCTTATCGCAGAGCCACCAGACCTTGCGGCGGCTGCCGGGCGTCACCTGCTGCGGTGTAAGGCTGCCGTTGCGCGTCGGGTGCCATTGCGCGGCAACGACCGGCTCTATCGTTGCGAGGTCGTTGAAGCCGGGCAGAACCTTGTGGTTGGAGCAATACGGACAACCGCTTCCACTCCGCACGCGGTGAGCTATAACAGCCGGATAGGAATGTCCCTTTTCGCAGCGCCACCACACGCGGCGGTTGGAGCCGGCAGTCACCTGCTCCGGCGTCAGAGTGCCGTTTTTCGCAGCGTCCCATTGCGCGGCAAGCTGTGGGTATTGGGAAGCGAGGTCGTTTTCGCCCTGTATGACCTTTTGCCCTGCGCAGAACGGGCAGCCTGTTCCACCACCCGCGCGGGATGAGATGGCGGCACGGTAGCTGTGCCCCTTGGGACAGCGCCACCAGGCCTTTCTCACCGTTCCCGGGGCGACCAGCGTCGGCAATAGAGGAGCGTTCTTCTCGGTATCCCATTCGGCAACAAGTGCGGGATACCTTGCCGCGAGGGAGTTTTCGTCCGGCAGAACAACACGCCCCGCGCAGACAGGGCAGCCCGTACCCTGTACGCGGCTCTTGACCTCGGAGCAGTAGGAATGTCCTGCAGGACACCGCCACCAGACCTTTTTGTGGCTGCCGATGGTCAGGTCGGCGAACTTCAGCGGAGCGTTTTTCTCTGCGTCCCACTCAGCCTCAAGGGCAGGAACCTGTATCGCCAGCGAATTCTCAGGCGTTTCCTTGCGTCCGGTGCAGTACGGGCAGCCGCTGCCCTCCGAGCGGGAGTATACCTTGGCCTGCCAACTGTGACCCTTGGAGCACTGCCACCATACCTTTTGATGACTTCCGAAGGAAACGTCGGATGGCGTCAGGCCGCCGTTCCTCGCGGCATCCCACTCACGCAGCAGCGTGTCGCGGCCATGCTCTATGCAATACTGGCGCAAAGACATTTTCATACATGACCCCCCGCTGCATTCTGTTTATGTAGAGTTCGTTGAGCTGCGTTGTCCAACTATTTTACACATATTCTGCAAATTAATTATATATTGTTATCTGACAAATATCAATAGATAAAAAACATCTAATTTTTATTTCGAAAAATGGGGGATAAAATATCGGCAGAGGTGAGGCGTATGGCAGAGAACCGATACCCCGCATTTGATAACACGCAGAAATTCATTGAGATCGGGTACAATATCGCTTATTATCGCAAGCACGCCGGTCTGACGCAGGAGCAGCTTGCGGAGCGCGTCGGCATCAGCCGCCAGCACATGGGGGCCATTGAAGCGCCGAATCTCTGCCGCCCGATTTCGTTAGATTTACTATTTAATATCGCCGCAGTATTGGACATTGAGCCGGCAAAGCTGCTGATATTCCGAGAATAAGAAAAAGACGCTTTCAAAGCATGGTCTTCCCATGCCGAAAGCGTCTTTTATTTCAGATAAAAAGGGCTGCGGGCAGCACAAATGAGCAGAGTTTTACTTGCTCTGCTCTGCTCTGCTCTGCTCTGCTCTGCTGTCAGTATATGGCGCCGGTTTCATCCTTGTCAACCCCTTTTTACAAGCTTTTTCAAGATTTTAGGAAAAGCAAAACCGCAGCTTTACAGGCGCAAAGCTGCGATACCAACACGGGAAATCAGTCGGCGGTTTCCCGCAGACAGATTGCAGCTGGCTGACCCAATGGGTCCCTGTAGCTTTGCGCCGCCGGCTTGCGCCGGGTTTGCCGATAGCATTTATAGATGTGTTCAGTATACTATACTTCCCCAAAATTGCAAGAGAAAGGCGACGATTTTTATAGCGAATTGCTCAAAATTCCTTCAAATCCTCCATCGTGCGGGGAATATACCGATTGCGAGATAGAACGCATTTCCCTTCGCAGCCTTGGCAATGTTTCGAGGTCATAGCGGCACGTGCAAAAAGACCGACACCCACAAATGTGAGTGTCGGTCTTCATTACCCTATCATGCGCTTGAATTTTTGGCGTAAGTGGCGTAAGTTTGGCGTAAATCTGCTTTTGCGCATCCCAAAAACCAAGCAATTTCAAGGCTTTGCGGTGTCTCTTAGTACATGCCGTCCATGCCGCCCATGCCGGCGGGAGCCGCGGGTGCGGGAGGCTCGGGCTTGTCGGCGACCAGCGCCTCGGTGGTCAGCACCATGGAGCTGACAGACGCGGCGTTCTCCAGCGCGGAACGGGTGACCTTGGCAGGATCGACGATACCGGCGCCGATCATGTCGCAGTAGACCTCCTTGTAGGCGTCGAAGCCGTAGCCGACCTTGCGGCTGCTCTTGATCTTCTCAAGCACCACGCTGCCGTCCACACCGGCGTTCTTGGCGATCTGGCGGACAGGCTCCTGCAGCGCGTTGACGATGATCTTCACGCCGGTCTTCTCATCGCCCTCGACCTTGCCGATGAGCTTCTCAACCGCGGGAACGGCGTTGACGTAGGCCGTGCCGCCGCCGGCGACGATGCCCTCCTCGACCGCCGCGCGGGTCGCGTTCAGAGCGTCCTCAATGCGCAGCTTCTTTTCCTTCATCTCGGTCTCGGTGGCCGCGCCGACCTTGATGACCGCCACGCCGCCGGCGAGCTTCGCCAGACGCTCCTGCAGCTTCTCCTTGTCGTAGTCACTGGTGGTGACGGCGATCTGCGCACGGATCTGGGACACGCGGTCCTTGATGGCCTGCTTGTCGCCGGAGCCGTCCACGATGGTGGTGTTCTCCTTGGTGACCTTGACCTGACGCGCACGGCCGAGCATATCGACGGTCGCGCTCTTGAGCTCGTAGCCAAGCTCCTCGGAGATGACCTGGCCGCCGGTCAGGATGGCGATATCCTGCAGCATCTCCTTGCGGCGATCACCGAAGCCGGGTGCCTTGACGCACACGACGTTCAGCGTACCGCGCAGACGGTTGACGATCAGGGTGCTCAGCGCCTCGCCCTCAACGTCCTCGGCGATGATGACCAGCTTCTTGCCGCTCTGGACGAGCTGCTCGAGGATGGGCAGAATGTCGGAAATGACGGAGATCTTCTTATCGGTGATGAGGATGTAAGCGTCGTCCACGACGGCCTCCATCTTCTCGGTATCGGTGACCATGTAGGGGGTGATATAGCCGCGGTCGAACATCATGCCCTCGACGACCTCGGAATAGGTCTCGGCGGTCTTGGACTCCTCGATAGTGATCACGCCGTCGGCGCTGACCTTTTCCATAGCCTCGGCGATGAGCTTGCCGATGAACTCGTCGCCGCTGGAGACGGTGCCGACGCGGGCGATATCGTCCGTGCCGTTGACCTTCTGGCTGTTGGCCTTGATGGCCTCGACCGCGGTCTCAACGGCCTTGGCCATGCCCTTCTTCATCACGATGGGGTTCGCGCCGGCGGCGAGGTTCTTCAGGCCCTCGCGGATCATCGCCTGCGCGAGCAGGGTGGCGGTGGTGGTGCCGTCGCCCGCGACGTCGTTGGTCTTGGTGGAGACCTCACGCACGAGCTGAGCGCCCATGTTCTCGAACGGATCGGGCAGCTCGATCTCCTTGGCGATGGTCACGCCGTCGTTGGTGATGAGCGGAGCGCCGAACTTCTTGTCGAGCACGACGTTGCGGCCCTTGGGGCCGAGGGTGACCTTCACGGTATCGGCCAGAGTATTGACGCCGACTTCAAGCGCCTTGCGGGCCTCTTCGCCGGATTTAATGAGCTTAGACATAAGAGTGTACCTCCATTAGAAATTCCGCGGAACGCGAAAATAGTTTAGATTATTTTTGCCGCGACATGTGCGTGGCAAAAATACTTTGACCCAGCCGCCTTGGGCGGCGTCGCCAGTCCGCAGACTGGCGGTGGGGAATCCAAAGGGGGAGCCTGCTCCCTCTTTGCGCATTTTACTCAACGATGGCAAGGATGTCGCTCTGACGGACGACGGTGTATTCCTCGTCATCGACCTTGACCTCGGTGCCGGAATACTTGCTGGTGATGACCTTGTCGCCGGGCTTGACGGTCATGACGACGTCGTGGCCGTCGACCATGCCGCCGGGGCCGACGGAAATGACCTCGGCGATCGAGGGCTTTTCCTTGGCGCTGGCGGTGAGGATGATGCCGCCCTTGGTGGTTTCTTCGGCCTCGAGCATCTTGAGGATGACGCGGTCAGCAAGCGGAGTGAGTTTCATGGGAATGTGCCTCCTTCTATATTTTCACAAATTTGAAAAAACAAATTCACCGTTGGTTAGCACTCATTGCGATCGAGTGCTAACCAACGGTGCTATCATAGCGCAAGGCAAGCGATATTGCAAGGGGATTTTATGAAAAATCCGGTCGATTTGCAAAAATTCACAGTTTGGTAAAATTCTCTCAGCGCGCCGTCGCGTTCGGGTCGCAGCCGGCGGGGCCGAAGAAATTAAGCTTTTTGTCCGCCAGACGGAGTGTCACGTCATGCGAATGGGAGCACTCGCCGTCCAGACAGGTCACGATGTCGCCGTTGTCGGAGTGGATGCGCACGACCTTCGCTGTGGAAAAGCGCACCACGTCCTTCGGGAGCTTTTCGTGGTTTCCTGCGGAGTAGTCCGGGAAGAGCCGCGCGAAGCGGAGCTTGCTGATGTTCTTCACCAAAACCGTGTGCAGCACGCCGTCGTTCATCCGCGCCTCCGGCACCGGCGTGGAGCCGCCGCCGTAGTAGCGTCCGTTGCACATGGAGACGAGGGCGAAGTCGTCCTCGATCCTCTCCTCGTCCAGCCAGACCGTCCAATGCCGTCCGATGCGGCCGAAGAGGCCGTTCGCCGCCACGCTGACCAGATAGCTGCCGCGCCCGCTCAGGTGCGGATTGGCGCTGAACTTATGCACGCTCTCGGCAATGCGCGCGTCGATGCCCGAGCAGGCGATCGTCAGGCAGTAACGCCCGCTGCAGTCGATGAGGTCGAGCGCCTGCGTTTCACCGTTCCAGAGATTTTCTGCGTCGAGAAACTTTTCGTAGTCCGCGCCGAAGTTTTTGAGAAAATCGTTGCCCGTGCCGATGGGGATACAGGTCATCGCGGCGTTGGCATAGCCCGCGATGCCGTTGGCGACCTCATTGACCGTGCCGTCGCCGCCGCAGGCATAGAGCCGCACATCTTCTCCGCTCTCGGCAAGACCGCGCGCGAGCGTGGCCGCGTGGCCGACTGACGCGGTAAGCATACACTGTACGTCCAGACCGTGCTTTTCCCGCAGCGCCTCTGCCATCGCATAAATGCGCTGGCGGCTGTCGTTCTTACCGGCCGACGGATTGATGATAAAAATGTGTTTCAAGGTACAGGTCCCCCGTTTCGATGACGCGGCAGGAGAAACCTCCCCCGCGCAGACTCTCTTCTTTAAATCATAGCGCATACTGCGTAAAAAATGCAATGAACATTTTATGAAAAAGTGTCACAACCGGAGCGCGGTGCAGAAGCCTTAACGAAAAATTAACACCGGCGTCCCCGCGGACCGCCGGTGTTCGTTTTATCTCAGAGCCGCTTCCCGTACATGAACAGGTCGCACTTGAGCATACCGTTGTAGAGCTTGCGCTTTTTGTCGGCTATGCGGCCAAAGCAGCGCTCGAACTCCGTGTGCGACGAGAGCACATAAACGCGCCAGGTCTCCGGCAGCTTATCCACCGCGCGGCCGAAGGCACGGTAAAGCTCCTCGGCCTCCTTCTGCTCCAGCAGACGCTCACCGTAGGGCGGATTCGTCACAACGCGCCCATACTGCCCGCCCCAGTGGAAGCGCGTCGCATCGTCCACCTCAAAGCGCACCGTATCGTCCACCTCGGCAAGCTCCGCGTTGTGCCGCGCGATCTCAACGGCGCGCGGGTCGATGTCGCCGCCCCAGATCTCGTAGGTCTTGTCGCGGAACTCGTTGTCCATCGCCTCGTCCGCCGCGTCGAGCCATATTTTTTTGTCCACCATCGCCCAGTGCTGCGCGGCAAAGCTGCGGTTCAGGCCCGGGGCGCGGTTCCTGGCGATCAGCGCCGCCTCGATGGCGATGGTGCCGCTGCCGCAGAAGGGATCGCAGAACGGGTCGCGCCCGTTGTAATGCGAGAGCTTCACCATCGCGGCGGCCAGCGTCTCCTTGAGCGGAGCCGCCACGCCGACGGCGCGGTAGCCGCGCTTGTAAAGCCCCTCGCCGCTTGCGTCGAGGCAGAGCATCACCTCGTCCTTCATGATCGAGAAGCGGATCTGATAGCGCTTGCCGGTCTCCGGCAGCGTTTCAAGCCCATAGGCCGCCCCGAGCCGCTCGACGACCGCCTTCTTCACGATGGACTGGCAGGCGGGAACGGAGTGCAGCGTGGAGTTGATGGAATAGCCCGTCACGGGGAACTCGCCCTCGCGGGGGATCCAGTCCTCCCAGCGCACGGCGCGGGTGCCCTGAAAGAGCGTTTCAAAATCCGTCGCGCGGAAGCTCGCGAGCACGAGCAGTACGCGCGCACCGCAGCGTAGATTGATGTTCAGCCGCGCGAGGTCGCGCTCCTCGCCGCGGCACAGCACACGCCCGTTTTCCACGCGGACGTCGGCAAGACCGAGCTTTTTCACTTCATCGCCCACCAGGCTCTCGAGCCCCAGCAGGCAGGGAATGGCAAATTGCAGCATGGCGTTTCCATCGCTTTCCTCTTTCGTTTTTTCCAGTATAGCGGACGCGGCGCAAAAACGCAATCGTCCGCGCGCAAAAAAAGCATGGTAATTCCCCTCGCCCTATGGTATACTATGGAAAAGCCCCAAACGCCCCTCCGGCGGGCAATGTAACGTTAAAGTTGCGCGCCAGACAGGCAAAAAACGCAAAACGCAAGCGCAGGTTGGTGGAAAAAACACGGCGCGGGCGGTAGGATAGCCACACAGAGAGAAACGGAGGAACAGGGAAATGGCCTTTGGCGAAAAGCTGCAGGAGGTCCGAAAGCAAAGCGGCATGACGCAGGAGACCTTTGCCGAGCAGCTGCACGTCTCGCGGCAGGCGGTGTCGCGCTGGGAGTCCGGCCGCGGCTACCCGGAGATCGAAAAGATCCTCTACATCTGCCACCGCTACCACACGACGCTCGACGCGCTCTTCGCTGACGAGCTTCCGCCCGTCGAGGCGGAGGAGGCCGAGGTCGAGCAGCCCATCGCCGGCAAGCCGCTCAAGCGTTCCTTTGTTGACTTTCTCAGCAATCTTTCCCCCTATGACAAGCTCATCGGCGGCACGCTGATTTTTATCGTTCTGCTCTCGCTGATGGCGCTTGCCCACAGCATGAAAGGAGGTTCGGGAGGCAACATGACATTCGTATGGATCGCCGCCATCGTCATTTTCGGCATCGCCGAGGCGGCGACGGCGGGGCTGGTCTCCATCTGGTTCGTGGCAGGCGCGGTCGCCGCGCTGCTCTCGCTGGAGCTCGGCGCGGTGCTCTGGCTGCAGATCGTCGTCTTTCTGGCGGTCTCCATCGCGGCGCTGATCGCCACGCGCCCGCTGGCGCACAAAATGCTGGATAAGACCATCGTTCCCACCAACGCCGACCGCGTGCTGCACCACACGGCCAAGGTCACCGAGACCATCGACAACGAAAACACCACCGGCGCCGTCTACATCGACGGCAAAACATGGACCGCCCGCAGCGAGGACGGCGACGTGATCGCCCGCGGCGCCATGGTCACCATCGTCCGAATGGAGGGCGTCAAGCTCTTCGTCAGAAAAGAAAGGGAGGAACAATAACTATGCCTATCGGAACCATCTTCAACTACATCGGCGTCATCGTGCTCGTCGTGCTCGTGCTCATTCTTGTTGTGAGCAACATCCACGTCGTGCAGCAGTCCCGCGCCTACGTCGTCGAGCGTCTCGGCGCGTACAGCGCGACCTGGAACGTCGGCCTGCACCTGAAGATCCCCTTCATTGAGCGCGTGGTCAAGAAGGTCAGCCTCAAGGAGCAGGTCGCCGACTTCGATCCCCAGCCCGTCATCACCAAGGATAACGTCACCATGCAGATCGACACGGTCATCTATTTTCAGATCACCGACCCCAAGCTCTACACCTACGGCGTCGAGCACCCGATGAACGCCATCGAGAACCTGACCGCCACGACGCTTCGCAACATCATCGGCGAAATGGAGCTTGACCAGTCCCTCACCAGCCGCGATGTCATCAACGCCAAGATGCGCTCCATCCTTGACGAGGCGACCGACCCCTGGGGCATCAAGGTCAACCGCGTGGAGCTGAAGAACATTCTGCCGCCCAAGGAAATTCAGAACGCCATGGAAAAGCAGATGAAGGCCGAGCGCGAGCGCCGCGAGTCCATCCTGCAGGCCGAGGGCCAGAAGCAGAGCCAGATCCTCGTCGCCGAGGGCGAAAAGCAGTCCACCATCCTCAAGGCGGACGCCGAGAAGCAGGCCGCCATCCTCCACGCCGAGGCAGAGCGTCAGGCTGCCGTGCTGCGCGCCGAGGGCGAGGCCGAGGCCATCATGAAGGTGCAGACCGCGCTGGCGGACTCCATCAAGCTCCTCAACAACGCCAACCCCAACGATCAGGTCGTCAAGCTCAAGGCGCTCGAATCCTTCGAGAAGGCTGCCGACGGACAGGCGACGAAGATCATCGTGCCGAGCGAGATCCAGAGCCTTGCGGGCCTTGCCGCAAGCTTCAAGGGCCTGCTGGAGGACGAGAAGAAGTAAATCCCGCACTGCGAAGGAGAGCGCTCCGGCGCTCTCTTTTTTGTAACTCTTTTGTAACGACTTTTCCGCAAAGGCATGTTATTGTGTAAATCAATAACATTGCTTGGGGAGGAACACCATGAAAACAAAGCTTACCGCGCTGCTGCTTGCCGCGGCGCTCACGCTGACGCTCGCCGCCTGCGGCGAAAAGGATATTGCGGACACGCCGCTGCCCGACGAGCCGCCGGAGCCTGTCGCCGAGCAGCCCGCCACGGATGATGAATGGACTGTCCTGCACGCGGACGATGTGCTGCTGCGCACGGAGCCGTTCACCCTCTGCGAGGGCAGGACGGCAACGCTTGAGCTATACGGCTATCAGAACGGGGAGTATGACTGCGGCGTGAGCCGCATCCACCTTCTGTGGGACGACGGCAGAGAGGAGGATCTTCTGATCTCCGACCTCGGTGACGAGGTTTGGGGTGCGGACGGCTACACGAGCTGCTGGTCGCCCGAGAACTGCCTTGCGACCGGCGACTATAACTTCGACGGCTACCGCGACATCGGCTTACAGCTCGACAATCCCGCCTACAATGTTCCCTTCTATTACTGGTTCTACGACGCGCAGACAGACGGCTTCCGCCCCTACGGGAGCTGGGCCTTTGCGCTCGAGCCCGACGAGGAAAACGAGGTCTGCATCTGCCAGTGGCATGTCACGCCCGAGTATTACACCGACACCTACCGTCCCGATGGGGAAGGTGGGCTGTACCTCGCGCAGCGTGACACGGAGGTTTATTACAGCGCGGACGGGGTAAAGAGCTTCACCGAGGTCTATGCAGTCAATGAACAGCCGCTCGCCTATGCCGACCTCGACCGCGACGGTGAGGACGAGATCCTCGTCCTCACGACCTCCGAGCCGGACGAATTCGCAATGCGTTTTTACACGCTGGACGCGAAAAAATACGACGGCACAGCGCTCTTTACCGAGGAATTCGGCACCTATCACGTCGGCTGGAATACGCTGTTTCTCGTCTACGGCGAGGGCAGGGACGGCGTCTGGGGCGCGGACCTCCTGCGCTATCAGCCCTACGCAAGCACGGGCGCTGCTTACTACAGCTATGACCTGCTCTCGCTCTCCGACCCTACGGGCCAGAAGATCCAGAGTGGCTCCATCTTCTTCCCGACTGCCGACGAGCCCGACACATCATCCGTCGACCGGTCTCCGCAGGAGGACTTCGAGCGCTTCCGTGAGGATGTGGGCAACTTGCTCAGCGGGAACGTCACGCTCCTCTTTTCCACCGATCCCGTCGTGTGCGCCGACCTTGCGTACCCGATGGACGGCAGCTATACCGAACAGGCCGTTGAGAACATTCTGAGCGATCTTGACGCGCAGGCGCTCCGGCTCTATCCCGCCGATGCCAAGGGAGCGTGATGCCCGGCATAAGCGCTTCTTATCGAACTGTGCAAAACCATAAAAAGCGCCCGAAAACGGGCGCTTTTCTCTCTCTTTTTTTGGTCCCTCCGTCACCTTGTTTTTCTTGCGCAAATGCTCTATCATACGATACAATATCTACAATGGCAGCACAGCTCGCGCACTTATATTATACGACAGGAGGACGGTCCCATGGAACTGCTCAAGGAACGCATTCGCCGCGAAGGCAAGGTCCTGCCCGGCAACATCATCAAGGTCGACGGCTTTCTCAACCACCGCGTCGACACCAAACTGCTTGAGGCTCTGGCCGATGAGTTTGCGAAGTATTTTGACATCAGCAAGATCACCATGGTTTTAACAGCGGAGGCAAGCGGCATCGCTTTGGCCACGATCTGCGCTCAGAAATACGGTGTTCCCATGCTGTTCGCCAAGAAGGCGAAGAGCGATAACATCGAGGGCGGATTGTACCAGAGCGAGGTCTTTTCTTATACCTATAAAAAGAAGGTCACGCTGATCGTCAGCCATGAGTGGCTGCACGCGGACGACCACGTTCTCATCATCGACGACTTTATGGCCAAGGGCTACGCAATGCAGGGCCTTATCGACCTCGTAAACGCCGCGGGCGCGACACTCGAGGGCATCGGCGTCGCGGTCGAAAAGGGTTTCCAGGGCGGCGGCGACAAATTCCGTGCCTCCGGCGTACCGTACAAGGCCCTCGCCGTCATCGAGCAGGCAGACGAGAACGGCATTCTCTTCCGTGAGGACGACTGAGATGAAAAAGGTACTGGTATTGGATTTCGGCGGGCAGTACAATCTGCTCGTCGCGCGCCGCGTGCGTGAATGCGGCGTCTACTGTGAGATCAAGCCCTACACCATGTCGATGGACGACATCCGCGCCTTCGGCCCCGCCGCCATCATCTTCACCGGCGGCCCCGCGACGGTGTTTGAGCCGAACGCCCCCGCGCTCGACAACGCCATTTTCGAGCTGGGTCTGCCCATTCTCGGCATCTGCTACGGCCAGCAGCTGATGATCCATCAGCTCGGCGGCGCCTGCCGCAGAGCCGAGGTCCGCGAGTACGGCAAGGTGGAGCTGACGCACGACGGCACGAGTCTGCTGTTCGACGGCATCGAGCCGGCGAGCATCTGCTGGATGAGCCACGGCGTCGAGGTCGAGCGCCTTTCCCCCGGCTTCCGCGCCATCGCGCACACCGCGGGCTGCGCCTACGCCGCCATCGAGAACGCGGAACGAAAGCTCTACGGCGTGCAGTTCCACCCCGAGGTGCTGCACACCGTCCACGGCACCGAAATTCTGAAGAACTTTCTCTATAAGGTCTGCGGCCTTGCCCCCGAGTGGAGCATGGCGAATTACGTCAGCGAGGCCATCGAGGAGGTCCGCGCCAAGGTCGGCAGCGGCAAGGTGCTGCTGGCCCTCTCCGGCGGCGTGGACAGCGCCGTGGCTGCCGCGCTTCTCTACCGCGCGGTCGGCGAGCAGCTCACCTGCATCTTTGTCGACCACGGCCTGCTGCGCAAGGACGAGGGCGATCAGGTCGAGCGCGCCATGCACGACTGCCTTGGTATGCGCATCGTGCGCGTGAACGCGCAGGAGCGTTTTCTCACCAAGCTTGCCGGCATCTCCGAGCCGGAGCGCAAGCGCAAGATCATCGGCGAGGAGTTCATCCGCGTCTTTGAGGCCGAGGCCAAAAAGCTCGGCCGCGTCGATTTCCTCGCGCAGGGCACCATCTACCCCGACGTGGTGGAATCCGGCGTCGGCGGCGAGAGCGTCGTCATCAAGAGCCACCACAACGTCGGTGGGCTTCCCGACCATGTGGATTTCAAGGAGATCATCGAGCCCCTGCGCCGTCTCTTCAAGGATGAGGTGCGCCAGCTCGGCATTGAGCTCGGCCTGCCCGAAAGCCTTGTCTGGCGTCAGCCCTTCCCCGGCCCGGGCCTTGCCATCCGCGTCATCGGCGACATCACCGAGGAGAAGCTCGCCATCGTCCGCGAGGCGGACGCCATCTTCCGCGAGGAGGTCGCCAAGGCGGGCCTTGAGCGCAGCATCAACCAGTATTTCGCCGCGCTCACGAACCTGCGCTCGGTCGGCGTCATGGGCGACGAGCGCACCTACGATTACGCCATCGCGCTGCGCGCGGTAGAGACGCAGGACTTCATGACCGCCGACTTTTCGCGTCTGCCGTGGGAGCTGCTCGACACCGTCTCCCGCCGCATCGTGAACGAGGTCAAGGGCGTCAACCGCATCCTCTACGACGTCACCTCCAAGCCCCCCGCCACGGTGGAGCTGGAGTGACCGACCGTCCAATCAATTTAACGCTCTCTTCTCAAAGCCCCCGGCTGCGGTCGGGGGCTTTGCCTATATCCGCGTGATGATTTTATGATAATCATATATAATTTATCGTAAAACGATAAGAATATATTGACAAACGAATACTCGGCGGTTATACTGTCCTCATCAAGCATCTTGAGGAGGTCGGAAAAATGAAGTGGAACCGTTGGATCGTCAAGGCTGCCAAGATCATCACAAAATTTACCGAGCTCGGTTATTGGATGACGGCCGCTCTCATGCTCACAGCCGGAATATACTCGTTTGCGGACCGCACATTTCTCGCGGACGCTCTGGCGGGATCGATCCGTACCGGCCGTTTGGAGCTCAGCGTCCTCGGCTTTGAGTTCAGCGTACCGACTGCGAACGGCATTGATATGCGGGCAATGCTTCTGTATTTTGCCGCAGCCGTCGCGCTTCCTTCCCTCATGGCGATGATCTTCCGCAATCTCTACCTTATCATCAAGCGGTCAGAGAGCAGCACGGTTTTTCAGGCGGATAATATCCGTATGCTCCGCGAGATCGGCATTTTCGCCATCTCCATTCCGCTCGCGGGGCTTGCGCTGAGCACCGTGTGCCGCCTGATCCTCGGCACCGATACCGTCGAAACGAGCGTTCGGCTCTACGGCTTCTCCATGGGTCTTGTGATCCTCTGTCTGACGCAGTTCTTTGCGCGCGGCGTGGAGCTGGAACAAGATGTGGAAGGGCTTGTGTAAATGGGAAAGATCATTCTGAGACTGGACCGCATGATGGTCGAGCGGAAAATGTCGCTGAACGAGCTGGCGGAGCGCGTCGGCATCTCCAACGTGAATCTGTCCAAGATCAAGAACAACAAGGTGACGGCGATCCGCTTCTCCACGCTCGCGGCGATCTGCGAGGCGCTCAACTGCGATGCCGGCGATATTCTTGAATACCGGGAAGAGGACAAAGCCTGAATGAAAAATCGGAAAGCCGACGGCTCTCCGATTTTTTCTCTTGACAATATCGATATTCGATAGTATACTCTCCTCAAGAATATCGAATATCGATAAAAGGAGGCGGTACAATGGCCCGCGAAAAATTTCAGACGCTCACCGAGCAGATGTTTTACGTCCTCCTCTGTCTGCGCGAGGAATGCTGCGGCATGGATCTGATGGAGCGTATCCGTCTGCTCACGAGCGGCCGCGTGAGCGTCGGTCCCGGCACGCTCTACAATCTTTTAGAGCAGTTTGCCGCCGAGGGCTACATCGTCGAGACCAAATGCGAGGGCCGCCGCCGCAGCTACATTCTCACCGAAAAAGGCGAGGAGCGGCTGCACGGCGAGATGGACCGTCTGACGGCGCAGATGAACGATTACCAGCGACTTTTGAAGGGAGGCGATGAAGGATGCTTGACCTGAAACATTGCCCTTTCTGCGGGGGGCTGGCAGATCGTTACGCAGCGCGACGACACGCACATTTTCTACAACGAGGACCTTGACGCCGTGCCCATCGAGACCGAGGCCGTCGTGCAGGTCGAAACGATGGAGCGCGCCAAGAAGGGCTATGTGCTCAGCAACACGATCACGGTCGCCTGCATGCTGCCGACGATGCTCTATCTTCAGGTGTCGCAGCTGCGGCGCGATCCGGTCGCCTTTCTCGCGGATGGCTACGACCTCACCATGATGCTGATGATCTTCGTCATGATCCTCCTCTTCGGCGTTGAGCTGCTCGGCTACCGGCTCTGGCTGCGCAAGGCGAAACGCAACGCCCGTGAGCTGGGCATCTTCACCCCCACCCACTCGAGCCGCTGGCTGAGCTTCCTGCGCTCGATCTGGATCTTTGTCTTTTGGGCGCTCATGGTCATCCCCTTGCTTTTCCGCAGCGCCGGTCTGTGCATCGTTCTCGTCTCCACCGGCGTTGTGCTCGTCCCCGTCGGCGGAGCCATGCTCGTCGGCAAGCAGGTGCGGAAAAGGAGCGTACCGCCGAAAAAACGCAGGCTCATCTTAGCGCTCACGGTTCTTTGCTCCGTCCTGTTATCCGTCATGCTGATGATCGGCGTCATGACCTACGGCATATCAAGCGGCTGGTTTGACGACGTACCGAAAAACGCGGAGGAATACACCTACACCGTCGGCGGCAGTCCGCAGGTCGGCTACCTCTACCATGACACGCTCCCGCTCTATGTGCAGGACCTGACCGATACCGACTATGCCCGCTACTCCTGCGAGGCCCTCGAGCGCGGAGACTCCGTCTTCGTCCGACAAGTCGAATACCGTCAGGAGCTCCCCTATGACGTGCGCTGGAGCGACGAGAATGACCCGCCGCTGCCGGAGCTGTTCTACACCGTCATCGACGTGAAGCTCGCCCCGCTCTTCGACTTCTGCCTCCAAAGCACGCTGCGCGCAGAAGATCTCTACGGCATCGAATACCGCGAGACCGATCCCGCGCCGTGGGGCGCCGACCGGGCGTGGCGGGAATGCGACGCCCATAGCGGCGAAAAATATGACACCTGGCTGCTCATCTACGGTCAGCGCATCGTGGAGTTCCATCCGCGCAGCTTCTCACCCGATGCCGCGCAAATGGCTGTGATCGGTGAAACGCTCGGCAAATGATGAAAAAGCTGAGATGGCTCACGCCGTCTCAGCTTTTATTCACCTGTTCGGCTCCATGTCGCCGGCGAGCGTGTCGAGGTATTGGTAGTACGGCATCAGGAAGCGGAAGCCGTCGAGCACATTGTCCTTGAGCTGCGGCGTGAAAAGCACGCCCTCGGGGTTATCGTCATAGCCGATGGCAATGTTTTTGCGGTTGTACCACGGATTCAGCAGCTTGCCCGCGTCGCCCTTGGGCCGCTTGAATTCCTCGCCGGAGAGCACAAATTTTGACTTATTCAGCCGCCGCGCCAGCCTTTCGAGCGGCTTGGGGTCGTTGTCGATGCGCGCACGGAGCTTCGCCATCGTCGCCGCCCCCGCGTCCCAGTAGCCGCAGCCGTAGCTGTAGTAGTTCGGCGCAAGCTCAAAATAGAGCGCGGGCACACTCTCAAAGCGCTCGTGCGGCCGCTCGATGGTGAACCACAGATGCTCCTTGTACGGCCCGCGTCCGTGCAGCCGTCGCGCGTCGCGGTAGATGCGGCAGACGTGCAGCCGCCAGTCCTGCCTGGGATAGTCCTCCGCCAGCGCGGAAAAGACCTCCTTCCCCAGCTCGCGCATGGGAACGTCCACATAGTCCGTAAAATCCTGCTTGTGCGCCATGAACCAGCCCCGCTCGTTATTCAGGCTGATGCCCCAAAGGAAGTCGATGGCGTTCTGCGAAAAGCCCTGAAACATAGAAAAGACCTCTTTGCTTTTGTTTTCGTCAGTTTATCAGCTTTTCCGCGCTGCGTAAAGTGACAAATGCAACCACAAAAGAAAAAACGCAGCCTAAGCTGCGCTTTCCCTTTCTACAACGAACGAGAGGAGGAAACTCTCAGAAGTTGGCTTATTGTCCGCTCTTACTTGGCGGAGTGGCCGTGATCGACCTCATACATGTGCTCGATCAGCTCGAGGACCTTGTTGGAGTAGCCGATCTCATTATCGTACCAGCTGACGACCTTGACAAAGGTATCGGTCAGGGCGATGCCGGCGGTGGCGTCGAAGATGGAGGTGCGGGAGTCGCCGAGGAAGTCGGAGGAAACGACGGCCTCGTCGGTGTAGCCGAGGATGCCCTTCAGCTCGCCCTCGCTGGCCTTCTTCATGGCGACGCAGATCTCATCGTAGGTGGTGGGCTTCTCGAGGTTGACGGTCAGGTCAACGACGGAAACGTCCAGCGTCGGAACGCGCATGGACATACCGGTCAGCTTGCCGTTGAGCTCGGGAATGACCTTGCCGACCGCACGGGCTGCGCCGGTGGAGCTGGGGATGATGTTCGCGGTAGCCGCGCGGCCGCCGCGCCAATCCTTGAGAGAGGGACCGTCCACCGTCTCCTGTGTGGCGGTGACCGAGTGGATGGTCGTCATCAGGCCGTCCTTGATGCCGAAGTTCTCATGCAGGACCTTGGCGATGGGGGCGAGGCAGTTGGTGGTGCAGCTCGCGTTGGAGACGAACTGCATATCGCTGGTATAGTTCTTATGGTTCACGCCCATGACGAACATCGGGGTGTCGTCCTTGCTCGGCGCGGACATGACGACCTTCTTTGCGCCGGCGGCGATGTGGCCGGCAGCCTTTTCCTTCGTCAGGAACAGGCCGGTGGACTCGACGATATACTCCGCGCCGAGCTTGCCCCACTTCAGGTTCGCGGGGTCTCTCTCGCTGAACACGGGAATGACCTGGCCGTTGACGACCAGCGCGTTCTCGCGGCTTTCGATGTCAGCCTTGCAGCGGCCGTGCATCGTATCGTACTTGAGCATATAGGCAAGGTAATCGGCAGGGCACAGATCGTTGATGCCGACCACGTCGATCTCGGGATGCTCGAGGCAGGCACGGAACACCATACGGCCGATACGGCCAAAGCCGTTGATACCGATTTTAATAGACATAAAATGCGCTCCCTTTCGTTTTTACGGAATATATCAAATGTATGGCACATTTGGTATTATAGCATACTCTTTTTCAAATGCAAGTGTTTTTTCAAAAAATTTTCCTTTACACGAAAGTTCTTGTATTTTCGACAGGAGTTTGGTATTCTACTTATTACCTCACATTGCACATTGCGCTCATCGCGCTGCGGTACTTTTTTCCACACGAAAATCGCGCCGTCCTGCAAAGGATATGAACAGCTTTCCCAAAGGAGGCGCACTTTATGATGCCGCTTGACGAAAAAGACCTCCAGCTTCTGGCCGAGGTCCTGCCGAGCGTTTCGGCCCAGCTCCGCTCCTCGATGGCGAACGTGTTTGCCGCGGCGAACCGTCTCGCGCCGGCGGAAGCGCGTGAGGCCGACCCCATGCTGGATAAAAATGCAGCCATTCTCACGATGAGCTGCCATCAAATGCTGCGTCTGGTCGGCAACCTCTCCGCCGCGAGCGAGCTGGTGCAGGGCGGACGCTTCCGGCTGTGTAACGGCGATATCGTCGGCTTCTGCCACGCGCTCTGCGAGCGTGCCGAGCCGCTTTTCGCGCTGCGCGGCGTCGCGCTGCGCTTTTCCACCAGCCACGAGAGCCACGTCATCGCATTCAACGCCCCCATGCTCGAGCGCGCGCTTTTGAACCTGCTCTCCAACGCGCTGAAATTCACGCCGGAGGGCGGCACGGTCAGCGTGCGCGTCAAATGCGGCGAGCGCCATGTTCAGCTCACCGTGGCCGACACGGGCCGCGGCATCGAGCCGGAGCGCCTTGCCCACATCTTCGAGCGCTATCTGGATACGGACCGCCTCGACCCCGCGCCGCCGCACGGTCTCGGCTTCGGGCTGTCCCTCTGCCGCCGCATCGCGCAGGGGCACGGCGGGATGCTCGTGGCGGAATCCGCTGTCGGTAAGGGCACGGTCTTCACGCTCTCGCTGCCCAACGCCCGCTCGACGGATCTGTCGCTGTCCGACCGCCGCTTTGACTATGCCGGCGGCTTCGACCATGTTCTCATGGAGTTGAGTGACGCGCTGCCGAGCCGCGCGTTTCTGCAAAAATACCTGGATTGAGGAAATTTCTCTATGGCAAAAAGGGTTTTAGTCGGTATGTCGGGCGGCGTGGACAGCGCCGCCTGCGTCCTCCTGCTGCAAAAGCAGGGCTATGACGTTTCGGGCGTCACGCTGCGGCTGCACCATTATAAGGACCGTCCCGGCACCTGCGGCAGCGCCGACGACATCGAGGAGGCCGCGCGCGTCGCCGCGCAGATGGGCATCTCCCACCGGGTGCTCGACCTGTGCGACCTTTTCCGCCGCGAGGTCATGGGGCATTTTGTCTCGGAATACTGCGCGGGCCGCACCCCGAACCCCTGCTTGGACTGCAACCGCGAGCTGAAGTTCGGCACGATGCTCGACTGGGCGCTCGACCACGGCTTCGACTATATTTCCACCGGGCACTACGCCCGCGTCGGCTTCGACGCTGCGTCGGGCCGTCACCTGCTCCTGCGCGGCGTGGACGCGCACAAGGATCAGAGCTATGTGCTCTACCAGATGACGCAGCGCCAGCTCGCGCATCTGCTGCTTCCCGTCGGCGAATACAGCAAGCCGGAGATCCGCGCCCTCGCCGCAGACTTCGGCCTTGAAAACGCGCAGAAGCCCGACTCGCAGGACATCTGCTTCGTCCCCGACGGGGACTATGTGCGCTTCCTGCGCGAGTTCGGCGGCGTCACGCCCGAGCCGGGCGACTTCGTCGATACGAGCGGCCGCGTCCTCGGCCGGCACCGCGGACTGGTCGCCTACACCGCCGGTCAGCGCAAGGGTCTCGGCGTGAGCGCCGACCGCCCGCTCTACGTCCTTTCCAAGGATGCGAAGCACAACACCGTGCTCCTCGGCGACGACGCGGAGCTATTTTCCTCCGCCCTGCTCGCCTCGCGCGTGAACTGGATCATTACGCCGCCCGCAGAGCCGCTGCGCGTCACCGCCAAAACGCGCTATTCCCAGCGCGAAAGCGCCGCGACCGTCACGCCGCTGGACGGCGGCGCGGTCCGCGTGGACTTCGACGAACCGCAGCGCGCCATCACCGCGGGGCAGGCCGTGGTCTTTTACCGCGGTGACGTTGTCGTCGGCGGCGCAACCATCGACAAGGCCCTATAAAAACGAAAAACGCTCCGCCTGCGTTCCTTCCCTGAAACGCGCGGAGCTTTTTCTCACTTACCGTTCGCTGACGAACCAGTCGTCCACAAAGATCATGTCGTCCACATCGCCGCGGACGCCCTGCCACTCTCTCATGCTCTCACCTCCCCGTGCCATACCATGCAGTATATGCGCGCAGCGGCGAAAGGTTGCACGAAAAAGGGCATTTGGTCAAAAGGAAACCATTGGTTGACAAAACGAAACACCCGGTTGGTGGCGCAAAACGGCTGTTTTTGCTAAGCTGATGCCATCAAAGCAAAGGAGAAAGCGCCCATGAAGCTATGTGAAAAACTCTATGAGCTCCGCCGCGCGGCGGGCCTCTCGCAGGAGGAGCTGGCCGAAAGACTGAACGTCTCCCGTCAGGCCGTCTCCAAGTGGGAGAACGGAGTTTCCCAAAGTTAAAGATACCACATCAATCCCACGCGGACTTTTGCTCAACCGATACAGCCGGAGGGCTGGATAACAAGAAAAGGCGGTATGCGCCCCGTGGAGGGGTAGCGTACCGCCTTTTCTTGTGGGGGTTTCCAAAGGGGGCAACGCCCCCATTTGGCACACGACTTTGCGAAGCAAAGTGTAGTGTGTTATACGCTCTGCCGGCGTTGCCGTGAAAATGCCGTTGCCGCCGGGGAGGGCAAGGGCATTTGAAGCGGCAGGAAAACAGGGCTGTGCTTGCGTGGCGTGGAGCCGCAAGCGCAGGTCTGGACTCATCAGCAGACAGGGCGTATATGAAAGCCCCAGTTCCTCGTCCTACGCTCCAACTTGTGGACAAAGTGTCCCGAAGTTGTGGCCACACTCCCGGAAAAGTAGCAGGACAACGGGCAACCGTCAAGGCTGAAATGAACGGGTTTACACCCGGCCTTGACCTCCGCCCGCTGTCCCGCTGGATGGGTGGACAAGGCGGCCAATCCCTCAAAGTGCTTGGCCGCTCTCTTTCTGATTTTGAGGTATTCAGTTTTTCAAAATTGAATAATCAAAATAAATTTTTTCGATTGAAAAAATTTTATTTGTTATCATCTTCAATGCCATATTTTTTCTTTTGCCGAATCACATAATTACTGATTTTTTCATCATATAGTGGATACTGGTAATCCAACTGGCATGCCACTTCTGACGAAACCTCCCGGAACAATGCCATACATTGTTCAAAGGATTCCCACATATGGGGATAGGAATCCATATTATAAGTGGACATAAGTCGTTCCCACAATTCCTCTGGG